>Ga0187848_10000916_pt1 | contig 26210 bp, 25 predicted proteins | sample June2016WEW_4_40_FD_132424 | JGI IMG/M metagenome (GOLD analysis project Ga0187848, IMG submission 132424) | Peatland microbial communities from SPRUCE experiment site at the Marcell Experimental Forest, Minnesota, USA - June2016WEW_4_40 | ecosystem: Environmental > Terrestrial > Soil >... | reverse complement strand
TCGATCAGCGGCAGGCGGCGCGAGATGAAGTTCACGCCAGGGCTCCTTCGAGCGCGTCGACACCCTTCACCTGCGTGATCGCTTCCAAGAGTTCGAGCCCCAGGCCGACGACAGCGCGGCGCTTGTACGGACGCGAGGCGCGGCCGGGAATGGCGGCGTCGACCGCGTTCAGCAGCGCTCGCGAGAACGCGCGCGCGAGCGGGCCGCCGAGCGCTGCGCCGCGCAGCGTCTCAGCGGCGCCGTCGAGGCTGAGCGGCGTCGGCGCGACGGCGCCGGCGACCAGCCGCGCTTCGCCGAAACGTCGGGTCGACGAGTCGAAGTCCGCCTCCATCGTCAGGCTGAGGCGCGAGATCGCAAGATCGTCGCGCCGGCCGAGCTTGACGAAAGCGCTGCGCGGCAATCGTCCGGCGAGCGGAATTTCAACTTCCGCGATGAGATCGCCCGGCGCCAGGCTGGTCCGGCCGGCGCCGAGGATCAGCGCGTCGAACGAGAGCCGGCGTTCGCCGCCCTCGCGCCCGAGCACGACGAAGCGCGCCCCCGCGCATTTCAGCGCCGGCAGCAGGTCGCCGGCGGGCGAGGCGCCGGCGACATTGCCGCCGATCGTCGCGCGATTGCGAATTTGCGCGGAGCCGCAGAGTTCCGCCGCTTGCGCCAGCGCGCCGAAGAGCCGCCGGATCGCCGGATCGCGCGCCAGCGCGGCGATCGTCGTCGTGGCGCCGATGCGCAGCTTTGTCTCGTCGGCGGCGATGAAGGCGAGGCCGGCCGTGCGCGAAATGTCGATCAGCCAGCCCTCGCTGGGCGGCCCGCGCGGGGCGACCAACAAATCGGTGCCGCCCGCGATGTAGCAAACGGGCCCGCCGGCGCCGGCGAGCAGCGCCCTGAGCGCGCCGAGGTCCGCGGGAATCGCCGCTTGCAGCGCCATCACGCGGCCCGCTCGGGGCGTACGCGCATTTGCGAGCGCACCGCGGCGACGATGGTCTGAAAGCCGGTGCAGCGGCAGAGGTTGCCCGCGAGCGCATGGCGAATTTCGGCCTCGCTCGGGGCGGGGTTTTCGCGCAGCAGACCTTCGGCGGCCATGATCATGCCGGGCGTGCAATAGCCGCATTGCACCGCCCCATGCTCGACGAAGGCGCGTTGCAGCGGCGAAAGATCGCCCGCAGACGTCTTCAGACCCTCGATGGTGACGATCCGGCGGCCGTCCGCCTGAAATGCGAGCATCAGGCAGGAATTGACCGGCTTGTCGTCGACCAGCACCGTGCAGGCGCCGCATTCGCCTTCCCGGCAACCCTCCTTCACGCCGGTGAGGTCGAGCGTTTGGCGAAGGAATTCGGACAGGCGTTGGCGCGGATCGACGTCGAATGCGCGCGTCTGGCCATTGATCGTGACACGGATGTTCATTGTGGACGGCTTCGTCTGCGGCCTTGCCCCTTTGGCCGACACGCCCCCGATGGTCGCCGGATCCGGCTCGACTGTGCAATGGCCGGCGAGTCCGGGCAAGCCTGAAAAATGGGCGGAGGCCCTGAATCAACTGCTGATTTCAGGTCCGGCCGGCGGCGCTTTGGTCCGCCGCGCCATGCGCTGGGGGTCGTCGCGCGCGATCTTGCCAAGCGCCGCGATTGCGGCGAGGCTGAAACGACGCCGGCGTCGGAGACTTTGCAGCCAATGATCGTCGTCCATCATCTCGACCATTCCCGCTCCCAGCGCGTGCTCTGGATGCTCGAGGAACTCGGCCTCGACTACGAAATCCGGCGCTATGAGCGCGACGCCAAGACGATGCTGGCGCCGCCCTCGCTCATGGCCGTGCATCCGCTCGGCAAGTCGCCGGTGATCGTCGACGGCGACAAGACGCTCGCCGAGTCCGGCGCGATCCTGGAATATCTCGTCGACGCGTACGGCGCTGGGCGCTTTGCGCCGCCACCCGGCTCGCCGGATCGCCTGAAGTACACCTATTTCCTGCATTACGCGGAAGGCTCGCTGATGCCGCCGCTGCTGCTGCGGCTGATCTTCGCGCGGCTGCCGCGCAGCGCGCCGATTCTCGTCCGCCCGATCGTCGGCGCGGTCTCGTCCAAGGCGCTTGCTTCCTACGTCGATCCGCAGATCGAGCGGCATCTGAACTTTCTCGAAGGCGAACTCTCAAACCGTCAGTGGTTCGCCGGCGACGCGTTTTCGGCCGCCGACATTCAGATGAGCTTTCCTCTCGAGGCCGCCGCCGCGCGCGCCGGGCTCGACGCGCGCCGTCCCAGGCTGTGGGATTTCCTGCAACGCATTCGCGCGCGGCCGGCCTATGCGCGCGCCCTCGCCAAAGGCGGCCCGACGGTCTTGTAAAGCCGCGGACGTTGGCGAAAGCGCGGCGTTCGCCTAGGTTGCCGTCGATTCGCGCATGGGGAGAAGGAGCGCCGATGTTCGCTTTGACCGATCTTTATTCCGTCGCCGGGCGTACGGCGCTGGTCACCGGCGGGGCGACGGGGCTCGGCCGCATCTGCGCCGAGGCGCTGCTCAGCGCCGGCGCGCGCGTGCTGATCGCCTCGCGCAAAGGCGAGGTGTGCGAGGCGGCGGCGCGCGAACTGAGCGCGATCGGGCCCTGCGAGGGGTTCGCCGGCACGGTCGCGAGCGAAGCGGGCGTCGCGGCGCTCGCTTCCGAAGTGCGCCAACGCGCGAAGGAGCTGCACATCCTCGTCAACAACGCCGGCGTAAGTTGGGGCGAGCCGTTCGAGGCCTTCTCGTGGAAGGGCTGGGAGCGGGTGATGGCGGTGAACGTCGCCGGCCTGTTCACGCTGACGCGCGAACTTATGCCGATGATTGCGGCCGCCGGCTCGGTCGACCGCCCGGCGACGATCGTCAACATCGGCTCGGTGATGGGGACGGTGACGCAGGCCGAGAACGCCTATTCCTATGCGGCCGCCAAGGCCGCCGTGCATCATCTCACGCGCATTCTCGCACAGGAATTCGCGGCGCGCTGCGTCACCGTCAACGCCATCGCGCCGGGGCCGTTCCCGACCAAAATGACGGCTTACGCGCTCGGCGACGAAGAGGGCGCTACGCGCGCGGCGGCGACGGTGCCGATGGGCCGGCTCGGCCGGCCCGAGGATATCGCAGGAACGCTGCTGTTCTTGACCGGCCGCGGCGGCGCCTACACCAGCGGCGCCATCGTTCCCGTCGATGGCGCCCTCAGCGTCTCGGCCCCGCCGCCGATGTTCGGCGAACACGCGTGACGCACGGCGCAGCGCCGCACGAGATGACCATTGGGGACCTCGCCGCGCGCGTCGGCGGCGAGGCGTTCGTTTCGCGCTGGTTCATGATCGATCAGCCGCGCATCGACGCCTTCGCCGAGATCACCGAGGACCGGCAGTTCATCCACGTCGACCCCGAGGCGGCGCGCGCGACGCCGTTCGGCGGGCCGATCGCGCACGGCTTCCTGACGCTGGCGATGCTTTCGGCTTTCGCCAATGACGCGCTGCCGCAGGTTTCGGGCGTGTCGATGGGGGTCAACTACGGCTTCGACCGCCTGCGCTTCCTCGCCCCGGTTCCCGCCGGGGCGCGCGTGCGCGGGCGCTTCAAGTTGGTCGGCGCGATGCGGCGCTCGGAGCGCGAATGGCTGTTGAGTCACGAAGCGACGGTCGAGATCGAGGGCGCGGAAAAGCCGGCGCTCGCGGCGCAATGGCTGACGCTTTACGTGACGGCGGGGTAGGGACCGGAGCGCCGCGAAGGGTGCGGCGATGCGTCGCGCCGCAGGAATCCGTGCCCGTCGTTGAGCGTAGTCAATGCACAAGAAGGGGTCAGTTCCCCTTCTGGCGTCCGATATTTTGTGGAGTCGCGAACGGCCGGGGGGGAAACAGATATGTTCAAGTTGTTGAGCAATAGGGCTTGTTGGATATCCTGTGCGCTTGTCCTGCTGGCGGGAGCCGTCGTTCCGGCGCAATCCCGGCCTTGGTCGCGAAATCCGACCACTCTCGCTCAGGATTATGCGGTGATAAACGACAACCGCGGTCACGGCGATATCGTCATGGTCATGTGGCTGGCGCCGCCGATCGCCGAGAAAGGCCCGACGACACAAGTGGCTAGAGACCTGCTCGACAAATGCGTCGTCATTGGCGTCGTTCACGCTCACGTCGCAAATGATGGAAATTTTGCGTTCGATCAGGTCACGGATATTCAAGCCGCCGACGGACGTGATCAACCGTTGAATTCTCTGAATGTGAATACAATGCCTCCCTCGGTCGTTGGCGTCCTCGCCGCGGTGCAGAGCCTCTTTGCTCGTTCGATGGGCGCGCTGGGACAGGGAATACATTGGTTCGCATTCGATAGCGGTTCGGTGAACGCATGCACGAAGGGCGGTTTGGCGGTGTCGTTTGCCGGTGAGAAATACACCTACGACACGCCCTTCCCTGGCTGCCCCTAGGTTAATCCGGGAAGCTCTCGCCATTGGCGTGAAAGGTGGGAAAGCCGTGCGCGTCGAAAGTGCTGCTTTGGCGCGCGCGTTTCACGCCGGTCGGCGCGAAGCGCCGTTCGCAGCGCGGATGGCTGACTACGGTCGTCACGGCGGGACAAGGCGCCGGCGCGGCGGAGGATGCGGCGATCCGCCGCCACGGCGGACCGACGCCGAAAATTCAACGGCCTAATCGCTTGCGTGGGCCGCCGAAGCGAGCCGATCCGAAGCGATCGCTCAGAGACTTACGGAAGTTATTCGTTCATTAACCATTCCCTGCTGCCATGCCGCCACGACGCGTCGATCCGTTCGTGCGCAAGCCGACGGATCGAGGGCATGACGCCGGGCGTTCGTTTCGGTTTCGATCCGAGATCGCCATTGCATGACCAAGGCCCGCACGTGGGGGATCAACCTGCGACGGGCGCAGTGTGTGGACTCCGAGGGCGCCATGTTCAATCGCTTGAGAATTGCATCGAAGCTTGTCCTCGGATTTGGCGCGCTTCTGTTGCTGCTCGCCTGCCTCGCCGTCTTCGCGGGGATCAGCAGCGTCAAATTCGAGGGTTCGCTCGAAGACTTCGCCAGACGCAAGTCCCATGAGGTGTTGGATCAGCGCGCCGAAAAGCGTTTCCAGGACGCGCGGATGGCCAGTTGGACGGCCCTGGCGACGGGCGATCAGGACGGGTGGTCGAAATCGGAAGATTCGATGAAAACCGTGCGCGAGTACCTCGACTCGCTCGCGCAGACCACAAGGGATCCAGACCGGCAGGCCAAGGTTCGGCAATGGATCGGGTTGATTCAGAGTTACGACGACATCGCGAGCAAGTTCCGATCCTTTCACGGGCAAAACGAAGCTCTGAACACCCCTGAGGGCAAGGCGGTGACGGCGAGCGCCCTCAAGATCGGCGACGACATTGCGAACCTCAGTCGGGATCTGTCGAACGAATACAAAGCCGCAGCCGATCAGACCGAGGCCGAGGCGCGCGCCTTGGCCGGCCTCATCGTTCGTCTCGCTGTCGGCGTCGGCGTCGCCAGCTTTCTGATCGGCTTGTGTCTTTCCTTGCTGATCGCCCGCAGCATCAGGCGTCCGATCGTCGCCCTGACACGGTCGATGAGCGCCCTGGCCAAAGGCGATCTGGACGTCTCGATCCCAAATACGACCGACCACAATGAAATCGGCGAGATGGCCAAAGCCGTGCTCGTCTTCCAGCAGGCGGCGGTCGCGAACGCGCGTTTGGAGCGCGAGGCGGCCGAACATCGCGCGTTGGCGGAAGGCGCGCGCGCGCGCAACGAAGAGGCCCAGCGTGAGGCGATCGCGCAAGAACGGGCGGTTGTCGCCAGTTCGATCGGCGACGCGCTGTCGAAACTCGCGGCCCAAGACCTGACCTATCGCTTGCCGGCCGACATCCCCGAGGCCTATCGCAAGCTGCAGGTCGATTTCAATGCGGCGATCGGCAAGCTGGAAGAAGCGATGCGCGGCGTCTCAGCGCGCACGGATGCGATCCATAACGGAACCAAAGAAATATCGACGGCTTCCGACGATCTGTCGCGCCGCACCGAACAGCAGGCGTCGAGCCTCGAGGAGACCGCGGCGGCGCTCGACGAGATCACCGCGACGGTGAAGAAGTCGGCGGACGGGGCGAGCCACGCGCGCGACGTGGTCGCGGGCGCCGACGGCGACGCCAAGAGGAGCGCCGAGATCGTGCGCGAAGCGGTCGACGCGATGGACGCGATCGCCAAGTCCTCGCAGCAGATCAGCCAGATCATCGGCGTCATCGACGAGATCGCGTTTCAGACCAATCTGCTCGCGCTCAACGCCGGCGTCGAAGCGGCGCGGGCGGGCGAGGCGGGCCGCGGCTTCGCTGTGGTGGCCTCCGAGGTGCGAGCGCTGGCGCAGCGTTCGGCCGAAGCCGCCAAAGAGATCAAGGGCCTGATTTCGGCGTCGACGACGCAGGTCGACCATGGGGTCAAACTGGTCGCCGAGACCGGCAAGTCGCTCGAGCACATCGCGGCCCAGGTCGCCGCGATCAACAATGTCGTCGCCGAAATCGCCGCGGGGTCGCGTGAACAGGCGACCGGGCTCGAGCAGATTCGCGTCGCGATCAACCAGATGGACCACGTGACGCAGCAGAACGCGGCGATGGTCGAGCAGTCGACGGCGGCGAATCATTCGCTGTCGAACGAAATCGATCAGCTCTTCGGGCTGATCGGGCAATTCCAGGTCGATCACGCGGGCGGCGACGACCCCCTGCGCGGCCAATTGCGGAAGGCGGCGCCGCACGTTTTCCGGGAGCCGGCGAAGCCCCCGGTCGGTTCGCAGACGCCGCTGCGCGTGGCGGCGAGCAACGCGCGCAAGGAGAGCCCGCGGCCGGCCCGCGCCGCCGCCAAAGCGGTGGCGAACGGCGCGCCGGCGAGCGATGATTCCGGCGATTGGCAGGAGTTCTGAGGCGCGAGGTCCAAAATATCGACCCCAGTCGTGGCCGGGCTTGTTCCGGCCATGACGGGGACCCTACGATTCGCCGCTCATCCCTTGCTCACGCGAACCGCACCGCCGCCCCCTGCGCGGGCGTCACGATCTCCCCTTCCCACATCACCCGCCGGCCGCGCACGAACGTTCCGACCGGCCAGCCCAAGACTTCGCGCCCGTCGTAGGGCGTCCAGCCGCAGCGCGAGGCGTTCCAGGAGTCGCGGATCGTCTCGCGGCGCTTCAAGTCGACGACGGTGAAGTCGGCGTCGTAGCCGGCGGCGATGCGGCCCTTGCCGGCGATGCCGAAGATGCGCGCCGGCCCGGCGCTGGTCAGATCGACCAGGCGTTGCAGGGTGAGGCGGCCCGCCGCGACGTGGTCGAGCATGATCGGAACCAGCGTTTGCACGCCGGTCATCCCCGAGGGGCTTTCGGGATAGGGCTTGGCCTTTTCGGCGAGCGTGTGCGGCGCATGGTCGGAGCCGAGGACGTCGATGACGCCCTGGGCGAGGCCGCGCCACAGCCCGTCGCGATGTTCGGGTCCGCGCACCGGCGGGTTCATCTGCAACTTGGTCCCGAGCCGCGCGTAGTCCTCCGCGCTGAAGGTCAGATGGTGCGTCGTCGCTTCGCAGCTCGCGACGTCCTTGGCGTCCTGCAGCAGCGGAATTTCCTCGCGCGTCGAAATGTGCAGCACGTGCACCTGCGCGCGCGCCTCTCGGGCGAGACGGATCAGCCGCTCGGTGCAGCGCACGGCCGCGATCTCGTCGCGCCAGACGGGATGCGAAGACGGGTCGCCGGGGACGCGCAGGCCCTTGCGCTCGTTGAGCCGCGCCTCGTCCTCGCTGTGGAACGCCGCGCGCCGGCGCGTCGCCTTGAGGATCGCGAGCACGCCCGCGTCGTCGGCGACGAGCAGCTTGCCGGTCGAGGAGCCCATGAACACCTTGATCCCCGCCGCGCCGGGCAGGCGCTCGAGCTCGGGAATTTCGGCGATATTGTCGTGCGTGCCTCCGACCCAGAACGCGAAGTCGCAGTGCATTCGCCCGCTGGCTCGCGCGACCTTGTCGGCAAGCGCGTCCGCCGAGGTCGTCAGCGGATCGGTGTTCGGCATTTCGAACACGGCGGTGACGCCGCCGAGCACGGCCGCGCGCGAGCCGGTTTCGAGATCCTCCTTGTGGGTCGGGCCGGGCTCGCGGAAGTGGACCTGGCTGTCGATCACGCCGGGCAGGACATGCAGGCCGCGGCAATCGATACGTTCACCCGCGCTCGCCGCGCTCAGATCGGCGATCTCGGCGATCTTGCCGGCGACGACGCCGATGTCGCGCTCCCCCACGCCGTCCTGGTTGACGACGGTAGCGTTCGCGAGAATGCAGTCGAAGATGCGCGGCATCGCGGTTTCCTTCCTTGCGCGGCGGCTCGATCGGCCTAATTAACAAGTTCGCGCATGGCAAGCGCCGGAGGCCCCGAGATGACGAAACGCGCCGCCTTCCTCGACGACCGCGGGGTCGTTCGCGTCAGCGGCGAGGATGCGGCGGGCTTTCTCCAGGGGCTGCTGACCAACGACGTCGCTCGGCTTGGCCCGCAGGAGGCCCGCTACGCGGCGCTGCTGTCGCCGCAAGGCAAGATCCTGTTCGATCTCCTCGTCGTGCGCGCGCCCGTGGCCGCGGACGAGTTTCTGCTCGATTGTCCCGCCGCGCTGGCGGCCGATCTCGCCAAGCGGCTCGCGCTTTACAAGCTGCGCGCCAAAATCGCCATCGCCGACGAAAGCGGCGACCATGGCGTCATCGCCTATTGGCAGGGCGAGCCGGAGAATGCGCCGGGCGGGGTGTTCTACGCCGATCCGCGCGCCGGCGCGCTCGGTCATCGCGCCATCTTGCCGCGCGCCAAGGCGGTCGCGATCGGCGAAGCGAACGTCGGCGAATACGAAGCGCTGCGCATCAGCCTCGGCGTCCCCAAGGGGGGCGTCGATTTCGCCTATGGCGACGCCTTTCCCCACGACGCCGACATGGATCTCTTCCACGGCGTCGATTTCCAAAAGGGCTGCTACGTCGGCCAGGAAGTCGTTTCGCGCATGAAGCACCGCGGCGGGGCGCGCAAACGGGTGGTGCGCGTGCGCCTCATCGGCGCGGCGCCGAAGCCGGGCGCGGCGGTGACCGACGGCGAACTGCCCGTCGGCGTGATCGGCTCGTCGTCGGGCCGCCACGCGCTGGCGCTGCTGCGCCTCGATCGCGTCGAGGACGCCAAGGGGGCGGGCCGGACCTTGAGCGCCGGGGAGGTCGGCGTCATCGTCGAAGGGGGCGAGGCAGTCGACGGGCGTCGGTGAAAAGCTCGACGCCGACCAGGCGCCACCGACAATTCCGTGGCGACCGCCAGCAGTAGCAATCGCTTAGGCGCCAAAAACCGACGCGCCGCCGGGCCCGCGCGAGTTGCGGCGGCGCGGCGCTTCCGTGGCCCGGCGACGCCAGGCGCCCGAAGAGTTCGGGGACATCGTAACTATCGATGGAACTCGGCCGTGCGGGGGAAGGTGGGCGGAAGGGCCGCGCCGCAAGGCGCGGAGGGGACGTTGACGAGATTTCGTCAACGTCGCGTCAAGCCCGGCCCAGCGGAGAAGGCGGCGACCGGGGTCGCCGAGTCGCCCGCCACGCCGAAAATGGGAATCGACGGGCGGGTCGACGCACTGCCGAGAGTCGTGCGTTCGCCGCCTTTTCGCGGTGGTCAAGCGCAGGAACCCCCCATCGCCGGCCGCGGTCGGGTTCCCCCGCGCGGTCTCGCGGGGGAAACTGGAACCGTCGCGGCATGTGGAATTGATTTCGGACAAATCACAATATCCGCATTTATGTATCTATCCCGCACGAACTCGCATGGACGCCAAAAAGGGGGGCGAACATGACGTTTCGACGACGCGCAGCTTATCCGGTTTTTCTGGCGCCCTGCTTCGGACCTTGGGGGCCAGCGCACAGATCGCGCATTTCAGCGCAGCGGACCACTCGAAGTTCAAGGAGCTGCAAGGGCCGTTCAGCTCGGGACCAGAGGCGGCCATGGCCCGTCTAACCCGTCACGTCGCCTCTGCTGTTTTGCAAGCGCCGCGACTAATTAACTTCAATATAATGTAATTATATTGTAAATCGAGTACCGATGTTCGCCTGTCGCGTCGTGCCGAGGTTGCCGAGCACAAACTGGATGCAAACAACTGGGGAAAGTCAACATGAACGACAGCCAAAACAACGATCAACTTCTGAACGACTTATTGAAACGGATAGAAGTTCTTGAGCGTGAGGCTCCTAAAAACAAACTCACCCTTGGTGTTATAAGCGGTGATCTCGAACGTGCGATGATTGCGTTCATAATCGCACTGGGAGCGACGGCCTTTGATATGGAAGTCGAAATGGTCTTCACGCTTAGGGCCACGGCGGTTCTTCGTGACCAGAAGAAGATCAAAAAGGACCTTCAGGACTTTGAGCCGTCCGCGATCAAGTTTGATTTGAAGAAACACGGAGCAATGTCCCTTGAAGAACTCATACAACTAGCCGGAGAGTCCGGAGTGCGGATCACTGTCTGCAACTTGGGGATGGATCTCATGGATATCAATCGCGAAGAACTGATCGACTACCCGCATCTGACCTTTGCCGGCGTCGCTGCCTTGATCGAAATGTGCAGCCAGTCGAAACAATGCTGGTTTATGTAAGGAATCACTGCCGCCGAACCTCATGTTAATGGATCACGCGAGGAGAAAGATCGTGACTGGTACTGAATTGAAAGCTCTGAAGATCGCGAAACTCGTAGACGCCAGAGGCACTGCGTGCCCGGGGCCTTTGCTCGAGGCGAAACGCGCCATTGGCGAATGCGCCGTCGGCGGCGTCATGGAAGTGCAATCGTCGGACAGCGGTACGATCATCGATGTTCAGCGCTGGTGTCGCAAGATGGGGCACGATTACCTCGGCGACATCGCGAATGACGGATCCTGGAGCGTCTATCTGCGAAGGAAGGCGTAAAAGTGAGCCCCGTCGGCAACAATGGCGCGCCGAAAATCCTCGTGTTTTCGACGAACCCGATCTCGGATCCGGGAATCGACCGGGCAGGCAGTGCGCATTTGCGCTACTCGACAGCCGTCCAAGTCATCCCGTTGCCCTGTTCCAGCGGCGTCAAGCCTTCATGGATCGTTCGTGCGCTGGAACATGGTTTCGACGGGGTGTTCATTGCCGCCTGCGGGGGCGACTGCGCTTACCTTCCCGATTGCACGACCCGCACCGCCGCGCTCGTGGCGCGGGCGCAGACACTCATGAAACAACACGGGATCAGTCCGAAGCGACTGAAAATGTCCGGGCTTTGTTCCGTATGCGCCGAGAACTTCGTTGCGCATATGAACAAATTTCAAGAGGAGTTGAAGTGTGTCGAAGCCTGATGCCGATCGACGTCCTCTGGACTACGACGTGATGGTTGTTGGCGCCGGCGTCGCCGGCATGGAAACCGCAGCGTCAATGGGCGATATGGGCTACCGCGTGTTGCTGGTGGACAAGAACGCCAGCGTCGGCGGAAGGGCCATCCTTCTCAGCAAGGTATTCCCGACGCTGGATTGCGCGAGTTGCATCGTGACGCCGAAAATGGCGTCCGTTTCGCATCATCCCAACGTGCAACTCATGACCTACAGCGAGGTCGATGGCATTGTGCGCAACGCCGATGGTTCCTTCGCTGTGGAGTTGCACAAGAAAGCATCCTACGTCGACTTTGACGCCTGCACGGGGTGCGGCAAGTGCGAAGAAGCTTGCACGGTTTCTGTGCCGGACCAGTATAACTACGACCTGGTCACGCGTCGGGTTGCGCATATTCCTTTTCCGCAGGCGGTGCCGAAGAAGGCCGTGATCGATCGGCGCGGTGAGGCGCCCTGTACGTTTTCTTGCCCGGCCAACGTCAAGGCCAGCGGCTACGTTTCGCTGGTCAGAGCGGGTCGCTACAAAGAGGCTTTCAACCTCCATCTGGAAAACGCGCCCTTGGTCGGCAGTCTGGCGCGGGCGTGTTATGCGCCGTGCGAATCCGACTGCACACGTGGCGAGAAAGAAGGAACGGTTCACATCCGCGGCGTCAAGCGGTTCATGGCGGACCGCTACTACGCCGAGCACCCCGAACCGGAATACGGTCCGGTCGAAAACCAGCTGGACACACGGGTAGCCGTTGTCGGCTCTGGCCCGGCGGGGCTGAGCGCGGCGTTCTACCTCGCGCGGCAAGGTCACCAGGTCACGATTTTCGAGGCGGAGAAGGAAGCGGGCGGCATGCTGCGAACCGCCATCCCCCCCTATCGCCTTCCCAAAGACGTCGTAGATCGTGACATCAAGAACGTGACGGCGCTGGGCGTCGAAATCAAAACCGGACAAAGAATCACTTCTTTGCCGGGCCTCAAACAGCAGGGATTCAACGCCATCCTGATCGCCGCCGGAGCGTCGGATGAGAACGGTCTGAATATCGACGGCCACGACCTCGATGGCGTCATGGGCTGCATGCAATTCCTGCACGAAGTCAACGTCGGGAACATGCCCGACGTAAAGAACAAGACCGTCATGGTCGTCGGCGGCGGCAACTCGGCTATGGACCCGGCCCGGGCCGCCATCCGCATGGGGGCCGGCAAGGTCATCATCAACTATCGGCGCGGGCGCAAGGAGATGCCGGCGCACGAATGGGAAATAGAAGGGGCCGAAGACGAGGGCGTCGAACTGATGCTCATGAGCGCGCCCACGCGGTTCATCGGCAAGGACGGCAAACTCGTTGCGGTCGAGTGCATAAGTATGGAGCTGGGCGCCCCGGACGAGAGCGGCCGCCGTCGCCCGATCCCGATCAAAGGCTCGGAAAGAGTGATCCCGGTGGATATGGTGGTTCTGGCGATCGGCCTGCTGCCGTCCACCGCAAATTTCCCGAGCCAAATGAAGAACGACAAAGGTCTGCTGATCGCGGATCCCCGCACTTGTCAGACAGCCGATGCCGATATCTTCGCGTGCGGCGACAGCGTCACCGCGCCCACGATGATCATCAACGCCATCGCCCAGGGGCGACGGGCGGCGTTCTATATGGACCGTCACCTGAGGGGCGAGTCGCTAAGCGCGCCCTTCGACAGCGTCCTGGACAAGACAGACAAGAACGTCGTCCTCGAGGAGTCGAAAGCTTTCGTTGAACGACCGCCCGTTCCACAACCGGCGCTGCCCGTCGATGAGCGCCGGACGACTTTCGAATGCTATGAAAAGGTCATGACGGAGGCGGAGGCGCGACAAGAGGCCCAGCGTTGTATGAACTGCGGGCAGTGCTCCCAGTGCATGGAATGTGTCAGCGCCTGCGCCCCCAAGTGCATCGACTTCGCTCAGAAACCGACATCCGTGTCAATCGATGTGGGCGCGGTGGTTGTTTCGACCGGCTTCAAGATCCTCGACCCGGCGACCAAAGAACTCCTCGGCTACGGCAAGTTCCCCGACGTGGTCAGCGGACCGCAGATGGACCGGTTGCTGGCGCCGACGCGCCCCTACAACGCCGTGTTGCGGCCTTCGGACGGTAAGGAGCCCGAGAAGATAGCCATGATCCTCTGTGTCGGCTCGCGCGACCAGACAGTTTGCAATCCGCTCTGCTGCCGCATCGGCTGCATGTACTCCATCAAACAAGCGCAACTCGCGATGGGCGCTCTGCCAATGGCCGATATCACGATCTACACGATCGACGTTCGCGCTTTTGGCAAGGGCTATGACGAGTTCTACGAGCAAGCCAAGGCGATGGGGGTCGAATTCGTCAAGGGCAAGGTGGCGCGAATCGAGCAACTTCCCAACGGCAACTTGGCATTGCACTACGAAGACATGCTGGGCGAAGGCGGCAGGAAGATCCGCGAACACGACCTCGTGGTTCTGACCGTTGGATTCCTGCCCAACACAGATATTTTCTCACTCTACAAAGGGGGGGAATTGGCCGCCGACAATTTCGGATATGTGCGCGAAATCGATCCCATCAGTGAACCGACCCGTACGAATGTCGACGGACTCTATGCGGCAGGCACCACCATTGGCGTGATGGATATCCCGGACACCGTGCTGCACTCCGGCGCGGCGGCGGCCCAGGCAGCTGCTTATCTCGAAAGGACGAGGGTCGGGCGATGACAAGCAAACGACGAATCGGCTGCTACATTTGCCACTGTGGCGGGAACATCTCCGATCATGTGAACGTGAAGGAAATTGCGGCTACGCTCCTGAACGAAGCGGACGTCGAGGTCACGCGGACGCATTTGTTCGCCTGCTCGGATGCATCGCAACAGGAAATGATCGACGAGATCAGGGAAAAGAAACTGGATGGCCTCGTCATCGCCTCGTGTTCCCCGAAACTTCACATGTTCACGTTCCGCGCCATGGCGGAACGCGCCGGCTTGAATCCGTATCAATACGTTCACGTCAATCTCCGTGAACAATGCTCCTGGGTGCATGCCGGCGACAAAGTCGCCGCCACGGAGAAAGGCGTCAACATTGTGCGCGCCGGGGTGGCCAAATGCGCCCTGACGCATCCCCTGACCCCGATTCGAATAGAAACTCAACCGCGCGTTCTGGTTGTCGGAGCGGGCGTGGCCGGCATGCGCGCCGCACTCTCGCTGGCAGGAATGGGACTGTCGGTCTTCATCGTCGAGCGCGAGAGCGAGCCTGGGGGTTGGGCATCGCAAGTCGGATGGATGGGCCCCGACAATCAGCACGGTCCCGAGGTGGTCGCAAACCTGCTGGCGCAGATTCGGAAACGAGAGAACATAGTTCTCTATACCAACGCTGAACTGACGGCCAAGAGCGGTCATATCGGCGATTTCGTCGTGACGGTTCGCCTGCAGGGCAAAGAGGATCTTTCCCTCAACGTGGGGGCGATCATTGTCGCGACAGGCTTCACGCCCTACGAGCCCCGCGACGGCGAATACGGCTGGGGCATGCCTGGCGTGGTCACTTTGAAGGAATTTCGTCAGATGCTCGAGGCGGGCGACGGCCCGCTGACCTACAACGGAAAACCGGTACGGGATGTCGGCTTCATCTACTGCGTCGGCAGTCGCCAGACGCAAAGCGACGCGTGCCCGGAGCCCAACGCACACTGCTCGCGGTTCTGCTGTATGGCCACTGCCTTCAGTGGCAGCTTGCTGCACGAGCGTGAAAAGAAGTCTGGCCAGACGATCAATCAGTATCACCTCTACCGCGACGTCCGCACCTACGGGCGCCTTGAAACCGTGTATTCGAACGCCCGCGCCGACGGAGCGCTCTTCCTGCGTTGGGATCCGAAAGACCCGCCACGGGTAGAACAGCGCGATGGCGGCCTGGCGATCAAAGTCAAAGACACACTGCTGGGTGACGAGGAGTTGGAGATTGGCGTCGACCTGGTGGTGCTCGCCACCGGCATGACTCCCCGGAAAAACGACTCGCTTAACGATGTGCTGAAGATACCCAAGAGCAAAGATGGGTTCTACAACGAGATCCACATCAAGTTGCGGCCGGTCGAAACCACCATTGACGGCGTATGCATCGCCGGAACCGCGCAAGGCCCCAAGAATCTGGCCGAAACCGTTGCGTCATCCCTCGCAGCGGTAGCCAGGACCGGCGCCCTCCTGAAGAAGGGCTACGTAAATCTGGAGCCGCTCGTCGCAAAGATCGACACAACCAAGTGCCTTTGGTGCGGCGAATGCGTCAAGGCCTGCCCCTACGGCGCAATCGAACGAATTGTGTGCGGCGACAAGGAAGTGGCGATGGCGCTCGAATCGTCATGCAAGGGAGAAGGGGCATGCGTTCCGATCTGTCCGCACGACGCCATCGTTATCGAAGGCTACCGGGATGACCAGATCGTCGCCATGATCGATTCGAGCCTCAGAGAGGCGGTGACGGCATGAGCAGTACTCATACGACCAGACTGCGGGATATGCTCGATATCGCTCAAGACGAAATGGTCATGAGGGATCGCATCGCAGGCATTCTCGCTGAGGGCCCGCAGACAATTCCGGAAATTGCCGAAACGCTCGGGTGTTCGGCCCGCGAAGTGACGGTTTGGCTCTTTGGCATGCGCCGCTATGGCCTGGTCGAAGAAATCGGCCGTGCGGATGTGGATGGATACTTCCAATACGAACTCACGAAGCAGCATTTGTCATAGCCCCGCGTGAGTTGGCGACGAGGATAACCTAATGACCAGAGTGTCATCGGAATTAGCGGCCCGCTTGAAGAAAGCGGAGGGGTTCAACGCGGGCTCGTGTTACCACTGCGGCACATGCTCGGCGCTGTGTCCGCTCGGATACAAGATCGTTCCCCGCAAACTGTTCCGCGAGGTCATGCTCGGACTCGAGGACGAGGTCCGCGCCAACATCCCGCTGATCTTCTCCTGTCTGCTCTGCCGCCTGTGCGAGGCGAACTGTCCGTCGGGGGTCCATATCGCGGAGAACATGCGCACGCTCCGCGTCTTGATCAACCGGCAAGAGTTTGGCTTGAATTAGGAGCTTGTCGTATGTCGATCCCGATTGCCCCCATTCTGGGAATTTTCGCCGATAACGTGCGCAAGCGCGGCAGCGTTCTGCCGTTGTCGAAGCGGACGGCTACGGGTTGGGCTCGTGGGCTCGATCTGCCGCGCGGCGGCGAGACGGTTCTCTACACCGGGCACATGTACCAAATGGTGCCCGCCATCGACGCCATGTCGTCTCAGTTGGCTTTGCTCGAAAACTCGTTTCTGACCCGGTTCTTCGGCATAGGCCGATTGGTCAACAAGTTCATAAATCTGTCCTTCTTCATGGGCCTTACCGCGTCATCGAAAAAGAAGCGACATTCCGACGAGGTATTGCGCGACATCGTCGGGCTGCTTCGCGATGCGGGGGTCGAGTTCGGCTATCTCTATGAAGACGAGTTCTACGCCGGCGCTCTCCTTTATGACGATGGGCTCGACGAATCTTTCGGCGAGCATGCCCGCCGTGTGGCGAAACATCTGAAGAAGCTCGGTGTCCGGCGCCTGATCACAGTGGACCCTCACACCACGCACATGTTGCGTTATGCGTACCCGCGTTTCGTCGAAGGCTTCGATATCGAAGTCCAGAACTACCTGGAAGTGCTCGCTGCGGCGCATCCGGCGGCCAAGGAACCGGTGAACGGGGAAGTCGTCGTTCACGATTCCTGCGTCTATGCGCGCTACGAGGACATTCGTGACCAACCTCGTGAACTGTTGCGGGCGGCGGGGCTGTCGGTGCGGGAACCGGAGCTGTTCGGAAAGACGACACACTGTTGCGGCGGACCGCTGGAGTCGCTTTTTCCGGCCGAGGCGCATCGAATTTCTGGAAACCGAGTGGATCAGCTCGAATCCAAGGGGAAGAACGTGGTGACCATGTGCCCGTTCTGCTGGGTGAACCTCACTAAGGCGGCGGGAGACAGGCTCGTCATCAGCGATATCGCCAGCGCGCTGGCCGCTTCCCGTCGGCAAGCATCGTCGAGCAGCTAGCCGAGGCCAGCGACGAGCGATTCCCCGCCGATTGCGAACGCCTGAATAGAGTTCTGCCGCCGGATTTGAATCCAGCACGACTGGGGCAACGATCCGGGTCACAAATCTTCGGCTTAGGCAATCTCTCAGATGCCCTAGCCGCTTACAAATGACAATCGGGTTCGGCTCGGGAGTCGTGGCGGCGGCGGGGCTTGACATAATATTGCATATACAATATATTCGCCGCAAGCCAACGGTTAGCGGAGCTGCGCGTCGATGTTGGAGAAGCGCCTGGTCGACGAGATCGCGTGCAACTGCCTGATGGGGCGGGCGCGGTTGGTCGCTCGCGTCGTCACCGGAATCTACGAGGAGGAGTTGCGTCCTTTCGGGCTGAAGGCTTCGCAGCTCAATCTTCTCGTCGTCGTCGCCCAGGTCGGGCCGGTTCGCCGCAGCGAGGTCGGCCGCATCCTTCGCCTCGACGCCTCGACGCTGACGAGGAACCTGCAGGTCATGCTGACCAACGGCTGGATCGAAGAAGCGCAGGATCAAACGGACGGACGCGGCCTGCCGTTGCAGATCGCCCAGCGAGGGGCGGCGCTGCTTGCCGACGTCGCGCCGGCTTGGCGGCAGGCTCAGCGGCGCGCGCGAGACCTGCTCGGGGCGGAGGGATCGACGGTCCTGACCGAGGTGTCGAACGGACTGCTGGGTGCGGCCTCGCAATAGGAAAAATTTGCTCATGTTATTGCATATACAACCAAGATCGGGCGAATGGTCGCCGCTCCGAGAGACGGGTTTCGCGATCGACAAGAGGAGGCGCGTATGACTCGTCCGACAATTCTCGTCGCCGGCGCCGCCGGCAAGACCGGGGGCGCGGTGGTTTCGCAGTTGCGCCAAGGAGGCTGGCCCGTGCGGGCGCTCGTGCGCCGTTTGGACTCGCGCAGCGAACGCCTGCGCGCGCTAGGGGCGGAAGTGGCCGTCGCCGATCTGTTCGATCCGCAACAGCTCCGCGAGGCGATGCGCGGAACCGCGCGCGCCTATTATTGCCCGCCCTGGCACCCCCACATGATCGAGAGCGCGACCGCGTTCGCGCTCGCCGCCCGGGAGGCGAGGCTCGAGGCGATCGTCGGCTTGAGCCAGTGGCTCGCGAGCCCCTCGCATCCCTCGTTGGCGACGCGCCAGAATTGGCTCGTCGACCAGATGTTCTCCAAGCTGCCAGGCGTTGCGCACGTCATCGTCAATCCCGGCTTCTTTGCCGACAACTATCTCCGCCTGATCGGCTTCGCGGCGCAGCTCGGCATATTTCCCATGCCGACCGGCGCGAGCCGCAACGCGCCGCCGTCCAACGAGGACATCGCCCGCGTCGCGGTCGCGGCGTTGATCGACCCGCAGCGCCATGCGGGCAAGAGCTACCGGCCGACGGGACCGGCGCTGCTCGACGCGCGCGAAATGGCGGCGATCCTGCAGCGCGTTCTGGCGCGTCGCGTCCGCCATATCGACATGCCGATGACGATGTTTCTCAAGGCGGCGCGGGTGTTCGGCGTCAGCGCGTTCGAGCAGAGCGGCATTCGCCGTTACATCGAAGAGCACAAGCGCGGCGCCTTCGAGTTCGGGGCCCCGACCAACGATGTCTACGAAGTCGCCGGCCGAGCGCCGGAGGACTTCGAGACGATCGCCCGCCGCTACGCCGAACGGCCCGAGGCGCGCCGGACGTTCGCCAATAAGCTCGGCGCCGTCGGGCAATTCCTTCGCATCGGCCTAACCCCTGCTTACGACCTCGACCGCTTCGAACGCCAGCAGCAGCATCCCTCGCTCAGCGATCCCCAACTCGTTCTCGATTCCCAGGTGTGGCGCAGCGAACACGGCGCGGCGCCGTTCGCCGGCGCGCCGGCGCCGCGGAAACTCGCAGCGCATGCATGAGCGCGGGGCTTACGACTTCGGGAGCGAACGGATGATTGCGGCGGCGACGTTGAATGGCTGGTTCCTCGGCTACTTGGCTCTTGTGGCGGCGCTCGTCGCGACGCTGTTGGCGCGATACCTGCCGACGAGCGCTTCGCTTCTGGCGATTGCCGGTCTCGGAGCGTGGCTGACCTACGCCGGCGTCCTCGGGTATCTCGGCGTCGTCGGCGACGCGTCGATGCGTCCGCCGGGGCCGGCCTTGCTGCTGGTTCCTGTGTTTCTCTTCGTTGCGCTCTTTCTCGTGCGCTCGCCGGCGGGCGAGCGTTTCGCGCTGAGCTTTCCGCTTTGGATCATAATCGGCGCGCAGGCGTTCCGGGTCGGCGTCGAATTGTTCCTTCATCAGCTCTGGCTCGCCCGCATGGCGCCGCGCATGCTCACTTACGAAGGGGGCAACCTCGATATCGTCGTTGGGCTGTCGGCGCCGGTCGTGGCCTGGCTCTATCAGCGCGGGCGCATCGGCGAGCGAGCCGCGCTGGCTTGGAACGTTCTCGGTCTGGCCACGCTGGCCAATGTCGCTTTCCGCGCTTTGCTGACGGCTCCCGGCCCCTTCAACTTCGTTCACGCCGAAATCCCGAATGTCGCCATCGGCGCGTTTCCCTTCACCTATATTCCAGGCTTCCTGGCGCCGCTGGCGCTGACGCTTCATGTCCTGGCGATCCGGGCGTTGCGGGCAGAGCTGCGGGCTCGCAGGCTGGCCGCGCCCTCGACCTCGTAAGGTCCGGCGCGGCGCTCGGGCCGATCCGGGCGATCAGCCCGCCGTCCCGCCCTCACAAATCCATCACGATGACGCATTAGCCTCATAAAGACTGCGACACGCCGGCCTATGGCCATGCGCGCGCGGCGCGGCTACAGTCCGCGCCGTCCCGTAAGCGCCAAGGCGCGCGTCGACGAATGGACCGCGGTCCGAGGGGAGACTTACGCAAATGATAGCAGGGTTCGGCGTCGTCGCGATCGCCATCGCGCTGTTCGTCATCATTACCGTATTGATGGGCGTGCGCCAGGTGCCGCAGGGCTACAACTACACCGTGGAGCGCTTCGGCCGCTACAACAAGACCTTGACGCCCGGGCTCGGGCTGGTCATCCCCTATATCGACCGCGTCGGGCGCAAGCTCAGCGTGATGGAGCAGGTCATCGACGTTCCCAGCCAGGAGATCATCACCAAGGACAACGCCACCGTGACGGTCGACGGCGTCGCCTTCTTTCAGGTGCTCGACGTCAGGCGCGCGTCTTACGAGGTCGCCAATCTCCAGCAGGCGCTGCTCAATCTGGTGATGACCAACATCCGCACCGTCATGGGCTCGATGGACCTCGACCAATTGCTCTCCCACCGCGACGAGATCAACGCGCGGCTGCTCGGCGTCATCGACGCGGCTTCGGAGCCCTGGGGCGTCAAGGTCACGCGCATCGAAATCAAGGACATCGAGCCGCCCAAGGACCTCGTCGAGGCGATGGGCCGGCAGATGAAGGCGGAGCGCGAGAAGCGCGCGGTGATCCTCGAGGCCGAGGGCATGCGCCAGTCCGACATCACCCGCGCCGAGGGGCGCAAGGCCGCGGTCATGCTCGAGGCCGAAGGGCGCAAGGAGGCCGCGTTCCGCGACGCCGAGGCGCGCGAGCGCACCGCCCAGGCCGAGGCGATGGCGACGCGCGTGGTGAGCGAATCGACCGCCAACGGCGACGTCGCGGCGCTCAACTACCTGATCGCCGACAAATACGTGCGCGCGTTGCAGGCGTTTGCGCAGACGCCCAACCAGAAGGTGTTCATCGTGCCGATGGAGCTCTCCTCGCTCGCCGGCACGCTCGGCGGCATTTCGCAGATCGCCGCTGGCGCGTTCGGCGAAGGCGCCGCGCGCGCCGCCGGCCGATCGGCCAACGTCGTCCCCAACTCGCCGCCGCCGACGCCGACGCCGCGGCAGGGCTAAAGCCATGGTCGACCTTGGCCTGTTCGCGATCGCCACCTACGCCGTCTGGCTGATCGCCGGGCTCGCGCTGTGCGCCGCCGAGACGCTCGTTCCCGGCGCGTTCCTGATCTGGATCGGCGCCGCGGCGATGGTCGTCGGCATCGTCGAGTTCGTCTTTCCCATGGAGTTGACCGCGCAACTTCTGCTATTCGCCGCGCTGGTGGTGGCTTCCGTGTTCGTCGGGCGGCGGGTCTATGGTTCGCTCGACGCGGGAACGCCGCAACTGCCGCTGAGCCGCGCCCACGCGCTGATCGGCAAGGAGTTCTTTCTCGACGAGGCGATCGTGCACGGCTTCGGGCGCATCCGCGTCGGCGACAGCGTCTGGCGCGTCGCCGGCGACGAACTGCCCGCCGGCGCCAAGGTCCGCGTCGTCGCGGTCGAGGACGGCGCGGAAGTGCGGGTGGAAAAGGCGTGAGACGGCGGCGCGCCCCGCCCGTTGTTACGGCGCCGCCGGCTTCACCCACCTGCCGTCAGCCTTCGACGACTCGACCGCCGCCTCGATGAAGGCCATGCCTTTGACGCCGTCTTCGACGCCGGGAAAATGCGCGCCCTCGGGCGGTTTCTTGCCTTCGCGCGCGGCTTTGATGGCGAGCGCGACGTCCGAATAGATGTTGGCGAAGCCTTCGAGATAGCCTTCGGGATGGCCGGAGGGCACCCGCGTTGCGCGCGCCGCCGCCGCGCCCGAGCCGGGGCCGCCGCGGGTGAGGATGCGCGTCGGCTCGCCGAACGGCGAATGGAGCATCTCATTGGGGTTCGCCTGCACCCATTGCAGCGAGCCCTTGGTTCCGTAAACGCGCAGCTTGAGGCCGTTCTCGTGACCCGGCGCCACCTGGCTCAGCCAAATCGCGCCGCGCGCGCCGTTGGCGTAGCGCAGCATGATCTGCGCGTTGTCGTCGAGCGCGCGGCCCTCGCCGAACGAGGAGAGGTCGGCGGCGAGTTCGACGAGGTCGATGCCGCAGACGTAGTCGGCGAGGTTGTAGGCGTGCGTGCCGATGTCGCCGAGCGCGCCGCCGGCGCCCGAGCGCTTCGGATCGACCCGCCAGACCGCCTGCTTCTGCCCTTGCTTCTCGATCGGCTCGGTCAGCCATTCCTGGGGATATTCGGCCTGGACGATGCGGATTTGCCCGAGCTCGCCCGCTTTGACCATTTCGCGCGCGCGCCGGACGAGGGGATAGCCGGTGTAGTTGTGCGTCAGCGCGAAAATGCGGCCCGATCTTTCCACCGCCGCCTTGATCTTCTTGGCCTCGGCGAGCGAGGTCGTCAGCGGCTTGTCGCAAATGACGTGAACGCCCGCGGCGAGAAAGGCCGCGATCGGCCCCGCGTGCATGTGGTTGGGGGTGACGATGGCAACCGCCTCGACGCCGTCGGGGCGCGCCGCCTCGGCCTCGGCCATCGATTGGTAATCGTCGTAGATACGCTCGCGCGGCAAGCCTAGCGCCTCGCCGGAGCGGCGCGAGCGTTCGGGCGTCGAGGACAGCGCGCCGGCGACGAGTTCGTAATGGTCGTCCATGCGCGCGGCGAGCCGGTGCACCGCGCCGATGAAGGCCCCTTCGCCGCCGCCGACCATGCCGAGCTTGATCTTGCGCCCCGGCGCCGCGTCGCTGCGTCCCTCGATCGCCATCGTATTTCTCCCTTGGCGCAGCCCTTTTGTCGGAAGGTCAAGTTAGCCGCGAACCGCCGCGCGTCAACTTCGGCAGAACGCGCGCGCGGCAATAGACGGAACGCTCGATTTGACGTAACGGTAAAGAACAATTGGGAAAAGCGCGGTCGTCTCTCGCGCGGACCGTAAGCGCAAGGGGCGGGAGGCGTTCGTTCGGCGGTGCGGCGAAATCGGCCCGGCCGCCGACATCTATGCCGGTGGAGACAGTATGCGTTCGATCTCGTTTTCCGCGTTTGCGCGAACGCTCGCAGCGGCGCTGTTCCTGGCCGTTTTTGCGACGGGCGCGTACGCGCAGGCGGCGACGAATGGCGGCCATGCGCCCGGCCCTTCCGGCGGGCCCGGTCACGGACCGACCTGGGTCGGCGGCGGCGACCCGGGCGATTGCGGCGGCGGCCTCGATCTTCCCGCCCCTTCGCCGTTCGGCGACGCGGGGGACGCGGTGAAGGCGCTCTCGCGCGCGACGCAGGCCTACATCAAACAATGCCGGTGCGTCACGCAGGAATGCGTCGCCGACGCGCTCGATCAATACGCAGATGCGCTCGCCGCCGTGACGCCGCGGCTGCCGCCGGAACTGCAAGACTTGCCGGTCGTCGTCCGGCGAGCGGCGCATCGCGTTCGCGTCGCGCGAAACAAGGCGGAAGCGGTGAAGGCGCTGCACGAGGCGGTCGCCCTCATCCACAAGGACATTTCGCTGGTGCGCGCGGAAGACCCCGAAACGCAGCAGCGCCAGACGCGAAGCGGCGTCTTCGTCGCCGACACCCTGAACGTGGCGAGCCTGTCGCTGGAAAAGGCGGGCGGGCTCTAGGCGCAACGGCGGCGCGCCGGGCCTCGCCTGCAGCCTTGACTCGTGGCGCGTCCGACTGCATCCGAGGCGGAGGCCAAGCGTTTTTCGGATGACGCTCATGGGCGCGGCGCGCGAGAAGGCGACGATCGGAACGGCTCCCAGGCGCCCGGCGCGAGGCGTCCTCGCGCTGGCGTTGTTGGCCGTGATCGCCGCCGGCCCGGCGGTGGCGGAAAGCCGCGTCGCGCTGGTCATCGGCAACGGCGGCTACCAGTCGGTTCGCCAACTGCCCAATCCGCCCAACGACGCCAGGGACGTCGCCGAGGCGCTCAAATCCCTCGGGTTCAGCGTGACGCTCGGCGTCGACCTCGATCAGGCGAAGATGCAGCGGGCCATTGCGGATTTCGGCGCGCGCGCCGCGGCGGCCGACGTTTCGCTGTTCTATTACGGCGGCCACGGCCTGCAGGTCGCCGCCCACAATTATCTCATTCCCGTCGACGCTGAGTTGCGCACCGTCGACGACATCGACAAGCGCACGGTTCATCTCGACGACGTGCTCGACGCGCTGTCGAAGGGCTCGGGCGTCCATCTCGTGTTTCTCGACGCCTGCCGCAACGATCCGCTCAAGGATCTCAACGTTGCGCTGAAATCCGCGGGATTGGCGCGCGTCGGCGACGCCGCGGGTTTTCTGATCGCGTTCGCCACTCAGCCCGACGCCGTCGCCTACGACGGCTTCGGGCGCAACAGCCCGTTCGCGCAATCGCTGCTCGGCCATATCGCCTCGCCGGGCGTCGACATTTCCAGCATGATGATCGCGGTGCGCCGCGACGTCATCGCCTCGACCGGCGGAGCGCAGATTCCCTGGGAGAATTCCTCGCTGACGCGGCAATTCTATTTCGTCGGCGACGCCGGCGGCGAAGCTTCGCCGGAAACTTTGCTGTGGCGGCTCGCCGGCGAGCAACGCGACCGCAGCCTGCTTTCGATCTATCTCGAACGTTACCCCGAGGGTTCGCACGCGGCGGACGTCAAGGCGATGCTCGCCGACCTCGGCAAGGCGAGCAGACCGACGCCGGCGGCGACCGCCAACGTCGACGACTTGTTGTGGAGTCTGGCGCGCAGCGGGCGGCAGAGCCAGCTTGTCGAGCTTTACCTCGCCCGCTACCCCTCGGGCGCGCATGCCCAGGAAGCGACGACCCTGCTCGCCAGCTTGCGCGGCGCCCAAGACGCGGCGTCCGAACCCGGAGTGGTCTGCGAGCGCCTGGCGACCCATCCCAACGATGCGACGGCGAGCATGCCGGGGGTCGATCTGGCGGATCTCAGAGAGAACGCCGCCGCCGCGATCGGCGTCTGCGGCGAGGCGGCGGCGCGCCATCCGGAAATCGCGCATTACGTGGCTCTGCTCGCCCGCGCCACCGCCGCCGCCGGTCGCCTCGAGGAAGCCTACGCGCTCTACAGGAAAGCGGCCGACGCCGGCGACGCGCGCGCGATGTACTCTCTCGGCCTGATGCTGGAGACCGGCGACCACGCGCCCAAGGATATCAAGGCGGCTTACGCGCTTTACCAGAAGGCGGCCGAGCGCGGCCTCGCCGACGGCGCCATCAATCTTGCCGTCGCGCTGGCGGAAGGCAAAGGCATCGAAAAGAACCTGCCGCGCGCCTACGCGCTGCTGCAACAGGCCTCGGCGAGCGGTTCGGCGCGGGCGACCTACGATCTGGCCGAATTCGCCGAACACGGCTTCGGCGGCAAGAAATCGGATGCGCTCGCTCTTTACGAGCGCGCCGCCAGCTTCGGCTTTCCTAAAGCCTACCACACCGCCGCGGCGGTTCTCGACGAGGGGCGGGGCGTTCCCAAGGACCCGAGCGCCGCCGCCGACCAATTGCTGCGCGCGGTCGGCGCCGATTCGGGCGAATCCATCGCCGATCTGACCGGCAAGACCCAGACCTGGACCACCGACACGATCAAGGCCGTGGAGACGCGCCTATCGTCAGCGGGCTATTACGCCGGTCCGATCGACGGCAAGAGCGGGCCGGCGCTGGCGCCCGCGCTGAAGCAATGGCGCCTGCTCGGCCCGCCGGAGAAGAGCTGACGGCGAAGCGCGCCGATCACGGCGCGGGGGTCAGCGCGAACAGGCAAGTCTCCATCAGCGCGCCGCCGCTGTCGGGGCGCGGCTTGGGGTCGGCGCCGGCGATCGCGTCGTTGCGGGGCGCGAGCATGCCGGGCGGGATCACCTGAATGTTGGCGCCGATGCCGCGGCCTTGGCCGAGCAGTTTCTCGCGTAGCGCGAAATCCTTGCCGAGGTCGCGCCGTTGGCCCTCGCTGGCGGCGAGGGCGATTTTCAGCCGCTCGAGAAAGGGCGCGGTCTGACGCGCCATCGCCAGAAAGATCGTTTCGCCTTCGGGCGCCGCCGCGACGGGGATATTGACGTCGGGCACGGTCGCAAGGTCGCGAATGGCGCCGGGCCGCGTTTCGTCGAAGGCGTAGAGCTTGGATTGCAAGAGGCCGGAATGGCCGACGCGGAACGTCGCCGCCGCGCCGAC
>Ga0187848_10000915_pt1 | contig 26215 bp, 24 predicted proteins | sample June2016WEW_4_40_FD_132424 | JGI IMG/M metagenome (GOLD analysis project Ga0187848, IMG submission 132424) | Peatland microbial communities from SPRUCE experiment site at the Marcell Experimental Forest, Minnesota, USA - June2016WEW_4_40 | ecosystem: Environmental > Terrestrial > Soil >... | reverse complement strand
GCCGTAGTAGCGGGTGATGGCCGCGTCAATGTCCTTGGGATCGGCCACCAAGGGAACGATCTCCTTGCGGAGGACATAGCCCAATTCATCCACCATGGGTTGGTTGAGGGGATCCTCCAGCACCAGTTGGATGCTGGAATCAAAGACGGCAATCGGCAGGCACTTGTAATTGCGGGCCGTGTCCGCCGGGATGGCGGAGAGGATTTCCGGGGTCAGATCCTTGCTGGCGAGTTGAATGACTTCGGTGCCCAAGTGGTTGGCGATCATTTGGAGCCGCGTTTCCGTGTCCATCAGGCCGAAATCGCTCAAAATCTCCTCGATGGGCTTGCCGGTGCGGTTGTGCTCCTCCTTGACCTCGTCCAATTGCAGTTCGTCGAGAAGGTGGCCGTCGCGAATGAGGTTGAGGAGGGGGCTGGAAAGAGATTCGGACTTGGGGTTCATCGTTGATCTCCTGCGTGCCGGGCGGCGGCCTCGGCCTGGGCGGCTTCCCACTCGGCCAGCTTCTGCACGACGGTGGTGGGGTCCTGGGATTTGGTGATGACCTCGTCACGGGAAATCAGGCCCTTCATATGCAATTCCATGAGGTAACCGTCCAGGGTGACCATGCCCCATTTGCCGCCGGTCTGAATGTCTGAATTGATGCGGAAAGTCTTATTGTCGCGGATGAGCGCCTGGATGCCTGGGGTATTGATCATGATTTCGTAGGCGGCAATGCGCCCCGGCTTGTCGCAACGCGGGAGGAGCAATTGGGAGATGACGGCTTGCAAGACGGTGGAAAGCTGGATGCGGATGGTTTCCTGTTGTTGCATGGGAAAGGCGTTGACCAAACGGTCAATCGTCTTGGCCGCGCCGGTGGTGTGCAAAGTGGCGAAGACCAGGTGACCGGTTTCCGCGGCGGTGATGGCCGCTTCCATGGTTTCCAGGTCGCGCAACTCGCCCACGAGAACCACATCGGGGTCCTGGCGCAGGGCGCGGCGCAAAGACTCGGAAAAGCTGGGAACATCAATATGAACCTCGCGCTGGGTGACGATGGCCTTTTTATGTTTGTGGTAATACTCGATGGGGTCCTCGACGGTGATGATGTGGGCATCGTCGCGGGTTTCATTGATGATGTTGATCATCGAAGCCAGGGTGGTGGTTTTGCCCGAGCCGGTGGGGCCGGTGACCAGGACCAGTCCGCGGGGCTTGCGCAACAAGGCGTTGATGGTATGGACGGGCAGGCCGATTTGCTCCAAGGTCAAAAGCAAGGTGGGGATCTGGCGCAAGACGATGCCGAAATCGCCCTTGGTCTTGAAAACGCTGACGCGGAAGCGGGCGACTTCGCCGAAAGCGAAGCCGAAATCGGCGCCGCCCTTCTCGCGCACCTGCTGGATGTGGTCTTCGGAAGTGACGCTGCGCACCAATTCCTCCACGTCTTCGGGCCGGAGTTGGGGCCCATCCACCCGGTGGAGGATGCCATGAACCCGAATGACGGGGGCGACATAGGAACGGAGATGCAAATCGGAGGCGCCCTCCTGCACCACCAACTGCAATAAATCAGCCATCGAATACATACTGAATCCAGATATTGGTATTACTCTGTATTATTCTACTCCATTTTAGTCGGCATCGCCAGTGGTGGCGCGGATGACCTCATCGGCGGTGGTCAGTCCGGCCAGGACTTTGCGCGCGCCGTCTTCGCGCAAGGTGCGCATGCCCATCTCGCGAGCCCGGGCGCGCAAGATGGAGGAGGAGACCCGTTCATAGATTAATTTGCGGGCCTCGTCATCGAGGACGAAGATCTCAAAAATGCCAAAGCGTCCGCGATAAGAGGTTTTGTTGCAATCGCTGCACCCCTTGCCCTGGACGCAGTTGGCGCCGGCCAATTGGCTGGGATCGAGGTTCAACCCGTGCAACTCGGTGTCGGTGAGGGTGTAGGGGGCGGAGCAGCGCTTGCAGACTTTGCGGACCAGGCGTTGGGCCATCAGGGCGCGGACGGAGGAGGCGACCAGGAAGGGCTTGACGCCGATGTCAATCAAGCGGGTCACGGCGCTGGGAGCGTCGTTGGTATGGAGGGTGGAGAAGACGAGGTGGCCGGTGAGGGAGGCGTTGATGGCGATGGTGGCGGTTTCGACGTCGCGGATTTCGCCGAGCATGATGACGTTGGGGGCCTGGCGCAACATGGAGCGCAGGGCCATGGCGAAGGTCAGGCCGACGGTGTCGTTGACCTGGACCTGGTTGATGCCGGAGAGCAAGTATTCGACGGGGTCCTCGACGGTGATGATCTTGCGGTCCGGGCGGTTGATGAAATTCAAACAGGAATAAAGGGTGGTGGTTTTGCCCGAGCCGGTGGGGCCCGTGACCAGGAGGATGCCGTCGGGCAGGCCGATCAAGCGCTCGAAGGTCTGCTGGTCATCGGTGAAAAAGCCCAGTTCCGGCAGCCCCAGGCGCAAACCTTCCTTGTCCAAAATACGCATGACGATGCTTTCCCCGTGGTTGGTGGGAATGCAGGAGACGCGCAGGTCAATGAGCTTGCCCCCGACCGAGGTTTGAATGCGTCCATCCTGGGGGATGCGCCGTTCGGCAATGGACATGGAGGACTGGATTTTGATGCGGCTGATGACGGCGGCTTGCAGGCGCTTGGGCGGGCTTTTCATCTCATGGAGCATGCCGTCAATGCGGTAGCGCACGCGGAAGGTCTTGGAGAGCGGTTCCAAATGAATGTCGGAGGCGCGGGCGCGGAAGGCTTCGACGATGAGCATGTTGACCAGCTTGATGATGGGGGCGTCGGCTTCCACGATGGCGCCATCGTCGCCCATCTGCTTTTTGACAGCCGTGGCGTCCACTTCGCCCTCGGTGATTTCCTGGATCATGCTGGAGACCGAATCGTCGGCCGCGCCGTAGTATTTGTTGAGGGCGGCATCTATGTCTTCATCGGTGGCCACGCGCAGCTCGATTTCGGAGTTGACCATCCGTTGCAGGCTGTCAATGGTGTCCAAATCAGAGGGATCGGCCAGGGCGACGGCAATGGAGTTGTTGTGTTTGGAAACCGGCACGGCGCGATAGCGCTTGGCCACGTGGCGCGGGATGGAAGCGATCACGTCATCGGGCAGGCGCAGGTTGCTGAGGTTGACGAATTCGTAGCCGAAATGGGAGGCCTTGGCCTGGGCGACATTGGAGGGGGAGACAATTTTGCGGGAGAGGAGCAGGTCGAGAAGCCCTTCGGAGTTGGCGGCAGCTTCCTCGCGCAAGGGCACCAGTTGCTCGGCGCTGACATGCCCCATATCCACCAATAAATCCACTAAATAGTCGTCTTTTGCGGCCACGATTCACCTTTTGGTTCGGTCAGTTTTTGATCTGAAAGAGGCCATTCTACAAGCGCGCCCTGGTCCATGTCCATCAAAGAATAGTGAGATTGGAATGGTGAATGGAGAGGAAGAATCCGCCTTTTCACCTTGCACTATTCCTGGCCCGCCTGCGCTCGTTTTCATAAAGAAAGAGAGGCCGTCTGGCGGAAGAGCGGTCTGTTCGAACACTCAAATTGGGTCCCCACCCCCCTGCATTTCCCGCTTGCCACTAATGTCTCCTCGGCGTTTTTGGCTCTTCCGTTCCAAACAACCTCTCTATCTGTCCAATTCCATGAGCCTAATCCGTGCCATGATGAGAAACGGCGGCAGCGATGCAAACCAAGCTGGTGCAAGAGGGGGCCAGGCAGGCAAAATGGAACAAAAGGGCCTGTTGTTGCCAACCGGCGCGCCGCACTTTTCACGCATTGTGCGTTTTTTTCACGCATTCCAACGGGCGGGAAAAGAGGTTTTTTGCCGCTGATTTTCCGCGGCGAAACGTTTTTTTTTGGGGCGGTGATTGGCGGTGAGGTTAGGATTACGATTAAGACGATTAAGAATGGGGAAAACAAAGGCTGCCCGGGGAGAAACGTCGGACTGAACGGACTTCTCAGAACCGGTTCCCCAAAGCCACCTCCTATAGCTTTAACCGGTTCTAAGAAACTTCCCCCCGGCAGCCCGTGCCATAAAATCAAGCGTAATTCGTGCCATCTGTTTTGGTTCTGGTTTTGCGCAGAATGATGCCAACCGCGCGAACTCCGCAAGATTATGCTGTAACCTGTCAGGCGTCTGCCGCGTATGCTTAATTGAGAATCGGTCACAAAGCATCCCGGCTCAAACATGCAATAAGCTCTGAATATTCATTATGAAACAAAACATCTGGAAACTCACCCTCTGTGCGGCCTGTGTTTGCGCCAGCGGCCTCATCGCCCGCGCGGCCTCGCTGCAACGACTCGACGTCATAGCCGACCCGGCGTGGTTGCTGCATCTGGACTGCGACATCCTCCGCCCGACCAGCATTGGCCAATATATCCTGTCCGCAATGGACAAACCGGAGGCCGCAGCCAAGCTGGCCGCCTTTCAAGCCATATTCAGTTTCGATCTCCGCACTCAACTTCATGGCGTGACGCTTTATGGCGGCAGCAGCATCCCGGAAGACGCGGTGGCGCTGGTCTATGCTGATTTCAACCCCGACCGCCTCGTGACCCTGGCCAAAGCGGCCGACAACTATCAAAGCAGCGCGCACAATCAGCATGTCATCCACAGTTTTATTGACCAGAACAAGAAGGGCAAAGACGGGGTTAAACCCCGCGTGTATGCGGCCACGGATGGGAACCGCGTCATCTTCGGCCAGCGCGCCGACCGGGTGGCCCAGGCTCTGGATGTGCTGGACGGCGTCACGCCCAGCCTGGCCGCCGGCAAGGCCTTCCCCGATTTGGGCCTTCCTGGCAATGCCCATTTCATCGAAGCGGCGGCCCGCAAGATGAACCTGTCTGATTCGGACCCCAACGCCGCCATTTTGAAACTCTCCCAAAGCGTGCAGCTTGTCATGGGCGAGGCGCAAAAGCAATTGCAAGGCGCGGTGACACTGGTGGCCGACAGTGATGAAGTGGCCCGGCAAGTCTTCTCCATTGTCCAGGGCCTGGTGGCGCTGATGAAGTTGCAGACAGACAAACCGGAGTCAGTCACGATTGCCAATTCCCTGGTCATCACGCAGGATGGCCCCCGCGTCGCAGGCCATCTCGTCCTGCCCGCCAGCACGGCGGTCGAAATAATGAAGGCCGATGCGGCGCGGCAAGCGGCGGCGCAGGCCGCGAAAGAGCCGAAGCATTAGGGCGCCGGCGTCATCCTGGAGATCGAAAACATTGGTTCCCGAAGTTCCATCCGTCTCCGACGAGGAACTGGCCCGCCAGACGCAGGCCGGCTCGCTGGCTGCTTTCGAGGAGTTGGTTTTTCGCTATGAAGGTCGTGTCCGCGCCTTTGCAGCCCAGTTCTGCGGCAACGCGACCGATGCGCGCGAGATCACGCAGGAAACCTTTGTGAAGGTTTTCCAAAGCATGGAGCAATTCGATGCACGCCGGGTCTTTGCCGCGTGGTTGTTCACCATTGCCCGCCGCCAATGCATTGACCGCCATCGCGCCGCGCCCCCCCTGGCTGACGCTCCCCTCCCGGACCTGCCGGACGAGGCCGATCCATCGGAATTGATCGCCCGCCGCGAGGATGGGCAGAACCTATGGCGGTTTGCGCGGGAGCGGCTCGGCGAGAACCAATTCCAGGCGCTCTGGCTCCATTATGTGGAGGACATGGACACGGCCCAGATTGCCCAGGTGCTGGGCAAAACCCGGGTGCATATCAAAGTGCTGCCTTTTCGCGCGCGCCTGATCCTTGGTCGCAAATTGAACCCCAGCCTGACGGCTTGTCAGGCGGTCCCGGCCGCGAGTATCAGGGCGGACATGGCCGCTTTTGCGAAGCGATCATCAAACCTCCCCCCGGCAAAATGACCGGGAGAAGAAAAACAATATGAAATCATGGCTGATAAAATTTAGAATCTCCAGTGCCGTGGATGACCGCGAACCTTTGCCCCCGGCCGTTCGAGCCGCAATGAGCCGATGCGAAGAGGCGCGTCGTTTCGCGGAGAATTCCAGGGCATTGCATCACGCTTTGAAAAGTCAATGGCCCAGGCCGGGAGCTTCCGCGTCGCTTCACGCCTCAATCATGCGCGCCGTCCGGGCTGGCGCACACGCGCCCGTGGCGGAACCGCAACCCGCATGGGCGCGCTGGATTCCGGTGACAAGCCTCGCTTTGCTCGTCTTTTTAGGCGTCTTCCTGGCGATTCATTTTTCCCGCAATCCAGGCGCCAAAGCCCAAGATGCGGGAGGGCCTTCGCTGGCTGCCGCAAGTTCCGTTCTGGAATTGGGAGGCGGCCTGATTCGCGAAGCACCCGCCGCCGCCCTGTCGCCCTTGTCTGATGAAAGGCAACGCCTCGAACGCGATTGGGATAATGCCAAACGATTCCTCTTCGCCACCCTGCCCTGAAGACAGAATTCAAAGTTTAGATTCTCGACGGTGGTATTGGGAGCAGCGGCCCTCAGCCGGTGAAGAATCTTATCCCGGCCATCCCGCAATTGTGTCAAGAAGACTTATCGCCTGGCGGCGGCAAAGACCAGGAACAGTTCGGGGCCGGCGCGTTTCAGGGAGAGCAGTCGCAGGCGCGCGGCGCGGGCCAGATGTTTGACTCCCTGGCCCGCCGCCAGGGTGGGGGCGTCGCGCCCGCCGAAAAGGAGGGGACAGATGGTGAGGTGCAGTTCCCGGACGAGGCCGGCCTGGAAAAGGGCGGCGTTGAGTTCGCCGCCGCCTTCGCAGAGCAGCCTTTTCACGCCCCACTTTTTTTTCAGCCAGCGCGAGGCGGCGGGGAGGTTGAGTTCGCGGCGTCCGAAGATTTTGACTTCATCAGCCACGGCGCGAAGGCGGCGCAGTCTGGCCGGGGAGATGCGGGAGGTGGTGAGAATGATAATGGGGGAAAAGCGGTGGCGGAAGACTTCGGCGCGGGGGTCAATGGTTCCGGTTCCGCTGACGATGACGCGCAGATTGTATTCGGCCAGGCCGCGTTTGAGGCGGAGACGGCGGTATTTGGCCGGCCCGGGCCCCAGGTTGACGGGAAACGAATTGACGGTGCGGGCGCCGCAGATGACGGCGTCGGCGGTGGCGCGCAATTCCAGCAGATGGCGCTGGTCGCGCCGGCTGCCAAAGGGAACAAAACGGCGGCCGGCGGGGGCGATTTTGCCGTCGGCAGTCATGGCGACGTTGAGGAAGACGAAGGGGGGCGTGGGGGGTGCCATAACTGGAATTAGGTGAAACCAGGTGAAGTTAAGTGAAATTAAGTGAAAAAAGCCGGTGGTGGATTTGAACCGCGAAACACGCGAAATAAGCGAACCCCGGGCGGAGTGGCGGAGTAATGGAGGGATGGAGCACGCCCCTCGCCCGGACCTTGGACTGTCACTACGCCTCTCACGGCAGGCAATGTAACCATAGAGTATAAGTTTGTCAAGCCCCAGGCGTGAATAAATTGGAAGCGCGAGCATGGAGGATGAAAAAGGCAGGGGAATGATTGTCAGGGGAATAATCCTGCAAAGGGCTTTTCCCGTTCCGTTGACAATTGTTGACCCGACTTCGGTTCCCCGCCCAAGGGCTGTTTGCAGGAAGAAACAATCGCATTGACGGCTTGATTTTGGGTGGTGGTGGCGCTACGGTTGTTGGGTGGGACGAGAGAAACGATAAATGCCGATTTTATGAATCAACCTGCGGTTTTCATTTTCATGGCGCTGCTTGGCTGCTTTGCCGGCGCGCTCGCTCAGCGCGCCCGGGCCTCCGGCAGGATGGCGCTGATGTTGCCGCTGGTGCCGGGGCTGGCCTTCTGGCTGCTTCTGGCGGGGCGTTGGGGCTGAGGGGATCCGATGGTGGTGCTCATGGTGAGCATCCTCTGCTTGACGGCGCCGTTGGCGGTCCTGTACGGCTTCCACGCGCGGCGCAAAGCGCCGGAGCGGGCGCTGGCTTGGGCCGGACTGGTGCTGTCGCTGGTGGTGTTTGTTCCTTTTGTCATGGTGATGATTGGCTCGGCGCTAAACCTGCGAGAAGCGCTCTGCCGTTGAAATGGCGGTGGACAAGCACGGATGTCACGGTTCGAGTCCCGTGCCACTGCGGAAGGAAATGCAGAATAAAGAACCCTCACCTTGGTCTTCTCCCGGAGGGAGAGGAGAGAGGAATCGGCAGTCGTTGGTGGATGGGTGGTTGTCCGGCCAATGCAGGCGAGGGTTGTTCGGGATGCGAGGGCTCGACGGAGTCTCGCCCTACCACCAGTGACTGACGCATTGGGGAGCCGCACACGTTTTGTTCAAGGCACTACTTGGATGGTGTCGCCGGGTTGGAGGGGCATGTCTTGGCCGTTGAGGAGGGCGGAGGGCTTGATGTCGGTGGGCTGGCCGTCGCGGATGAGGCGGATGAGGCGGGGGCCGAGATAGCCGGTGTATTCGGCGGCGACGATGGCTTTGGCCAGAGTCAGTTCTTCGGTCCAGGGAATGACGGAGTTGCGGACCTGGCCGGTGACGGTGACGATTTTGGGCTTGGGACCGGTTTGCGCCAGGGCCTGCTCCTGGCCGGCGACGTAGGCTCTCTGGGCCTCGAGGCGGGCGCGGCTTTTGGTTTCGCAGGCGGTGGTGAAGGAGAGGAGCAAAGAGAGGAGGGCGATGAGGACAAAGCCGAATGAGGATTTATCCGCGAATTTCGCGAATTTTCGCGAATTATTTCTGAATGAGAACTGTGATTCAGATGTCGGGATAAGGGACATGGACGGCTCCAATTTTCAACAGCTTGTTGGGACTTGTTGGAGGACTTCGACGCAATGGGGGATGGAGGCGGCGACGAAGCCCAGGCATTGGACGGCGCCGGCGGGCTTGCCGGGGAGACAGATTACGAGGGACTGATCCACCACGGCGGCCAGATTGCGGGAGAGGATGGCGTTTTTGGTGATTTTCATGGATTCCAAACGCATGACTTCGCCGAAGCCGGGGAGTTCGCGGGAGGCGATTTCGCGGACGGCCTCGGGGGTGAGGTCGCGCGGGGCGACGCCGGTGCCGCCGGTGGTGAGGACGAGATGGCAGCCCTGGCTGATTTGTTCGCGGATGGCGCGCTGGATTTGGCGCTTGTGGTCGGGGACGAGGGATTGGGCGGCGACGCGCCAGCCGTAGGCCCGGGCGGCTTCCCGCAGAGCCGGGCCGCCCAGATCGTCATACTGGCCGAGGGCGGCGCGGTCGGAGATGGTGATGAGGCCGACGTTTATTTGCATGGGGCGGGGTTTTTTGTTTTTGACAGGAGTTTGATGCCGGTGATGGACATGCGGTGGTCAACGGCTTTGCACATGTCGTAAATGGTGAGGGCGGCGACGCTGACGGCGGTGAGGGCTTCCATCTCGACGCCGGTGGGGGCGGTGACGCTGGCGGAGGCGGTGATGACGACGCGGTCGCGGGCGGGCGGGATTTGGAAATCCACGGCGCAATGGGAGAGGGCCAAGGGATGGCACAAGGGGATGAGGCCGGCGGTTTTTTTGGCGGCCATGAGGCCGGCGAGGCGGGCGGTGGCGAGGACGTTTCCCTTGGCGATGCGCTGTTTTTCGAGGGCGGCGAGGGTGGCGGGTTGGAGGCGGATTTCACCGCGGGCGACGGCGTGGCGGCAGAGGGCGGGCTTGGCGGAAACGTCCACCATTCTGGCGGCGCCGGCGGCGTCGAGGTGCGAGAATTTTTTCATGGGTCGGCGGCACGGCCAGCCACGCTCTCCTGCCATTCAACCACGGCGGCGCGCATTTGTTGTCCCAGGAGCCAGTTTTTTTTGACATGGCGCGGGATGTGGCCGGGGGAAGTTCCGAGCAGATCGGTGACGACGAGGATTTGGCCGTCGCAATCGGGGCCGGAGCCGATGCCGATGGTGGGGATGGGAATGTTTTGGGTGATTTGGAGGGCGACGGGGAGAGTGACGAGTTCCAGAACGAGGGCGAAGGCGCCGGCGCCGGCCAGGGCCTGGGCGTCGGCCAGGAGGTTGTCCCGCTCGGTGTCGGTTTTGCCTTTGACGTGGTAGCCTTTTTCTTCGAGGACGCTTTGCGGGAGCATTCCCAAATGGCCGAGGAAGGGGATTTGGTCGGCCAAAATGGCGCGCACTTGCGGGAGGATGACGCGGCCGCCCTCGGCTTTGACGGCCTCGGCGCCAGCGGCGATGAGACGGCGGGCGGAGGCGAGGGCCTGGGCCGGGGACTGGTAAGATTGAAAGGGCATGTCGGCGACGAGGAGGGCGCGGGGCCGGGCGCGGGCGACGGCCCGGACGTGGTGTTCCATTTCGGCGAGGGTGACATGGGTGGTGTCGGGGTAGCCGAGAACGACCATGCCCAGGGTATCGCCGACCAGAATCAAGGGGATGGCGGCGTCGTCGAGGAGTTTGGCCATGGGGAAATCGTAGGCGGTGAGCGCGGCGATGCGGCGGCGGTTTTTCATGGCGCGAATGGCGGCGGCGGTGATTTTGGCGGTGCTCATCGGATCAGTGTTGGCCGCGAAAACTGGCGAGCAATTCGCGCGGGGTGACGGTGGCGGTGCCGAGTTTGCCCACCACCACCCCGGCGGCGTGGTTGGAAAAGAAAGCGGCCTCGACCGGGGAGGCACCCGCCACGATGGCCAGGGTGAAGGAGGCGATGACGGTATCGCCCGCGCCGGAGACATCGAAGACCTCGCGGGCGGCGGTAGGGACATGGAAGGGTCTCTGGCCGCGCTGGCAGAGGAGAAGGCCCTGTTCGCCGAGGGTAATGAGGAGCAGGGCCGGTTGAAGGCCAGCCAGCAGTTTGTCAGCCACCCGCAGCAAGCCGGCGTCCTTGGACGGTTGGGCGTCGTGGAGGTCGTCCGGCAGGCCGGCCAGTGCGAAGGCCTCCTTGCGGTTGGGGGTAAGGAGGGAAAGGCCGGACAAGTCCAAACAATGGGAGGGCTTGGGGTCCAGGCTGAGCCAGATTCCGCGGGCGCGGCACAACCGCTTGGCCTCCTCCAACAGGGGTTGGGTGATGACGCCTTTGGCGTAGTCGCCCAGGATCAAGGCGTCGGCGCGCTGGAGCGATTTGGCCAAGGCGGCCAGGAGACGGGCGGTGGTTTTGTCATCCACGTCGCCGGGGGTTTCGCGGTCCACCCGCACCACTTGCTGGCGATGGGCGATGATGCGGGTTTTGATGCTGGTGGAGCGGTTGGCGCAAGGGAGAATGCCGGAACAAGCGACCCCATCCTGGGAGAGCAATTGCTGGAGCCGGCCCGCGGCGTCGTCGTGGCCGGAGACGCCGAGCAAATCGGTGGCGACGCGCAAGTGGGCGAGGTTGCGGGCGACATTGCCGGCGCCGCCGGGAATGAAACTTTCGCGGTCAAATTCCACGACGGGAACGGGGGCTTCGGGGGAGATGCGGGCGACGGTGCCCCAGAGGAATTGGTCCAGCATAACGTCGCCCAGCACGGTGACGCGGGCGCGGCTGGCGGCGGAAAGGAGTTGGCGGACGCGGGAGAGCGGAAGATTTTTGCTCATAGGCATGACGAAAAAGCGACTCGTGATCCGACAAAGGCATTCCAAGGCATGTGCCCGGCGAGACGCCGGGCACGGCGGGCGAGGACGCCCGCGCTCCCCAGAAAACTTTCAGATGCGGAGTGAAAGCTCATGGTTGTGATACTAGGCGTCATTGGCCAGGAAGGCGGTGAGGGGGCTGGTCGGGCTGGCGGCGGTTTGCGGGGAGGGCAGGCCGATTTCGTAGGCGTCGCGCCCGGCTTGGACGGCGGCCATGAAGGCGGCGGCCATCCGGCAGGGATCGCTGGCGACGGCGATGGCGGTGTTGACCAGGACGGCGTCGGCGCCCATTTCCATGGCTTGGGCGGCATGGCTGGGGGCGCCGATGCCGGCATCCACGACGACGGGCACGACGGCTTGTTCGATGATGATGCGGAGTTGTTCGCGGGTGTCCAGGCCGCGGTTGGAGCCGATGGGCGAGCCGAGCGGCATGACGGTGGCGACGCCGATGTCCTGCAATCGTTTGGCGAGGACGGGATCGGCGTTGATGTAGGGAAGAACGACGAAGCCTTCCTTGACCAGGATTTCGGCGGCGGCGAGGGTTTCGACGGGATCGGGCAGGAGATAGCGCGGGTCGGGATGAATTTCCAGCTTGATCCAATTGGGCAGGCCGGCGGCGAGGGCGAGACGGGCGAGGCGGACGGCTTCGGAGGCGTTGATGGCGCCGCTGGTGTTGGGGAGGAGGAGGTATTTTTTTTGGTCAACGAAATCGAGGATGTTGGCGAAGGGATCGGCCTGGCCGGAGAGATCGGCGCGGCGGAGGGCGACGGTGACGATTTGGGTGCCGCTGGCGGCCAGGGCGTCGCGCATCAATTCGGGGGAGGAGAACTTGCCTGTGCCGATGAGGAGCCGGGAATGGAACTCCCGGCCGGCGATGAGCAATGGCGCGCGCAGCGAAAACATCGGGGGAAGATAGCGCGAGGGGCGGCGGGGTTGAAAGTTTAAAGTGCGGCCGCGCTGCGATTTGAGGGAGCGAGAACAGGACGTGGCCGAGGACCGATTGGCAAAGAATAGGACGCATGGGACGCATCGGACGAATGATGAGATGCTTCCTCGTGATTACGCCAACCCGCACCATCCCTGTATCTGTAATTACGTTGCTCGCACGAAGCCACGCAATCGAGCGCCGCCAATCAGACTGCTGCCTGATTTCGTCCGCAGTGAGACCAGTTACTGCCTGCGAGGCGGTTTCTTCAAAAAGCGCCTCCATGAACAATCTGTTGAAGTGCTTTAGAAGGACGGCGATGTCGCTGACATCTTTATCGAACAGATAGAGAAATAAGGCCGCATTCTTTTCGGGATCGTCGTGATCTGGTATTAGGTTTGTTCCGTTCTCCGCGAGGATGCCCTCGATCTCGTGTGAAAACGGGCCGTGAGGCAAATCGTGTAACAAACCCGCTGCGGCGATTATCACACGTTCAAATTTCGTAATGAGGATGGAATCTCGGTCAATTCTCTCATTCGTTACGCGCCCAAACTGTCTCCACTGTTGATAACGATTCTCGTTCTCAAGGTTCCTATTGATTATATCGACGATGTGTTTTGCTTGGTGACAAACGCCAAGACTGTGAATAAAGCGGCTGTATTCGGCAGAAGGATATACGAAGTGCGCGAATCCAAGCTGCTTGATTCGTCGGAGACGCTGAAACTCCGGGCAGCAAATGATTCGCTTTTCGAACTTGCTGATCGAGAGCATCCGATTCAGTGGATCGGAAATGATTTCAGTATCCTGAAACTCCTTGGGGAGTTCGCATTCGGATTTTGGTTTGGCTGGCACTTTTGTATTTCGTGAACTCGAATTCAGTTGATGATATTATTCTTGTCTAACTGCAGCCGAGGCTTTCGCCGCAGTTGAGACACTTGAAGCAGGCGCCGTTGCGCACGGCAACGTGGCCGCACTTGGGACAGGTGGGGGCGTCTTGCTGAAAATGGGCCACGCTTTGGCTCAGGGGATCAATCGTCCGGGCGGGGGGCGGGTTTGGAGAATGACCGCCGCCCTGGCCGTTGCCATTGCCCTGGCCCTTGGGTTCCATACCCCGGCCCGGGGCCAGCATGAGGTCGGTGTCGTCGGCAAGCGGGAGGTCAGGGACCGGGCGGTTTATTTTTTTTTTGACCTCCTGCTCCAGGCCGGGCATGTGCAGTTCGGTCTGGGCGCGGGCGCCGCCGTTGGCCTCGGAATAGCCGGGAACAAACTGATAGCCCAGCCAGCGGAAGACGTAATCAATGATGGAGGAGGCGTTGCGGATGTCGGGGTTTTTGGTGAAGCCGGACGGCTCGAAGCGCTGATGGGCGAACTTTTTGATGAGGGCTTCGAGGGGCACACCGTATTGCAAGGCCAGACTGGTGAGGGTGCCAATGCTGTCCATGAGACCGCCGATGGTGGAACCTTCCTTGGCCATGGTGATGAACAATTCGCCGGGCTGGCCGTCGCCGAAAAGGCCAACGGTGAGGTAGCCTTCGTGGCCGGCAATATCAAATTTATGAGTGACAGCGGTGCGGGTGTCGGGGAGGCGGCGGCGGAGGGGCTGGCCGGATTGGGCCTGGAGTTTGGCGAGCTGGGCTTCCAAGTCCTTGAGGTGGGCGGCGGCGGCTTCCGGACCGCCTTCGTTGGTTTTCTGGGTGTTGAGGGGCTGGGAGCGTTTGGAGCCGTCGCGGTAGATGGCGACGCATTTGAGGCCCATTTTCCAGGCCTGGATGTAAGCATCCTGGATGTCATCCACCGTGCAGTTCTGGGGCAGGTTGACGGTCTTGGAAATGGCGCCGCTGATGAAGGGCTGGGTGGCGGCCATCATTTTGAGGTGGGCCAGGTAGCTGATGCTGCGCTGGCCGCGAAAGGCCTTGAAGGCGCAATCGAAGACGGGGAGGTGCTCGGGTTTGAGGCCGGAGGGGATGAGGGCGCCGTTTTCCCGGACATCCTCGATGGTGTCGAATTTGGCGACGTGGGCGATGATGGCGGCGATTTCGGGTTCGGCGTAGCGGAGGCGGCGGAGGGCGTCGGCCACGCCGCGGTTGACGATTTTGAGGCTGCCGCCGCCCGCGAGCAATTTATATTTTACAAGAGCGATGTCCGGCTCGACGCCGGTGGTGTCGCAATCCATGAGGAAGGCGATGGTGCCGGTGGGGGCGAGGACGGTGACCTGGGCGTTGCGGAAGCCGGATTCCTGGCCGCGCTCGAGGGCGCGGCTCCAGGTGAGGCGGGCCTCGTCCTTGAGGTAGGCGAAATCGCTGCTGGGATGGATGTCTTCGACGGCCCGGCGGTGCAATTGAATGACGTCCAGGGTGGAGGCGACGTTGTCGGGGCCGAGGGGCCGGGGGACATGGGCGCAACGGGCGTCGCGGTAGCCTTGGAAGGGGCCCATGAGGGAGGCGATTTGGGCGGATTGCTCGTAGGCGTGGCCGGTCATGATGGCGGCGACGGCGCCGGCCAGGGCGCGGCCTTCGTCGGAATCGTAGGGGAGGCCGTAGCTCATGATGAGGGAGCCGAGGTTGGCAAAGCCGAGGCCGAGGGTGCGGAAGATGTGGGAGTTTTCGGCGATTTCCCTGGTGGGATAGCTGGCGTTGTCAACCAGGATTTCCTGGGCGGTGATGAAAAGGCGCACGGCCGCCTTGAAGCGGGCGATGTCGAACAGGCCGTCGTCGCGCTTGAATTTGAGCAAATTGAGGGAGGCGAGATTGCAGGCGGTGTTGTTGAGGAAGACGTATTCGGAGCAGGGGTTGGTGGAATGGATGGGTTCGGTGCTTTTGCAGGTGTGCCATTTTTGAATGGCGCCGTCGTACTGCATGCCGGGATCGCCGCAGGTCCAGGCGCCTTCGGAGATTTTGTGGAGGAGGGTGGCGGCGTCTTTTTTCTGGAGGGGGGAGCCGTCGGTGACGCGGCGGGTCCACCATTCCCGGCCTTCGATGGCGGCCTGCATGAATTGGTCGCTGACGCGGATGGAAAGGTTTTCGTTTTGGTACATGACGCTGCCGTAGGCGTCGCCGTTGTAGGAGCCGTCGTAGCCTTGTTCGATCAAGGCCCAGGCTTTCTTTTCCTCATTGAGTTTGGCGTCAATGAATTCTTCGATGTCGCCGTGCCAGTCGCGCAGGGTGTTCATCTTGGCGGCGCGGCGGGTTTTGCCGCCGGACTTGACGACGCTGGCGACCTGGTCATAAACCTTGAGGAAGGAGAGTGGGCCGCTGGGGCGGCCGCCGCCGCTGAGTTTTTCCTTGCTGGAGCGGATGGGGGTGAGGTCGGTGCCGGTGCCGGAGCCGTATTTGAAGAGCATGGCCTCGCTGTGGGCCAGGTGCATGATGCTATCCATGTTGTCGTCCACGGATTGGATGAAGCAGGCGCTGCCCTGGGGATATTCGTATTGGGTGCGGGCGCGTTCGGCCTGGCCGGTGCGAGGGTTGGTGAACCAGCCGCCGCGGGAGGAGGATTGGCCGACGCCGTATTGATGGAAAAGGCCGACGTTGAACCAAACCGGGGAATTGAAGGCGCCGTATTGGTTGAGACACAGCCAGGTCAGTTCGTCGTAAAACAACTCGGCGCCGGCCCGGTCGAAATAGCCGTCGCGCAGGCCCCAATCGGCCAGGGTGCGGCAGACGCGGTGGATGAGCTGGCGGACGGAGGTTTCGCGTTCGCTGGTGTGCTGTTCGCCGTAAAAGTATTTGGAGACGACGACCTTGGTGGCCAGTTCGGACCAGGACTTGGGGACCTCGACGTTTTCTTGTCTGAAGATGACCTTGCCGGTGTCGTCGGTGATTTCGGCGGTGCGCCTGTCCCATTCGATTTGGTCGAAGGGTTTGAGGTTGGGGTCGCTGAAAACCCGTTCGAGGGGAAGGGATTGGGCGGGGGAAGCCGGGGGTGATGCGGAGGAGGCATCGGGGCGCCGGGAGTTTTGAGTTTTGACAGGAGATTGGATTTGATCAGGTGGAGCGATCATGAGAGCCAGCGTTCAAGTTAATTGTTAATCCCAAGTTATAGTGTCGCACGATTTTCAGAACCGTCCAACGGCCACTTTTGTTTGAGACAGCCTTGGACAGCAAATGGCCGCCGGCAGCCCACACATAGTGGAGTGGGGTGGAGTCTAACCCCATATATGGTGGTTGCAAGCACTTTCTTGAAAAAAGTTATCGGCGGGTTTTCCCCCGAAAAAAAAGGCGGTTGGGCTTGCGGGAGAGGACGTTGGGTGGGTCGGTGAATAGGTTTTTGCCGGCGATGTGAATAACTTTGCGTGGGGAGGCGGAACATAAAAACACCTTGATTTACCTTGATTGGCCTTGACGGGCCTTGACGGGCGGCGCTCGATTTTTGGATGTAAGGTGTTTGCGGATAGGGACTTGTATATAAATAGCGACCCAAAATGGGTTCATTTGGCAAAATTCGGCACGTGCCACTGTGCGAGGCAGCCATTTTTCTGCCGTTTCGGGTCATTAAGGGGGATAGCGCCCCGGAGATGAGGGGCAATGGAGCGCATTGTGGCGGAGCCACAAACAAAGAACTTGAACCACGGATGGACGCGGCTGAACACGGATGGGGTTCACAGGGAAGAGGTTTCTTCATATCTGTGTTCATACATGAAATGCCCGGCAGTGTCCTCGCAAAAATGAGTAACTCTGACGGATTGCACCGCCGGAAAGATCATTCATCGTCACTTTTCTGGTCCGGTATGGGGCTGCGCGGGCCGCGTCTGCGCCGGGCGCATCCTCCCCTGCCCGACCCCGGATTGTTCCGGCGTTTCTCACGCTGATAATTGAACCATAGGTTCTAATTTTTGTCAAGGGCTGGTTGGTTGGACGGGGAAAATGTTCTTGCCGGGCTTTGGGTGTGCATTATAATGAGCGTATGAAGACTCTGACCATTACGGAGGGACGCGGGCGGCTGGGCTACTGGCTGAAAAAAGCGACGCAAGGGGAGGACATTGGCTTTATGGTGGAGGGCAAGATTGTGGCGTTGCGTCCGGTGGAAGTGGTTTCCAGCGATTACGCGCTGCAGGAATACGGATTGAAGCCGGAGGAGATGGCGGCGGCGGAAAAGCGCATCGCCGCGGAACTGAAAAGGGCGCGGGTGCGCGGTGAGCTGACGCCGTTCACCGGGAGCAAAGATGATTTCCATTGAACTGTCCAGGCGGTTCAAAAAGAAGGTGCGGGAAAGCCGGCGGGAGGCAGAGGTTTCAGCCGCTTTGAAGCTGATGGCGGAAGGTTTCGGCAAGCCGCACGCGCACAGCGGGCTGGCCATCCGGAAACTGGGAAACCATCTTTACGAGTGCCGCACGGGTTTGGCGTGGCGATTGGTGTTTGAGGCGGAGAAGGGCAGACTGGTTTTTGATTTTGCGGGCGATCACGACGCGGTGCAAAATTACCTGCGGAGCAAATGTTAGTAACGGGATGGGGCGGGTTCCGCCGCCGGGCCAGCCGGCTGGCCTGACCTCATGGCCGAAGTCTGGCGCGCGCAAAAGAGCGTCAAATCCAGCGATCGTGTTTCCAACCCGGTTTTGCAGGAAAGGCAACGCCGGCGGCGATGAAGATTTACAAAACTTCATTGGTTGCGATGCCGCGCAGGCAGAACTGGCCCGCGTCGCTGGAATGACGCAGGTTCATCTATTCCGGTGAGGCTGGCAAGCGCTGCCCCATGATGCCGGGATCTATCCGGGACGGTCGCGCCCCAGAAACTGACTGCGGATTGGGGTGAAGTACCGATCGGCCGGCGCGGTTGACAACGGGCGGCGGGCGTGGCATGGTTTCGCCGTCGTTAGTGGCAGAAACGTTTTACTTGGAAAAAATAACATCGAAGACGAATACCCATGACCAGCACACTCGTTCAACCGTATCTATTCTTCGGGGGCCGCTGCGAAGAGGCGCTCGAATTCTACCGCGCCGCGCTGGGCGCGCAGGTGGATTTTCTCATGCGCTACAAGGAAAGTCCGGAACCGACTCCTCCCGGCATGCTGCCGGCGGGCTTCGAAAACAAAGTCATGCACACCACCTTCCGCATCGGCGGAACCACTCTAATGGCTTCCGACGGATGCGAGGCCGGACCGCGCTTCGAGGGCTTTTCGCTCTCGCTGGCCGTGCCGACGGAGGCGGAGGCGGATCGCGTCTTTGCGGCTCTGGCCAAAGACGGCCAGGTGAAGATGGCTCTGGCCAAGACGTTCTGGTCACCGCGCTTCGGCATGCTCACGGACCGCTTCGGGATCGGCTGGATGGTCAGTGTGGCGGCTTAACGCCGGGCTTTGGGACGGCGGGCGTGGGAACGGCGGAATCGGCCGGCGGAACTGCGGTCGCGGGCGTGGCGGACGGTCGGACGGGGCGGCGTGTTGACGGATTTGACCATGGGACGCTCGCGGTCCGGGCTTTGCTCGCGCTCGCGGGCGCGCAGGACAATGGGGCAGCCTTCGTAGCCGAAGGCAGCGCGCATTTGATTGGAGAGGTATTTTTTGTACTGGTCGGAGAACAGATTTTCCTTGTTGACAAACAAGAGAAAGACGGGGGGCGACTGGTTGACCTGGGTGGCGTAGAAGAATTTCAAACGATGCCCGGCCGAGCTGGCGGGCTGGCGGCGCTCGATGGCGTCCTTGAGGGTCCGGTTCAAAATGCCGGTGGGGATTTTCTGGCGCAATTGGGCGGTGACGTAACGGATGGATTCGAGCAGGCGGTCGAGATGAAATCCAGTCTTGGCGGAGGTGAAAATGACCGGGGCGTAATCGAGGAAGAAAAGCTGCTCCTGCACCCAGCCGCCAAATTCGCCGAGGGTGAGGGGCGGGGCGTCCTGGCCCTCGCGGCGCGCGGTGCGGCGCTTTTCCTCGCGATGGGCCTCCCGGCGGGCGGCGTCCACCTCCGGGCCGACCAGGTCCCATTTGTTGACAACGATGAGGCAGGCCTTGTTGCGCTCGACGATTTTTCCCGCGACTTTTTTGTCCTGGGAAGTCACGCCCGCCCCGGCGTCAATCATCAGGACGGCGATGTCGCAGCGGGCGATGGAATCCTCGGTGCGTTTGACGCTGAAGTATTCGACCGAATCGTCAATGCGCCGCTCCTGGCGGACGCCGGCGGTGTCAATAAGAATGTAGTCCTGGCGCGCGCCGTCCGTTTCGACGGAGAAGGGCACGTCCACCGCGTCGCGGGTGGTGCCGGGGATGGGGGTGACGATGACGCGTTTGGATTGGGTGAGGGCGTTGATGAGGGAGGACTTGCCGACGTTGGGCCGGCCGATAATGGCCAGCTTGAGAGGGGGAACGGGAAGGGGCGCGCCGGGGGTTTCCGGGGCGGGGGCGGTTTCCCTGGGCAGGAGGGCGACGGCGGCATCCATGAGATTGCTGATGCCGCGCTGGTGGATGGCGCTGACGGGGAAATTTTGGGCAAAGCCCAGTTCGGTGAACACGTCGGCAGTGGCTTCGGACTGGTCGTTGTCGGCCTTATTGATGGCGACGAGGACCGGTTTGCCCGCCCGGCGCAAGCGCTGGGCGACTTCGCGGTCCAAGGGGACGACGCCTTCCTGCAAATTGACGACGAGAATAATGACGGTGGCGGATTCGATGGCCAGTTCGACCTGCTCGAAGGCGGCCTGGACGATGACATCGCGGGCTTTTTCGCCGCGCAACAGGCCCAGACCGCCGGTGTCCACCAGGGTGAAGGAGCGCCCGTTCCACTCGGCCTGGACGCTGATGCGGTCGCGGGTCACGCCCGGCTCGTCGTGGACGATGGCGATGCGTTTGCCGGCGATGCGGTTAAAGAGGGCCGACTTGCCGACGTTGGGCCGGCCGACAATGGCGATGAGACTGGGCGAAACCATGAGGGAGGATAGAGCGGGAGGGGCGGCCTGGCACGAACTAATCATTTTTAAAACTGGCAACCGGCCGGCAAGTGTGGGATATTGAAGGCGCTGGAGGGGGGCGTACTGGTTTCGACCTGAAAGACGCGCTGGAGGCGGCATGCCGAGGATGGTTCGTTGGCCTCGTAAAAAATCGGACCAAAAATAAGTGCTAACCAAGAATTAGCTCTCGCGGCCTAAATGCGCCGCGACGTTCGCCTTCGGACACCTGCTACGAAGGAGGAACGCCACAGCAGGTTAGGTGAGGCGCGGAGTTCGCGCGCGTTTCATCGAAACAATTTCATGCGGGCTGGGCTGCCGGATTGGCGTCAGAACCTTATCCGGCGGCTGAGACTCTCTTCTGACTAAGCATGTAGTCGCGGCCGGCAAATTTAGCAGGGACGCGGGTTCAACTCCCGCCGCCTCCACCATCCTCCGCGCGGAACCGACTCGGGCGGTTTCGAGCGGAGGATGGTGTCCTCCGCAGGCTTTGCGAAGGAGGACTGGTTGGACTGCGGGTTCCGAGCTACGGATGGCAGGCCATCCTTCGTATAGATTCACGCGTATGTTTTATACCTACATCCTGGAGAGTGTTGGCATGCCCGGCGAGTTTTACCGGGGTCACACGGACGATCTTAAACGCCGCCTCGCGGAGCACAACGGCGGCAAATGCCCGCACACATCAAAACTGAAGCCGTGGAAAGTGAAATTTTACGCAGCTTTTGAAAATTTGGAGTTGGCGCAAAAGTTTGAAAAATATCTGAAAAGCGGCTCCGGCCACGAGTTCGCAAAAGGCCATTTTGGCTTGTAATGCCCGACCGTGCGTGGCGGCCCGGATGCTCGATCGTTTGCCTTTTTTCCTAACGCAGGGAACACCTCGCAACCGAAGGAACACTATGGCTGCGAGAGAACCACACAACCGCCCACACATCAACAAAAGCACCGGAAATCGCCCGAGTATTTTCGGAGAAGAATGGCAATTCAGCGGGTATTTACAGGGGTTTTAAGATGGTCGGGGCGGTGAGATTTGAACTCACGACCTTCTGAACCCCATTCAGACGCGCTACCAAGCTACGCTACGCCCCGGCCACTACCGTGAAATGGAATTTTAGAACGTCCCAGCCGGGATTTCAATGACTTTTCCAAGTTTTTCGTTCCGTGCCACGGCCGGCTCATGAAGGGCCGGAGGAGAGAGTGGGAAACCTCCTCTCCCCTGCCCTCTCCTCCCCAAGTCTGTGGAGGAGAGGGAGAAGACCTGGGAGGTTCCCGTTCATGAGCCAGCCGTGGTTCCGTGCGGGGAAGAAATACGTGCATCGGCCAATTGCGCGGGTTTCTCACCAGGGGGCCACTCCGGGCCGGAGAGGGCTTCCCGGGGGATGAGGCCGTCTTTTGGACTTTACAAGGAGGGGGGGAGCGGCCACCCTGCCTTGGCCTGAGGAGGAGTCGCGGAAGCCCGATCCCGGAAGGCGCGCAGGGTGTTTAATGACATTGATAAAAATGAGCGTGAAATGCCAAAATAAGCCGTTGCAATCGAAGGCTGGATTTGTAATTTGTGGCGGGATATCCCGAGAATAAACGCATTGAACTATTGCCGACATGCGACAATTTATCGCCATAGCCGCCAACGCCTTCATGGAATTGATCCGGCAGCCGATTTTTCTGCTGCTGATGACGACTTCGGCGTTGTTCGAGGTGGGTCTGTCGTGTGTGAGTTACTTCGGTTTTGGGGATGAACCCAAAATGGTCAAAATCAGCGTGCTGGCGGTGATGCTGGTGGCGGGACTGTTCAGCGCGGTGATGAGCGCGTCGGCATCGGTGGCGCGGGAGATTCGCAGCGGGACGGCCCTGGCGGTGCTGGCCAAGCCGGTGAGCCGCTCGCAATTTCTGCTGGCCAAATATGCCGGGCTGGCCCTGTCGCTGGTGGTGCTGACCTATGTCAATTGCGTGGCGGCGCTGCTGGCGACGCGGATGACGTTTGATGCTTACGGGGACGCGGATATTCCCGGGCTGCTGGTTTTTTGCGGATCGTTGGCGGCGGCCTACGCCATTGGCGGGTTGACCAATTATTTCATGCGGCGGCCCTTTGTTTCCGACGCGGTGCTGGCGGTGGCGTTGATGGTGACGGTGGCTTTTATCGTGCTGCAGTTCATTCCGCGGGCGGCGCAACGGGCGGAGAATGAGTTTGTGGGGCTGGATTGGCGGGTGGTGCCGGCGTCGGCGCTGATCCTGATGGCGCTGCTGATATTGGCGGCGCTGGCGCTGGCCTGCTCGACGCGGTTGGAGGTGATTCCGACGTTGAGCGTCTGTTCGGCCTTGTTTTTATTGGGTTTGGTGTCGGATTATTTCTGGGGAACGCGCGCTGGAGATGGGAACATTTGGGCCTCTGTGCTTTACACGGTGACCCCCAATTGGCAATTGTTCTGGGTGTCGGACCTGCTGGAAGGCAAGGGGCCGATACCGGTGGATTACCTGGGCAAGGCGCTGGGTTACACGGTGGGCTATGTTGGCGCGGTGCTGGCCCTGGCCCTGGTGCTGTTTGAGGACCGGGAATTGAGTTGAGGTATTTGATGGATCGAAACGTTAAAAGAACAGGATTGATCAATTGGATCGCGCTGCTGGCCGGCACGGCGGGGATGTTGCTCATTGCCCGCCACGTCAACTCGATGGCGGGGCTGATGGGGGGCATCCTGGGCGGCTTGGGCCTGGTGGTGGCTCTTTTGAGTTATTGCCAAATGAGCCTGGAGGGGCGGGAACAGTTGGAGAAGCTGGAGTTGGATGAGTTGAGCAAGAGCCGCGGCGCCGCCTCGCTTTTTGCCACGGCGGGGGAGGACACTTTTCCGGCGCGGCGTTCGCGCGAGCAATTCGAGCGGTACTTCATTCCGGTGTTGACGGCGTTGTTGTTGTTCCTGCAGTTGGCGGCGGCGTTTTTTCCGTGGCGTTACGCCAGCACGATGGCCGGGGTAGATCCGGGGCGCGCGCCGCTGGCCCTGGCGCTGTTCGGCTTGCTGGGGCTGATTCTCTTTATTTTGGGCAAGTACTCCAGCGGGCTGGCCCGCCTGCAAAAGCAGCGATTGCTGCGTCCGGGCGCGGCCTATTTGCTGTTGAGCGCCTATGCCTGCTGGACCGCGGCGGCGACCTTGGTGGCCGTCTATTTTAATTTCGTGAAGGCGGATTTTTACGTGGGCCGCGCCCTCTGTGTCGTCGTCGGGTTGATCACTTTGGAAACGCTGGCGGGACTGGTGCTGGAGATCTACCGGGTGCGCCTGAAGGGGAAGGATGTGCGCCTGCTCTACGACAGCCGGCTGGTCGGTTTGCTGGGCCAGCCGGAAGCGCTGATCACCACCGCGGCGCACGCCTTGGATTACCAATTTGGCTTCAAGGTTTCCGAGACGTGGTTCTATCGTTTTCTGGAGAAGGCGTTTGCCTGGCTGGTGCTGGCGCAATTGGGCATTTTGGTCCTCTCCTCGTGCATCGCCGTCGTTCCGCCCGGCGAGCAGGCCTTGCTGGAGCGGGCGGGCCGGCCCGTGGCGGGGCGCGGTGTGATCGGGCCGGGATTGCACTTCAAGCTGCCGTGGCCGGTTGACCAGGTCTATCGCTATCGCACGCAACGGATCCAAAGTTTTATTGTGGGCGCGGAGCCGGAAACGGTGAAGACCATTCAATGGACCGTTCCTCACGCCAAGGAAGAGAATTTTTTGGTGGCCAACCGGGCTGGCGATTTGACGGCCGACACGAATAATCCGGCCGCATCCACCAATCAAACGGGCGGACACCCCGCGCCGCCGGTCAGTTTGCTCTCCGTCAGCATTCCCGTGCAATTTCAAATCACCAACCTGACGGATTGGGCTTATAAGAATCAGGATCCCGCCGCCCTCCTGGAGAGGCTTTCCCGGCGGGTGGTGGCGCGTTTTCTCGCGGGGGCGGAAATGACAAACCTGATGTCGGGCGGACGGGGCCAGGCAGCGGACACTTTGCGGCAAATCATACAGGAGCAGAGCAACGAGCTGGGGTTGGGCGTGAACATAATCTTTGTCGGTTTGGAGGATATTCATCCCCCGGTCAAGGTGGCCGGGGAATACGAAAAGGTCGTCGGGGAACGGGAAAGCCGGGAAGTCAAAATTCTGGACGCCCAGGCCCACGCCATCATGACCAACGCCCTGGCGCACGGGACCGCCACCACCCGGGTGTTCCAGGCGGAAGCGGATAAGTTCAACGCCACCACCAATGCCGTGGCGCGCGCCAGTTTGTTTGCCAAACAGTCGCTGGCCTTCGCCGCCGCCCCGGGTCTGGACGGGGTCTATGAGCACCGGGCCTATTTGGACGTGCTGGCCAAATCCACCCACGACGCCCAAAGGAAAATCATCAACGCCACCGGCAACACGCGGCAGATATTCGAGTTCAACGAAGAACCAAAAATTCGCGATTTGGGAAACTCCCTGATCATTCCCAAAGAGAACAAGTAATATGAAACGAAGCCCCCTGACCATCGTCGTCGCCCTCCTGCTCATCGCCATTTTCGGCCTGATGCTCTTTGTCTTCCAGGTGCGCCAATCCGAGGTCGCCGTCGTCACCCTTTTCGACCGGATGGAAACGGACAACGCGCGGACCAACCCGGGTCCCCATCTGCAATGGCCCCGGCCCATCGAGAGAGTCTATAAGCTGGATCAGCGCGTGCATAGTTTGGATATGGAAGCCGAAGACAAATTGGAACCGGTCACACTGCCCGATCAAAACATCATTTTGTTGCTCACCTACACCGGCTGGCGCATCTCCGACCCCGCCAAGTTTTTCCAAAATTTTGAGAATGGCTCCATGATTCAGGCCAAAACCAATTTGCAAGGGATCGTCCGCTCCGCCAAACTGGAGGTCGCGAGCCGGCACGTTTTTTCGGATTTCCTTTCCGCCGATCCAAGCCAGATGAAATTCACCCAGATCGAAAAGGAAATCCTCGACAGAGTCCGCGCAAGGGCCGACGCCGGCAAATACGGCATCGAGATTAAATTCGTTCAAATTAAAAGCATCGAACTGCCCGCCAGCGTCTCCCAGACCGTCTTCGACCGCATGAAGGCGGAGCGCAACAAGCTGGCTGACGCCATCAAGGCCGACGCCGACCGGCGGTCCATCGAGATACGGTCCGACGCCGACAGCGCGGCTTCCAAGCTCCTGTCGGAAGCCGATGCCAGGGCCAAAGACATTCGCGGGGAGGGCCAGCAGGCCATGGTGGAATCGCTGCGGGTGATGGCGCAGAACCCCGAGTTCGCCAAGTTTCTCATGAACCTGGACATGCTGGAGGAGTTGAGCAAGGACAAGACCACCTGGATTCTGGACCACAACACCACCGGCCTGGAATTGCTGCAAGCCAAGCCGCCGGCCGCGGTCACCAATGCACCCGTTCCCCTCCACGACTAGAACCACCACAACCGCGTCTAATCGTATTGACAGATGAGTGAAGAGGAATCCAACCCGTTGCAGCCGCCGGCCCGCCCGCCCGCGCCGGAGCCGCCGCCGTCCGACGATCCGGGGACGCAGGCGCTCTCGGAGGCCTTGCGCAGCAGCTTCTTCATCATCCAGATCATTATGGTCCTGCTGGTGGTGATGTTCTTCGGATCGGGGTTCTTCACGGTGAAGGAGCAGAACAAGGCGATCATCCTGCGCATGGGCAAGCCGGTGGGCAGCGGGGAGGGGGTCTTGCTGGGACCGGGAGCGCATTTCGCGTTTCCGAGGCCGATAGACGAGGTGACGAACGTCCCGTTCAGTTCGTTGCAACGCGCCTATTCCAGCGTGGGCTGGTACCAATCCATCCAGGAATATGTCAAGAATGCGGCTCCGCCCCAGCCCATGGCAAAGCTGGACCCCGCCTCCACCGTCAGCTACGTGCTGACAGCCGATACGAACATCATCCACTTGATCGCCTCCGTCACCTACCGGATTACCAAACCGATCACCTTCTATTTTGACTTTGCCGACG
>Ga0187848_10000914_pt1 | contig 26218 bp, 24 predicted proteins | sample June2016WEW_4_40_FD_132424 | JGI IMG/M metagenome (GOLD analysis project Ga0187848, IMG submission 132424) | Peatland microbial communities from SPRUCE experiment site at the Marcell Experimental Forest, Minnesota, USA - June2016WEW_4_40 | ecosystem: Environmental > Terrestrial > Soil >... | reverse complement strand
GTCAGGGCGTGCAGGTTGGCGATGAAGTAGAACGCCCGGTCGGCCTCGCCCTGCAGCTCGATATACTGCCGGATGGCCCCGAAGTAGTTGCCCCAGTGAAAGCGGCCGGTGGGCTGGATGCCGGAGAGGACACGCATGGTGGTAGGTGCCAGGTGCTAGGTGCTAGGTGTGAGGTGTCAGGTGTCAGACGAATGGGGCTAACGCCAATCCCGCAATTCTAACCGCGGCGAGCGGCTATTCAACCCGGAGTGTGCCGACGACTTCGGCGACCGAGGCGGCCCCCAGCTCCCCGAGCGCCGGCGGCAGGGCGTCGAGGACTTGCATGGACACGGTCGGATTGTAGAAGTTGGCCGTTCCGATCTGGACGGCCGAGGCACCGGCGACGAGGAACTCCATCACGTCGTCGATGCCGGCGATGCCCCCGATGCCGACCAGGGGAACCTGGACGGCACGCGCCACCTGGTAGACGGCCCGCAGGGCGATGGGCTTGATGGCCGGGCCGCTCAGCCCCCCCGTGACCCCTCCCAGCAGCGGCCGCCGCTGCCGCCAGTTGACGGCCATGCCCAGGCACGTGTTCACCAGCGAGACGGCGTCGGCGCCGCCGGCCGCGGCGGCCCGGGCGATCGCCACGATGTCGGTCACGTTCGGGGTCAGTTTGGCGAGCACCGGCAGCGAGCAGGCCTTGCGGACGCCGGCGACCACGGCCTGGCAGCGGTCGGGCTGCGTGCCGAAATCGACCCCGCCGCTGACGTTGGGGCAGGAGATGTTCAACTCCAGGGCCGCCACCCCGGGCAGGCCGTCGAGCCGGGCCGCCATCTCGACGAACTCCCGCTCGCTCTTGCCCGCAATGCTCACCACGATTGCCGTACCCAGCCCCGCCAGGTACGGCAACTGCCGCTGGATGAAGACCTCGATGCCGTCGTTGTCCAGGCCGATCGAGTTGAGCATCCCGGCGGCGGTCTCGATAGTCCGCGGGGGCCGGTTCCCCGGGCGGGGATCCTGCGTGATGGTCTTGGGCAGGATACCGCCCAGGCGGCCCAGATCGACCAGGCCGGCCATTTCGCGGGCGTAGCCGAACGTGCCCGAGGCCACCAGGATCGGATTGGCCAAGTGCAGGCGGCCGAGCTCGACCTCGAGGTGGATGTCGCCGGGGTTCACGTTCTTACCGTTGTATCCGGCACCGGGCACCATGCCCTGCATGGTCGGTGTGCCGTCGGTCGCGGGCGGCACACGGCGTGTGCCGGATACCTTGCGCTTAAATCACGCCGCCGTGGGTGCGGAAGGGCGTCTGGTGGTCCGGCTGGTCCAGCAACCAGAACCGCTCCCACTCGTCGTGAATCAAGCGGAGGTTCTCCGAAGTGTAGACCAACTGTTGCGTGCGGCGGACCGGATCGCCGGAGTAGGCTGGAATGATGCACCCGACCGTGGTACCGACGAAACCGCACCATGCCAGAGCCAGGAACAACTTGCGCATGCGACAACTCCTCCGTGAGACGGTAGGGTGGGACGAACGAAGACGAGTCCCACGCTACAACTTCTTCCACAACACGAACTCAGTAACCGTGGACGAGACGAGGAGTTGGGTCAGGACTTCTCGGCAGGCTCGGCCAAAGCGTGTTTCACACACCGACTTTGGCCGGGCTCCCTACGGTGCCGTCCGGGGCGTCGGGCTTCGACCTGGCCGCCGCTTGGCGTTCCAGCTCGCGGACGCGTTGTTCCATTTCCTTGCCGGGCTTGAAGGTCACCACGTACTTTTCGGGCACAAAGACCTTGTCGCCGGTGCGGGGGTTGCGGGCCTTGCGCGGAGCTCGCCGCTTGACTTCGAACACGCCAAAGTTGCGAAGCTCGATGCGGCCGTCCTCCACCAGGGCTTCCACGATGGCGTTAAAGGTTTTCTGGACGATTTCCTTCGTCTCCAACTGGGTCCGTCCGATTTCCTCGGAAATTGTCCGAACGATCTCCTTCTTGGTCACGGCTTGGGTCTCCTGTCACGATCAGAAGAGGTCGCCCGTAGCGGACCACCGGGTCAGCGGGCCCCTGCGAGGCATCACGTTCATGCTGGAAGTGTAGGCCCTGCAACGATTAGTGTCAAGGGCACTTGGGACGCTCCGGGCCGATTGCGCGGCGCCGCCATCCCGAGTGTGCTCGGCCAAGGCACTGGCAAGACGCCAGTGTCGCACGATGCAACTTATTGTTATCAAAGAGCTTAAGTCGACACGGTCCCCGCCGGGCCGAACGGCTGTTCCGCAACGTCTTTGCTGCCAACGACTAATGAATTTTCGTCGCGGCACTCGCCGGCGCAGTATCACCCCAATGCGTCCCGGGACGGCAGTCTTTATCGGCCCCCTGCGCCGGAAAACTCCACCCAATCGCTACAATCGGCAAAGTCTGGCCCGGATCTCCTCCAGCGAAATCCGCGGACCTCGGTTGCCGCCCGGGCAGCGGCTGCACATGTCGTTCCAGGCCGCCGGGCTCGCGAGATTCGAGGTCCAGAAGGGCCAGGCACGGCACTGCTCGGGCCGGACCGCGTAGACCTGGCAGCCCTGGCGGCGGTCGAAGAAGACGCAGTCGCCGTTGGCCAGCTCCAGCAGACATCGCCGCGACCCCACGCGGCGGACGTACCGCTCTTGAAACTGCTCGGGGTCCAGGCGAAGGGCGGCCGCCAGGGCCGCTATTTCGTGGCGGTTGACCCAGACGTAGCCGGGCTCCCCCGTGCAGCAGCCGCCGCATTGCACGCACGCGAACTGCAGGCCGGCGTGATACCAAGGCTGGTCGGACATGAAAGGCCCCGCCATCGCATCCGTTGTTGCCATGGCCAAGGGACACTCTATCAAGAAATGCGTGTTGCGTACACGGGGGATTGACAAGGCCGATTTGCTCAACGAGATTGAAGGACGGCGGCCCGCCATGAAAGCGCTCCGCGGGGTAGCGAATTCAGAAACGCCGTGGGCAGTCAGCGGGGGGTAGATCGTGCCTCAAATGTTGGGAGTGGCGTCCGTAGGAAATACTTGCGGTCTTCTGCATTCCAGGAGCGTGAACGATGAAGCTCTTGAGCCTAAAGGCGTCTCGCTACCGTAGCTTACGCGATGAGACAATCCCACTGGACGATCTCAATCTGTTCATCGGGACGAACGCCTCGGGGAAGAGTTGCATACTTGACGCGCTTCGGTTTCTCCACGAAGGGCTGCAGGAGCGCGACTTCAAGGTGCCGGTCATTTCGCGCGGTGGCATTGTTCATCTTGCCTGGAAGGGGGAGGACGCGGGATATATACAACTCATCGTGCGTCTCGAAGAAGGCGGTAGAACGTACGAGTGGCGGGCCCGCCTTCGGCGAGCGGGGTACGACTTCTCGGTCCAGGAGGAAGTGTATGAGATGCACCCGTCTTCCCCGCCGACGCAGCTGCTTTCGGCCGACAACGGCAAAGGTTGGTGGTGGTCGGGTGAGAAGCGAGAGGTCCAGCTAGCGCAGGCTCCGACCACCTGCGCCCTGGCGGCAGCGAGGGCGGACGCGTCGTTTCCAGCGCGCACCGTCGCAGAGTTCGTCAGTCGCTGGGGTTTCTTCGATCCTAGCCCTTACTTGCTGCGACGTGGTTGGACGGGGCTGGACCCCTCCACCTTCGATCCTTACGGACGCAACTTGGCCGAAAGGCTGTTCGCGCTCCGTGAGTCCTCAGCCGGGACCTTCAAGCAAATCGTATCTGCAACCCAGTCAGTACTCGGCCTTCCCACGGAGATTGAGCTCCGCGAATCACGCGAATCAGAGGACCGCGTCTACTTCGTTCAGCATGAGCCGGGGCTGAAGTTCCCCGTCCACCAAGTCGGCGCCTCCAGTGGCACCCTCCGCATGCTCGCGCTCATGACGGCTCTTTTTGGAGAGGAGGGGGCAAACCTGATCGGCATCGAAGAGCCGGAGAACCACGTACATCCGGCGGCCTTGGCTTCCTTCGCCGAGTACCTTCTGAAGGCGCGCGACCGGGTCCAGATCCTTGTGACGACGCACTCCCCTCTGCTGCTCAACTTCCTGAACGAGCCGGCGGCCGTGTGTGTCGTCCGGCACGTTGATCAGGATGGCACTCGCGTGATCCGGGAAAGCAATCCTGAAGGCGTCCGACAAGCACTGGTAGCATCGGGCTTCGGCCTGGGGGAATTCTACGAGACGAAGGGGTTCGGAGGCTAGCCGGCATGACCAAACATGTAATTGTGATTGCGTCGGGCGAGACCGAGCGCCGCGCGCTGCCTCACCTGACGGCGGGCCTTCGGGCCGAAGGCATCAGCGTCGACGATGTGCGCATCCCTCCCGGGAACAAGGCACTCGACGCGAAGATGGCGGAGAGGCTCGTAAAGGCGGCGTGGTACGAGAAAATCGCCGATCCGCCAGCGAAGTTTATCGTGCTTGTCGACGCCGATGGGCGGGTACCGCAAGAAGTGTTGCGACCGTTCCGGGACGAGCTTCCTGGCCGCCTTGGGCCAAATGTCCAAGCGACGGTCCTGTTCGCATTTGCGCAATGGCACCTGGAAGCGTGGTACTTTGCGGACGCCGCTGCCCTGAGGAGCTACCTCGGGAAGGCGCTGGGCAGTGTCGACACCGCGACTCCGGATGAGATCCAGAAGCCCAAACTCCACCTGAAGAATCTGCTGGAAGAACGCGTGTATACCGCAGTCGTCTCGGAGGAAATCGCAAAGACGATCAACGCGCAGACCGCCGCCGGGCGGAGCCCGAGCTTCCGGGGCTTCCTGGCAGCCGTCAGAAACGGCAGTGCTGCCGCGCCCCAGAAGTAATGCTCTCGGGCGTTGTCTCTTCCGTTTCCCCTGCCACCTCGCCGGTTTTCACGCGACCGTCAGATCGTCTCCCGGGGTAGTCAAGAGCGCGGCGAACTCGGGCATCAGGCCGTAGGCCAGGGCGAGGAGTTTGATCGGGTGGATGGTGCGTTTGGTGGTGCCTTGCTCCATTTGGATGCGGCATGCGCTGCACTCGGTGGTGCCGGCCTGGATGGCGGGGTCGCGCAGCCGGGAGATGAGGCCCCAGCCGGCCCGCAGGCTGCTGCGGTAGTTCCGCTCCAGCAGGCCGAACGTGCCCGCCATGCCCGAGCAGCCCCGCTCGATGTGATGGATCCGCAGGCCGGGGATCAATCCCAGCAGGTTCTCGCCGGGGGCACCGACGTTCAAGGCCCGCAGGTGGCAAGGCGTATGATAGCCGAGGCTGGCGTGGATCGGCTTGAAATCCAGTTGCAGGCCGCCGGTGAGGTGCATCTTCCAGAGGTAGCTGCAGACCTCGCTCGTGTTGGCGGCGACCAATCGGGCCTCGTCGTCCTCGACCAGGTGCAGGTACTCGTGGGTCAGGCACAGGGCGGCGGCCGGCTCGGTGGCCACGATGTGGTAGCCCTGCCGCACCCCCTCGGCCAGCAGGGTCACGTTGTGCCGGGCGACTTGCCGGGCGTAGTCCAGGTCGCCGCAGGCGATGGCGGCCATGCCCGAGGGCCATTGCTCCGGGTGTACGTAGACCGACTCTCCGTTGTGTTCCAGCACGGCGACGGCGGCCTCGGCCAGCGGCGGATCGTTGTAGTTGGCAAATGTATCCACGAAATACAGGACCTTGTGACCGCTGCGGCGCACGGGGCGCACCAGCCGCCGCCGCGCGGCCCGCCGCAGGAAACTTCGCGAGCTCAGCCGCGGCAGCTTGCGGCCCTGGGCGATCCCCAACGTCTTGGCCAACAGCCAGCGCATCTGGCGATTGGCCAGGGCCCAGTTCGCCAGCGGCGCAATCCGGCTTCCCACCGCCGCCAAGAGGTCCAGCCGCATCACCACCCAATCGGCCAGCCGCAGGCCGTTGGCCAGGACGTAGGCCGCCTTGCTCTGCATCATCAGCTTGGGGATATCGACGCCGGCCGGGCACTCCACCGGGCAGGAGTGGCAGTGGACGCACAGGTCGGCCACCTCCTTGAACCGGTCGCTCGTGAGGCGGCCCAGCTCGATGCTGCGGCTGAGGATGCCGCGGATCAGGTTGGCCTTCGCCCGCGGAGAGGCCTCCTCGCACGGGGACAAGCGGAAGATGGGGCACATTCGCACCGCGGGGGCCTGCGAGCGGCATTCGCCGCAGCGGTTGCAGGCGGCCGTGACGGCGTCCACCCGCGACGGGTCCCAGTTCAATTGCAGCTCGACGAGGTCGCGGAGCCCGGGCGGGCCGCCCGCGGCCGCCTCGCCGGCCTGAACCGCGGCGCCATCGGAGGAGCCCGCGGCGGGGCCCCGCCGCGAAGCGCTGGTCGACGGCGGGCGGAGGTGCCGCGTCAACAGCTCCGGGTCGTCGCCGACGATCTTGCCCGGGTTCAGCAGGTTGCCCGGATCGAAGATCTGCTTCACCTGCCGGAAGACCTCGTACAGCGGGCCGGCCTGCCGCTTGAGGAACGGCGTGCGGCTCAGCCCGTAGGCGTGCTCGCCGCCGATGGTCCCCCCGGCGGCAAACACCTCCTCGTACAGCTCGTCGGCCATCAGCCGCATCCGCTCCACGTCGTCGGGATTGTCCAGGTCCAACAGCGGCTGGATGTGCAACTGCCCGTGGCCGGCATGGCACAACAGCGAGGCCGTCACTTGGCGGCGCTTCAGCACGTTCTGCATGCGGACCAGGAAATCGGGCAGGATTTCGGGCGGGACGGCCACGTCCTCGACCACCGGCAGCGGCCGGCTGGGACCCTTCATGCGGTAGAACAGCGGCTGCGCGCGGTTGGGCAATTGCAGGAGCAGATCGGTCTCCTCCTGATCGAATGCCTGGCGGGTGCCCACCGCCAGCCGCGCCCGCCGATGAACGGCCTCGATCAGCCCTTGCATCTGCTGCCGCGTCTCCTGCGGCTGGTCCCCTTCGAATTCGACCAGGAGCGCGGCTTCGGCCTCGGCCGGGATCAACAGGTCGAAGCGCACCTCGCTCTGCCGCGCCAGGCTCAAGTGGCGGCGGTCCATCAGGTCGCAGGCGGCGGGCCGCCAGCGGAGGATCTCGCAAACGCTGCGGGCGGCCTTGTCGAGGCTCTCGAACAGCAACAGCACCACCCCGCGGTGCCGCGGCAACGGCTGCGTGGCCAACCGCGCTTCGGTCACCAGCGCCAGCGTGCCCTCGGAGCCGGCCACCAGCCCGGCCATGTCCAGCCATCCGCCGCCGAGCACGTCGGCCACGTTGTAGCCGCAGCGGTTCAGGGGGCTCCGCGGCTGGTTGGCCCGAATCACCTCCGCAGAAGCGGCCAGGAGCGCGGCCAGGCGGCCCACCAGCTCGCGCTTCCGCGGATGGGGGTCGTTGCTGGCGCCGTCCACCAGCGGCTCGCGGCCCAGTTCCAGCACCTGGCCGTCGGCGAGCACGACCTGCAGGCCCAGGACGTGGCGGCGGACCGAGCCGTACTTGAGCCAGCGCGACCCCGAGGCATCGATGGCGATCATGCCGCCAACGGTGGTGACGGCGCTATTGGCGGGATCGGGACCGAACAGCCGCCCGCCGGGCCGCAGTTGGGCGTTGAGCCGCTCGTGGACCAGGCCCGGCTGCGCGCGGACCGCCTCGCGCTCGACCTGCAGGACGCGGCGCATGTGCCGCGAGAAGTCCAGCACCAGCCCCGGCCCGAGCGATTCGCCCGCCACGCCGCTGCCGGCGCCGCGGGCGTGTACCGGGATCCGCTTCTCGGCCGCGTACCGCACGCCGGCGACGACGTCGGCCGTCGAGCGGGGCCGGACCACGGCCAGCGGCCGGATCTCGTAAATGCTCGCATCGCTGGCGTAGAGCTGGACGTGAAGATCGTCGCAGTAGACCTCGCCCGCGATCAGCCCCCGCAGGTCTTCCTGGATTCTCTCGCGCTCTGGATCCAGCAGTTCCATCGCTTACCGATGGTCCCCGTAAATAAGGGTCATCAGCTCGGCCCGCGTCGAAGAACCCGTGCGGAACACGCCCTTCATGGCCGAGGTGACGCAGACGCTGCCCGGCTTGCGGACGCCGCGGATCGTCATGCACGTGTGCTCGGCCTCGATCACCACGGCCACCCCCTTGGCCTTTAGCTCCTGGACCAGCAGGTCGGCGATCTGCTCGGTCATGCGTTCCTGCACCTGGGGGCGATGGGCGACGCTCTCGACGACCCGCGCCAGCTTGCTCAGCCCGACCACGTGCGGACCCGGCAGGTAGGCCACGTGGGCCTTGCCCAGGAATGGCAGCAAGTGGTGCTCGCACATGCTGTTGAAGCTGATGTCGCGCACCAGCACGACCTCGTCGTATTTCTCCGTGAACGATTTCCGCAGGTGCCGCCGCGGGTCCTCGTGCAGCCCGGCGAACAGCTCGGCATACATCCGGGCCACGCGGGCCGGGGTCTCGCGGAGCCCTTCGCGGAGCGGGTCCTCGCCCACCGCCGCCAGGATCTCCCGCACCGCCCGCTCGATTCGTGCAAGATCCACCGGGCTGTCGGGACGGCCCGGCGCCGGGCCCTCCGCGCAGGAATCCTCCGCTTGGCCCTCGCCTGCCAGGCTGCCGGCGCCGCGTCTCTTTTTCTTGCCATCGACATCCATCGACGTACCGCTTGCTGGCCCGGACTGCAAAACATTCCATGATAAGGCAGGGGGCCGGGGCGGTCAAGCGGCAGCAAGCTAAGGATGAAGGGTCAAACAGGAGGGATCAGCGATCAAGTCGCGACCCCGCATCCGTGTGCGGCAAGGCTTTCGGCTCTTCCGGGCCCGGGTGCAATTGCGCTGTACCACTGGCTTTGCCAGTGCTCGCGTCATGCCTGCAACGCGGCTCGAACGTCGAGGCAGCCCGAAGCACTGGCCCGATTTCAAGGCAAAACACGAGCAGCGCGTGTCCCGCGTGGCCCCGGCAGGAATGTAATCGAGCGGCTTCCGCGCCCTACCCCTGTTGGCCGCAGGGATCGCTTACTGTTCGGAAGAGGGCGGGCTGCGGTCTTGGGTCTTGGGCTTTCGGTCTTGGGTTTTGGGCTTTCGGTCTTGGGCCTTGGGCCTTGGGGGGGGGGGCGAGGGGCGAGGGGCGGGGGGCAACGCAGCATCACTGGCCGGGCTCGAATGACGGGCGTTCACGCCCGCTGCTCCGCCGCAGGCGGCAATCGGCCTGGCCGGGGCACCCGCTTTCGGGTCGCGCCAGGCGGGGCATGCGGCACTGTCGCTGTCTCTTCCCGTGGCGTTGTCAGCCGCGGCGCGGCTCGTGCTGCCCGACCTTCGGGGCAAACTGGGATGGTTGGTGAAACATCCCGAAGGGATTGCACACCGTAGCCTGGGGTTGCCGCGCAGCGGCTACCCCAGGACGGTGCGTCGCATCATGTCGTCAACCCTGACAGGGTTGCGTAGGCCCCGCCGAAACCCCGTTGGGGTTTTCCGTCCCGGGATCTCGCGTCCCAGGGCAGCCGCTGCGCGGCAACCCTGGGCTGTATGCCATAAGCCCTTCGGGCTACCGACCCGTCGCAACCCCTTGTGTAGCAAGGCTGCGAAAGTTGGATGGTCTCTCAAGCACGGGCCTAGCGTCGCCTGCGGCGGAAGAACGGGCGTAAACGCCCGTCAGTGCCGGCCGCCCCAACGCCGCCTCATTTCCCCGCGGCGCGTCCTGGGCCTTTGCGGCCGGCTGCCGGGGGCGGCGATTTACGGGCCGGCCGGGCGGCTTCGGCCTGCTCCAGCGTGCGGACGATCTTATCGACGGTCGCCACGTTGGGGCTGTGCTTGGCGTGTTCCAGCCGGCTGAGGGTTTCCACCCGCACGCCGGCGCGCCTGGCCAACTCGGCCTGGGTAAGCCCCGCTGCGCGTCGCCGCCGAATGAGCTTGCGCGCCAGCACCACGCGTGCCGCCTCGACGGCCGGGTAATTGCCCTTGGCGTCCGGCTCCGGCAAGGGCGGTTCCCACGTTTCGCCGACCAGCTCGCGGTAATCCGCCTCGGGAAGGACGACGAATCGCTGGCCCGCAAGCGTGATGGTTTGGATGTTCGCAGTCACGGTTCACCCCTCGTAAAACTTGGCACGATGCCCGATCTTCTCCACGATAACGGTCTGCTGTTCCACGCGGAATTGCAAGCGGTAGTCACCCGTCCGCAGCCGCCAATGGCCGGCCAGGGGCCCGGTAAGGGGCTTCGCGCCGCTCACGTTCGGCCACTTTTCGAGCCGCTCATACAGCTTGGCCACCCGGGCGACGATCTCCGGCGGCAGCCGCCCGAGTTGCTTCAGCGCCTTGGGCGTGGTGGCAACAGTAGGCATCACGCTATTGTTGCTCCGCAAGACACGCTTGTCAAGTCTTGACAAGTTGGGGCTCAGCTCCGGCGAGCAACCCCCGCACCGTGTGGAACATGCCCGTAGCACCCGCCGGTGCTGGCAAGCCTCACGTCCATGTTACGCTCTGACGGCCGTTCACGGCCGTTCCCGCGAAGCGGTATTCGGCCCGGCGTTCACGCCGGGTAAATAGAACCACCCGATGGTTTCCTTATTTTCCATGCCCGCCGCCGATGGCGGCGGGCATGGAAAATAACGGGGAAAATGGCGAAAACGGGCCCCGCAAACCCGTGCTAAAGCGCGGGCCTAACACCGCCCGAGGCGGAAGAACGGGCGTAAACGCCCGTCAGCGCCGGCCGCCTCGGCGGGGCCGGGCGGCGCCCGCTTCCGGCCCCTTCGCCAGTGCTACCCGCCCGTCACCATTCGAACTTCGCGCTCAGAACGACATGTTCTAGTAGGTCCTCGATGTGTCCCGCTGCAATCGCAGCCGTGGCCACGACCGAACCTGGGTGGGCGTAGCGGTTTCGCTTCTTCAGGGCGTCGAGCAGAATATCCAATTCGTGGCCTTCGAGCAGCCCTGCCTCACGGCAAACATCGAGGCACAGCCACTCTGGCCTTGGGAAGCCGTCGGCGTCCACGACCGGATCGTAATTCCTGTTCTTCTTCTCGCAACGGCCCGTCAGTTTGGCGTTGAACTCCGCAAGGTGCCGACGGCATACCCACTGCCGCAGATGGTCGAAGGCCAGGTTCCATCCCATGACGATCGCCGCCCGGTTAGCGCCTATCCTCAGGCAGTCGAGCGTTTCTGTCAGGAGCGCCTTCTGTTGCGGATCGGAGAGCTTCGGGGCTAGGCCGGCCAGCCGCTGGGATACGCCGTGTCGCTCTGGTTCCGGCCCCCACCCTAGTGCCGCAACGGCCTTGGCATACCCCACCCGCGCCTTCTTAACCATGTAGTACCCGTGGGTCCAGGTGGCCGCGCGCAACCTCACTCGGCTGAGGAACGTGTCGCGTACGCCCAGCAACTCGTACTCAAGAGCGTGCGCTTGGTACGTTAGGTTGTGCAGCAGATGCTCGACGGGTACGTGCGGGAGGTGCAAACGGCGGGTAACAAGTTCCGCGTCCGCCCGACTAAATGTCTGGCCCTCCGGGAGGAGGAAGGCGAAGTGCTTCACCACCGCCTCCGGCTCCCAGTTGTGTAAAGGCGCGTGCTCCTCGATCCTTGCGAGGCATTGTAGCAGGATTGCTTTGGGTACGAGCGGCGGTGTCTCTCTGGTCACGTCACGCCACCTCCTTCGGGGTGTGGAAACCGCGCGTCGCCCATTTTGGGGGGCGCCGCCGGGTTCACCCGCCGCCGCGGCCGGCGCGGCGCGGATTCATGTGCTATTGTTTGAGGGGCGGACCCCGAGGCGGCATGCACCGCGCTCGGGGTCCTGGACAATCGAGGGCCTTGGCAAAGGCCGACAGAGCCGGTCACACGTGTGTCAGGTAGATCCGCAACGCGGGGGAGCGGCGAACATCGGTCGTTTTTCGGCTCCGCCGGAAACGACAGGAGCGCCCGCCGATGACGCGGTACCAGTGCTTGCCGGCGGGGCGCTTGAGGAGCCCCGGTGCGTCACTGGCACGACGGGGATCAGGTTGCAGCATATACACCTCCTTTCTGGAGTCTGGACTCGCGCCGAGTCGGCGCAGGAGCGTAGGCTTCCGAGGCCGATGCGGGGGCGCGCCCACGCGCGCTCCGCTACGCGTGGATCAAACGGCCAAAGGCGACGACCGGCACCCGCCCCGCATGCTTCGCACGCAGGGGGGCACCCGTTGCCCTAGGAAACCCGGGTAAGAACGGTTGGGGAGCAACCGGTTTTGGGAGAGACCCTCTGTATCGTGTGAAAGATCGGAGGAAGTGGGAGGGGGGACCGCTGCGCCGACTTTCCTCTTATCGCGGTGCGGGCGGCGGCGGGGGCGGCACCAGCACCAATTCAGTTTGGAAAGTATAGGTTACGAATTCGCGCGGGGCGCCGGGATCGGAGATTTTTTCGGAAAACGGCGTACGGGCCGGTACCGGCGTGGGACGGCCTCAGCCGCAACACGCGAACCCGCAAGGGGTTGCGCCAAATGGAGGCGGCCAGGGCCCTGACGCGGATTGTCGGCATGCCCACGGCGCGCCTCACGCCGCGGGCGGCACTGGCGCCGCTATCGGCATTCTCGGCGGGGCGGTTTCCCACATTAGGGCAATTTCTTCGGGCGTCAGGCCGTAGGCTTCGTTGACGAGGTCGCTGACTTCGTTTTCCAGGGTCAGGGCTTCGGCGGCAAGGGCGCGGGCGGGGTCGATGGACCGGGCGTATTCCTCCCGGAGGTTCGCCAGCGCGGCTGCCGATAGGGGCTTCTTCTTCCCGCGGACCTTCCTGACCTCCGCGACAAAACGATCGCAGTCCAGGTCGAACGGCGATTGCAGTCTCAGCGTGGGCTTCTCGACTTCATGTTCCACGCGGAGCCAGTCGAGAATCTGCCGCCGGGTCGCCTGTAGCGCGCGGCTGACGGCAATCAATTCGCGGACGACCTTTTCAGAAGAATCCCGTTGCGATTGGCTGGGCGAAGGCACGGGGAAATCACGCACAAAATCCTTGATGAACCGAAGCGCCTCATCTTTCCCATGGATCGCTTCGCGCCATGCGTACCACCAGCTAATTGGCGCGTTGGTAGCAGCGAGAACCCATACATCGTCACACTCCAAGAAGTAGGCCGTGTTGTTACACACGGTTCGATCCTCGTCGAAAAGCCACGACGCTCGCCAGGTGATCTCGGGATACATTATCTTTGGCTTGTCAAAACCGGGCCAGTATGCACAGGAACGCAGTTCCCACCAGTAGCGCCCCTTGTCCTGCCGTTGAATGAGCCTGTCCCTTAAGGGGAGAAAATGGGCGTACAGGGCCGGATAGGTGTGAGCAAAAATGGTCTCCGCCTCGTCGCCAGCGTCCGACCACGGCCACCTGCAATTCTCACTCGAAGGGACGCATATCAGCCAAAAGCCCGCCCAGTCAAGGTTCCACCGGCTGAAATCCTGTCCGCGAACGTCACGCCTGATAAGCGCGTTGCAACTCGCGTCTGCTTGAACGAGGATATTTCGTTTGGCAGTATCAACCAAGAACGCGTCGTTTAAGCCCGTCAGTATTCCCCGGTATGGCTCCGCGTTTGCGAATTCCGTCAGCGGGACGCCCTTTTGCCGAAGCTTTGCCAGGAGCGCGTTGACTCCGCCCCGCTCGAGCTGCCACGCATCGGCCCCAAGCTGCGATAGCGGCAGTTCCACGCTTTCCTGCTCAATCTGTCGGCTCAGGTCGTCAATCCGAAGTTGGCCCCTGGGAATCGTGCAAAGGCGGGCCGTTGTGGGCTTCGGGGCGTCGGTCGGACGGCGGGCAACGATGATCGAGGGGAATACGTCCACCTCCTCGAATATTTGCTTGGCGTGCCCGAAGTCGACCACCGACTGAATCCAGGCTTCGTCTTGAAAGAACCGCCGCAACGGCTCCGCGTAGCCGGATTTCATCCACTTGTTGGTCACGACGTAGGACAAGAGGCCGCCCGGCTTCAGGAGCCGCATGCCCAACTCATAGAAGTAGACGTAAAGGTCGGCCATGCCGTGATAGGCGCGGTAGGCCGACTCCAAGTAAGGCTTGATGGGGCTCAAAAGCTCCTGGCGGACGTAGGGCGGATTGGCGACCACCACGTCAAAGCCGCCGCAGAGGCGCTCACCCCCGGCGCCAAAGCCGCGCAAGCCCTCACCCCCGGGTACCCACTCGTGGGTGCCTCTCCCGGAGGGAGAGGGGAGACTCGCTGCGTCCGCCCTCCCGCTTCGCGGGCGAGGGGAAGCCCTCACCCCCAACCCCTCTCCCGGAGGGAGAGGGGAGAAGACCTCCGGGAAGGCGGCCTGCCAATCGAAGGCCTTCGGGTGGACAGCCGGATCGGCAATGATGCTGTTGCCCACCCGGATCGTGTGGTCGAGACTGGTCAGCACCTTGCCGCGCTCGGCCGTCTTGATCCACAGGCTGAGCCGGCAGATTTCAATGGCCTCTTCGTTCAGATCGACGCCGTAGAGGTTGTTCTCCAGGATTCGCTTGTCAAGGTCGAACAGGGTGCGATGCCCGCGCAATTCCTCCAGCCGATCGTTCGACGCCTGGTAGGCGGCGTGCAACTGGTCGAAGGCTTGGATCAGGAACGCCCCACTGCCGCAGGCCGGGTCGAGCAGGCGGACCGTCTGCAATTCGTCCTGCCAGGCCTCCCAGAACCGGACCAGGGCCGCCCGCTCGGCTTTCTTGAGCTTTTCCAGATCATAGACGGACGGGTCGGCCAGGGCGGCCCGCGCCGCGCCCCTTGCCGCCTGCTGGTGCGATTGCCGGAGTTGCTCGAAACGGTCCCGCAGCACGCCGCCCAACGCCTGTTCGACGATGCAGCGGGTAACGAAGGCGGGGGTGTAGAACGCGCCTTCTTTCTTGCGACGGCTTCTGGAAGGCAGTGCGGAGCCCAGGCCCTCACCCTCTGTCCCTCTCCCAGAGGGAGAGGGGAGACTGCTGCCCTCACCCCCGGGTACCCACTCGTGGGTGCCTCTCCCAGAGGGAGAGGGGAGGATCGGGCCCTCACCCTCTGTCCCTCTCCCGGAGGGAGAGGGAAGTTCCAACTCGCTGCGGAGCTTCTCCAGGTCGGTAATCGACTGCTCGAAGATGTGCCCGAGGATGTCGACGTCGATCAGGCTGCTGTTGCCGGCCGCGGGGGCGTAGGCCGCCGCCTGGTGCGCCGGCCGGTAGTCGTAATCGCCCAGCTCGCGGAAATAAGCGCAGACTTCATCCGATACCTTCAGGCGGTCCAAGACCGGGTCGTCGGCGAACAGCCCGCCGTTGTAGGCGTGGATGCCCAGGGCCGCGTTGCCGCGGTTGATGGCGCCGAACAGCCCGCGGAAGTTGTCCCAGATCGGGCGCGGGTGGTAGGGGTCGCGGTGCTCGTAGGCCTTGCGGATCGTCTCGGTGGGCAGCAGGCCGCGGTCCTCGCAGAAGGCGGAGAACAAAACCCGGTCGAGCAGTTTTTGGGCGCACGAGAGCACGTCATGCCGGGGCACGTCGGGATTGTCCGCCGAGAGCCGCTGGAAGGCGTCGTGCCGCATTTCGGCGTACCGCTGGTAGAACTCTTTGGTCAGGTCCTTTCCGACCCGCTCGGATTCGGCCAGCAATTCGTAGAAATGGCAGCGGCCCGTTTCGGGCGTCACCCGCGCCGCGCCGAGCAGGAAGACGAGCCGCCTTAGCTGCGCGTCGCTCTCGGCAAGCTGTTCGGTGTCGAACCGCTCGTAGGTCTGCTGGTCGGTTCCCTTGCCGTAAAGCCGGGTCTGCCGGATCGAGGTGACGATGATCCAATCGCAGGGCAGGTTGATGGCGTAGCGGTAGCCCTGATCGACGGCCGACATCCGCCGGCCCGCAAACGGCCGGTCCAGGGGGTCTTTCGGCCCTTTGCCCTCCAGGGCGACGATGAACCGATCCGGCCCGCGGCCGAAGTCGCCCAGCACGGCGTCGGCGAACTTCCCATCGACCTGGACGTGCTTCTCCCGCGATATGGTGTAGCGTGGGCCGCCGTCCGCCGCGCGGGTGTAGCCCAGCAGTTCACAAAAGAAGTCGGTCAGGAAGTCGGGGAGGATTTCCTGTTCGGTGAAGGTGCTGGCCTTGCCCGAGGAGAGCAGGTCGGCCCAGTGCGCCAGTTTCGGGCGAAAGGCGTCGAGGTGGGCCGGCAGCCCGAACCCCTCAAGGTGGTTTCGAAGGACATCGGGGCGAAACAGCGGCTTGGCTTCGATGGGCACGGCCGGGCCTCCCTGTGGCCCCCATTCTAATTCGCGCTAAAGCGCGGGGGGAAGACCGCGGCGGGGCGCGAACTTCCGGCGGCGCCGGGCGGGGCCTCCAGGTGCGCCAACAGCAGCTCCGCCCGGCGGTATACGATCGCTTCCCCGAGCAACGCCTGCTTGGCCGCGATGTCCACGTCGAGCATGTAGCTCAGGACGTCGGTGAGCAGCCCCAAGGGCAGATCGTTCGCCAGGAGTTGATCCATTTGCTCGTGGGCCTCGGGTAGCAGGGGGAGGATGCGGACCAGGGCCTTGCGAAGCCGCGTCGTCAACGGGGTCCGCCGGCACGCCTCCTCGGGCGGGTACACGTCCTCGCAGACTTCCACCTCGGCCTCGCGGTAGGGCCGGCTCGGCTCCAGTTCCCGCACGAGCCGCACCCGCCGCAGCCCCAGCAGCAGCAGGTTGTACGTGCCGTCGTCCAGGCGGTGGTGCGAGGTGACACGGGCCAGACAGGCCGCCGGGCACAGCGGCGGCCGGCCCTCGTAGTCCTTCTCCCAACCGGGGGCCAACACGGCCATCGTAATCAGCCGGTCGCCGGCCAAGGCGTCTTCCAGCAGCCGGCGGTAGCGCGGCTCGAAGACCCGCAGGGGCTGGATCACGTGGGGGAACAGCACCAGGTTCGGCAGCGGAAACAGCCGTACCCGCCCCGAAAAGTCCTGGAAGGAAAACGACAGGTCCTCGAAACTCGACATGGCCGCGCGTCCGCAGGAAAAAGGGGACAGTCCCCATTTGCCGGAACGGCCCGCGACCCGCCTCCGGCTGGTACCCGGCTTCGCACGAATGGCGACTGTCCCCTTTTTCGCAACTCCAGTGCCTATGGGATTATAGATCGCGAAGCCCCGGCGGGCCAACTCCCTTGATGACCGTCCATGGGCCGGAGAATCGAGGGATCGAACCGCGGATACACGCGGACGAACGCAGATGAGTACGTCCGTATCCGCGTTATCTGCGTCTATCCGCGGTTCTTCCCTCTTTCTGCGCCCGTACTGCGGACGGTCACACCCCGGGACGGTCACACCCCCTTGACACGCTCGGCGCCGCAGGGTGAGAATCGGTCCTGCCATGACCAGTGCAACGCCCCGCAAGAAATTCGCGGCGGACGTCGTCCGCAGGCTCCGCCGGGCGTATCCCGACGCCGTCTGCTCGCTCGACTTCCGCACGCCCCTGGAACTCCTGGTGGCCACGATCCTCTCGGCCCAGTGTACCGACGAGCGGGTGAACCGGGTGACGAAGGACTTGTTTCGCAAGTACCCGGCGGCGGCGGATTACGCCTGCGCCCCCCTGCCCGAGCTGGAACGCGACATCCAAAGCACCGGCTTCTTTCGCAACAAGGCCAAGAGCATCCGGAACGCCTGCCGGATCCTCGCCGAGCGCTTCGACGGCCGGGTGCCAACCGAGATGGACGCCCTGGTGGAGCTGCCCGGCGTCGGGCGGAAGACGGCCAACGTCGTGCTGGGCACGGCGCTGGGCATCGCCTCCGGCGTGGTCGTCGATACGCACGTCGGGCGGATCAGCCGCCGGCTCGGCCTCAGCGCGCACAAGGACCCGGAGAAGATCGAACGGGACCTCATGGAGCTCGTGCCGGCCACGGAGTGGATCGCTTTGAGCCACCGGATGATTCGCCACGGCCGGCGGGTCTGCACTGCCCGCAAGCCCCAGTGCGGCCTTTGTCCGCTGGGCGCCATTTGCCCGAAAATAGGGATCGGGGATTAGGGATTGGGGATTGGGTTTAACGGGCGGGCTTGCCCACCGCGGCAAGTGAGGCCACCATCGCCGCCGAGGCGGCAGAACAAGGTTGGAGCACATGAACGCTACATTTTCCGGAGGGGGTGCCGGGGAGCTTGCGTGCCTTGCCATCGTGCTGGGCGTCGTTACCACGATCCTCTGGCTTGTGATAGGGTGGCGGGCTATGCGTGCGCATGAGCGACTGGCAGACGCGCACGAGCGATTGGCCGAATCGCTCGGGCTGCTTGCGAGCAAGTTCCGAGCGGAACAGTAGGACGGGCGCGGGCACACTAACTCGTCTCAACCTCCAATCCCCAATCCCCAATCCCCAATCCCCCTCACTCCCATGGTTCTTTCCGGCCACGAGATTCGACGGCAGTTGGGCCAGAACATCGTTATCGACCCGTTCGACGAGTCGCGGCTGAATCCCAACAGCTACAATCTCTCGCTGCACCACGAGTTGATGGTGTACGAGGAGGTGGTGCTGGACATGCGGCGGGCGAATCGGGTCCGCCGGATGACAATCCCGCCCGAGGGCCTGGTGCTCCAGCCCGACCAGCTCTACCTGGGCCGCACCGCCGAGCGGACCGAGACCCGCAACCTCGTGCCGATGATCGAGGGCCGCTCGTCGGTCGGGCGGCTGGGGCTGTTCGTCCACGTGACGGCCGGTTTCGGCGACGTGGGCTTCTGCGGCTATTGGACCCTGGAGATGTTCGCCGTCCAGCCGGTGCGGATCTACGCGGGCGTGTGCATCTGCCAGATCTTCTATCACGACATCGCGGGCACGTTCACCGAGTACGCCAGCGACAAGTACCAGCACAACACCGACATCCAGCCGAGCCTGCTGTTCAAGGAGCTGGCCGCCGGCTCCGCGGCGGATCCGCAGCGGCGGCTGCTCTTCGGCCAGGAGCAGTCGGGGGGATAGGTTGGCGAGGAGGGCGTGCCGCTCCCATGTCGCTTGAAACGTGGCTGCCTTGACAGGATCGGACTTGCCTCCATCCCGTACACCTCGTTTCGCCCGCTGGGCGCCGAGCGCGGCCCTTGGCCGCGGCAGGTTCCGCCCGGTAGACTAGGGGCGTGGAACGTACCGTGACCGAGCCCGTCGAGGTGAAGACAGCACTATGTTGCTCACAGCGATAATCCATCAGGAAGAAGACTGGTTCGTGGCTGAATGCCCTGAAATCGGGACGTGCAGCCAGGGCAAGACCATCGAGGAGGCAATTGCCAATCTGCAGGAGGCGACGGAAGTCTACCTCGAGGAGTTCCCGCAAGACGCGCCGTCCCGCCCCGTCCTGGCGACGTTCGAGGTTCCGGCCCATGCCTGAACTACCCCGGATGTCTGCTGAACTGCGTTCCTGTTTCAACCCCTTCAAGGAGCATCCCACCATGCAAGACCAAGAAACCCTACCACGGCGGCAGTTCCTGAGCGGCGTGGCCCGAGCGGCCGCGTCGGCCTCGGTACTCGGCAGCGGCTTGGTTCTGGCGGCTGAACCGGCCGCGGCCCCTGCCGCGCCGTTGCACAAGATCAAGGTCGGCATCATCGGCTGCGGCGGCCGCGGAAGCTGGATCGCCGGCCTGTTCAAGCAGCACGGCGGCTACGAGTTCGTCGCGGCGGCCGACTACTTCCCGGACCGCGCCGAACGCACAGGAACCTCGCTGGGCGCCGACAAGGCCAAGTGCTTCTCCGGCCTGTCGGGCTACAAGCGACTCGTGGAAAGCGGCGTGGAAGCGGTCATCCTGGAAACGCCCCCCTACTTCTTTCCCGGGCACGCCGAGGCCGCGGTCCAGGCCGGCCTGCACGTCTACATGGCCAAGCCGGTCGCCGCCGACGTGCCGGGCACGCTGCGGATCGGCGCGGCGGGCAAGGCGGCCGCGGCCAAGAAGCGCGTGTTCCTGGTGGACTACCAGATGCCGACCGACCCCCTCAATCTCGAAGTCCGGAAGCGGTTCCGCGAAGGCGGCCTGGGGACGCTGCAGATGGTGTTCTCGGTGGGCACCAGCGGCGGCGGCGGCTTCAGCGATCCGCCCCCCGGCGCCACGCTGGAAAGCCGCCTGACCGGCCTCGTCTGGGTCAACGACGACGCCTTGGGCTGCGGTTACATCGGCAATTACGACATCCACGCCATCGACGCGGTGATCTGGGCCCTTGGCCGGCGGCCGGTCTCCGCCTACGGCAAAGGCGGCCGGTGCCGCAAGGACCCCCACGGCGATTCCTTCGACACGAACTTCGTCACCTACGTCTTTGCGGACGGGCTGGCCTGGAATCACGAGAGTGCCGCCGGGGCGACCCACGACTGGCTCAAGCAAGGCTCGTTGGAAGCCTCGATCCAAGGCAGCGACGCCGCGGCACGCCTGGCCTACTGGGGCAAGGCCTACGTTCGCGGCGGCGCGAAACACTACGGCGGCGGGACGGTCGCCGATCTTTACGACGCGGGTGCGAAGCGCAACATCGCGGCCTTCCACGCCAACGTCCTGGCGGGCAACTGCGGCAACGAGACGGCACAACGCTCCGTCGACAGTACGCTCACCTGCATCCTCGGCCGCGAAGCCGCGCGCCGCGGCGCCCTCTTGACCATGGACGACATCCTCAAAGAGAACAAGCGGCTGGAGGTGGACCTGAAGGGGCTGAAGGCGTAAGAGGTTTACGAGCCGCGGATGGCGAAGTAGTTCTCCACCGCCAGGTCGAGGTACTCGGGAGTGATTTCCAGCGGGCAGCCCTTGTAGGCGCAATAACTGCGGACCTGCAGCAAGAGGTCGCGCGGGTGGCAGTAGCGGAACGGCCGCTTCGCCTGCCGGTAGTGCCGCTCGATCAGGTAGTCGATCGGCTCCGGGCGGAACTCGAAACCCAACGCCGGGGCCGCCGAGCGAAAGACCTCGCGGAACTCCTCCAGCGTCGGATCGACGACCTCGATCTTGTACGGAATCCGCCGCAGGAACGCCTCGTCCACCAGCGCAGAGGGATCGAGGTTCGTGGCGAAGATCACCAACTGGTCGAACGGGACCCGGATCTTCTTGCCGTTGGGCATGTCCAGCAGGTCGTAGCGCTTCTCCAGCGGGAGGATCCAGCGGTTCAGCAGCTCCTCGATGCTCACCCGCTGGCGGCCGAAGTCGTCGATCACCAGCGTGCCGCAGTTGCTCTTGATCTGCAGGGGCGCTTCGCAAACGCGGGTCGAGGTGTTCAGGATCACCTCGAGCGACGAGAAGGTCAGCTCGCCGCCGACGACGATGGTGGGGCGGCGAATGCGGACCCAGCGGTGGTCGATCGCCCGGCCGTCGTAAAGCCCCGCCGGCTGCTCCAGCGGCAGCTCCTCGTGGCCGGTGGGGTCGAAGACGCGGAGGATCTCGCCGTCGATGCCGATCGCCCGCGGGATCCACAGCTCCTGCCCGAAGGCCCGCGTGATCCGCTCGGCGATGCTCGTCTTGCCGTTGCCCGGGGCACCGTACAGGAACAGTCCGCGGCCGGAGCTGACGGCCGGGCCGAGGCGGTCGAGCATGCGGGCGTTGATCGTCAGGTCGGCAAATGCCTGCTGGAGTTGCGCGGGGGTGGGTTGCTGGGCCGTGAGCGATTGCGCCTTGACGCTGGCGATGTAGTCCCGCAACGGCACCGGGGCGGCCCCGCAGTAGCTGCCGTGGGCCCAGTGCCGCCGGGCCCGCTCGCGCCCCAGGTCGGTCAACTGGTAGACGAAATCGTTCATCGCCGCCGCGCCGCGGTGCGTCAGGAGCTGGTCGTTCTTCATGCTGCGGAGCAAGTCTTCCACGAGCACGAAGGCCAGCTTGATCTGATCGGCGATCTGCCGGCCGCTGGCGTCCCCCTGGGCGAGCAAGAACTTCAGCGCCAGCGACTCGACCATGCTGTCGGTCAGGCCGGCGGCGCGGAATGAACGCGGTTCGATCGGAACGAAGCCCGTAGTCGCAGGCCCGTCGCACCGAGGGGTCGCGGGAGGCTCCGCAGCCTCCTCGTCGCTGCCGGGCCACAGCGTCTTGACCCAATCCAATATCAGGTCGATCTGCCCGCCGCCGGCCGCACAATCCGCCCCTTCACCCCGCGGCTCCGGGCTGTCCGCGAGCACCGCCGTTGCGACCTCCGGACCACTCTCGTCCGGATCGAACAACGGCTCCGGCAGGTTTTCCCCCGTGCTCGCACTCATGCCAGTGGACATCCGAATGCTCCTCGCTTCGGCCCCGGGAGTACCCCGGCGGCGCGCGTCAGCAGGCCGACAAAACCCTAGTTCCCGCCGCGGCCCCCGTCAAATGAGAGGGCGGTGGAAGGCAGGATGCCCCCGCGCCCCCGGCGGCCATGCGGAACCTCCGATCGAAGGATGAAGGATGAAGGATGAAGGATGAGATGAATCGCCCGTCGCGACCGTTCGAAATCTTCCGGCCTTGACGGATTTGCCGCTGCGCCGGGTCCCGGCCGGTCCCTTTCGGGCGCGCGGGTACGCTCGTATAATGATTCGGATGATGAACATGCCGGATTCGCTGGAGCGGAGCCCCGGGGACCGCTCGACACCGCTGCGGATCGGGGCGGTCGCCTATTTGAACGGGCGGCCGCTCGTGTACGACTTGGCGCGGCTGGCCCCCGCGGCGGAGATCACCGTCGATTTCCCGAGCCGCCTGGCGGACGGTCTGGCCCAGCGGCGGTTGGACGTGGCGATCATCCCCTCGATCGAGTACCTGCGGCAGCCCGGTTCGACGATCGTTTCCGACGCCTGCATCGCGTGCGAGGGTCCCGTGCGGAGCGTGAGACTGTTCAGCCGCGTGCCGCTGGGGCAGATCCGCTCGCTGGCCCTGGACGAGGGCTCGCGGACGAGCGTCGCCCTGGCGCGGATCCTGCTGGCGGAACGCTTCGGCCTGACGCCGGAGTTGAGATCCTTGCCCCTGGCGACGCGGCCGGCGGATATCACAGCGGAGGCCGCCGTGGTGATCGGCGACCGGGCGATGCACGACCCCGACCCCGGATTCCCACACGTGTGGGACCTGGGGGAAGCGTGGGTCGGCTGGACGGGCCTGCCGCTGGTCTTTGCCCTGTGGGTGGCGCGGCCCGCCGCGGAGGTGACGGCCCTGGAGGGGCCGCTCTCGGCCGCCCGCGATGCAGGACTCCGCCATCTGGGCGAGATCGCCCGGCAAGCGGCCCCGGAGGTCGGCCTGCCGGAGGCCGTCTGCCTGGCCTACCTCCGCGACCACTTGCGGTTCCACCTGGGTCCTCGACAGCGGCTGGGCCTGCGGCGGTTCTTCGAGTTGGCCGTTCGGCACGGGCTGGCGCCGCCCGCGGCGCTCGAGGCGAGCCCCGTGTAAGCCCATTACCGTTGAGTGAATTGTGGTGCAGGCGTCCCGCCTGCCCGCCGCAAGTCGCTAGACACGAGGGAGTTGGAGCGGAGCAGGCGGGACGCCTGCACCACAAATGGAGGTCCGCGTGTCTGCCTCAGTCGCTGGGATCCTGGATCGGGCCGTGGCCGGCCGGCGATTATCGCCCGCCGAGGGGCTCGGGCTGCTGGAGTCGCACGACCTGGCGGCACTGGCCGAGGCGGCGGACGCCCTGACCGCCCAGCGGCATCCGGAGCCCTACCGCACCTACAACATCGACCGCAACGTCAACTACACGAATATCTGCACCAGCGGCTGCCGCTTCTGCGCCTTCTCCCGCAGACCGGGCGACCCGGAAGGCTATGTCCTGGCCTGCGACGAGCTGGACCGCAAGATCGAAGAGACGATCCGCTTGGGAGGCGACCAGATCCTGTTGCAGGGCGGGTTGCACCCGGACCTCGGGCTGGACTGGTACGAGCAATTGCTGCGGGGCATCAAACGCCGCTTCCCGCAGATCAACGTCCACGGCTTCAGCCCGCCGGAAATCGACCACTTGGCACGTATTTCGCAGTTGCCGGCCGAAGAGGTGCTGCGGCGGCTCAAGGACGCCGGGCTGGGCAGCCTCCCGGGCGGGGGCGCCGAGATCCTGGTGGACCGCGTCCGCCGCCTGGTCAGCCCGGCCAAGGTCTCCGCGGAGCGGTGGCTGGACATCTGCCGGGCATGGCACGCGCTGGGCGGCCGCGGCTCGGCCACCATGATGTTCGCTCACCTGGAGACGCCGGCCGAGCGGATCGAGCACCTCGACAAGCTCCGCGGCTTGCAGGACCGGACGGGCGGGTTCACCGCCTTCATCCCCTGGACCTTCCAGCCCGGCCACACCCCCCTGGCCCACCTGCCGAAAGCCGGCGCCCTGGAGTACCTGAAGACCCTGGCTGCCAGCCGCTTGTACCTCGACAATTTTGCCAACGTGCAGGCCAGTTGGGTCACGCAAGGGCTGCGGATTGGGCAGTTGGCCCTCCGCTTCGGGGCCAACGACATGGGGAGCCTGATGATCGAGGAGAACGTCGTTGCCGCCGCGGGCACCCGGTTCCGCACGACCGAAGAGGCCCTCCGCCGTGCGATCACCCAGGCCGGATACGCGCCCAAACGCCGGGATGTCTTTTACACGGTGCGCGGCTGAAAGTGCCGGAATTCACGGCTCAGTGTGTGGCCGACGTAGAGTCGGGCGCCCTTTCGTTTCTCCCCGCTCCAACGCGAGCAGGCGGAGCGTTGCGGCGGCGGCCCTTCGCACGGCGGGATTCTCGTCCCGGAGCAACTCGGTCAGGGCGGGGACGGCGGGATCCGCCCCGGGGTCGACGTGGCGCAGGGCCAGCGCGGCCCCCAGGCGCGTGCCGTCATCGGGGGACTGGAGCAGTTCGATCAGTTGCGGCACGGCCTTGGCCCCCATCTCCGCGACGGCCAGCCCGGCCATGGCCTTGGTGTGGTTGTCGCGGTCGCGGATTAGTCCGGTGAGTGCGGGCAGCCCATCCGGGCCGATCTCGCCCAGGGCTTTGGCGGCGGCGGCGCGGTCCGCCCGGTTCTCGCTTTCAGCCATCGCTTCCCAATGGCGCAGTGGGTATCCCTGGTAGGTGAGTTTCCGCGGCGGCCCGCAACCAACACACAGGAGCAGCAGAAGCCAGAGCAAGAGTCGCATGGCTGGAAGGCTTGGCGGAAAGAGGATGAAGGGTGAAGGATGAAGAGGTCGCATCGCCCTATTCGGCGCGTGTCTCCCCCCTGTTCGGCGCGGGTCTCCTGACCCCGCCGGGGCTGGATTTGGCGGATGTTGCCCGCAATGGGGCCCCCTTGCAGTCTACGCCCAAAACCGGCAGAGACAACGGCGGGGCTCGACGAGTATGCCGACCGGGCTGATCACGTTGCGCATGGTGTGCGGCGGTTCCCGATGCCGTCCGCCGACCCCATGGTGCAAGATGTACGTCTGGGGGGTATGGACGTGTCTGCGTCCGCCTGCGTCCGTCTGCGTTTCCCGTCGCCCCCGGATGGGACGGGGCCTTACTCTCGTCTTTTCGATAGCCCCCCAGGATCTGTGGGCACTTGGCGTGTCTCGGGACAAGTTCGGTAGTTTGCCATATGTATTGTCCGTAAAGCGACTTGTGACTACTGTATGCCGTCTCCTCCGGACGCTCTAAGGCGATGCGGAACAAAACGCTTGACAGGGTTTCTTGGATAATTATAATGGTTTTTATGTCTAGGGATGTTACGAGATGTGCGCAGTCTGCGATGTGTGGGAAAGTTACATCGCTCTTCTTGGCTATGATGACGCGAATCGGCGGTGCGGTGGAGCGAGTTTCTTCACATTCTGCTGGACAAGACTGCAACCTCTGGTAAAATCAAATCTTGTATTTGGGCGGTCCATGAGGGCCGTAACAGGGCGGATGAGAGGGGCTTTTCAGGGGCGATTAGGAAGCCATTCAACCATGCCTCAGTGATGTTTTTCGCGAAGGCATGCGGGCATAAACTAGGGATGGGACGAGTTGGGGGCGGTCGTTTCTGCCGATTTTCACACTTTCTGCATCAGGAGAACTTGGCATGCTCAAGAGATTGTGGGTGGATGAAGGCGGAGCGATCATCTCCGCCGAACTGATTCTGGTGATGGTGATCGTCGTTATCGGGATGATCATCGGGTTGGTGGCCCTCCGCGACGCGGTAGTCGCCGAGTTGAGCGATGTCGCGCAAGCGATCAGCGCCATCGACGCGAGCTACTCGTTCGGCGGGATTGGCTTCCAGTCGGGCTCCTCCGTAACCCTCTCGGGCGACTTCGTTTCCGGGAGCTCGTACGTGGACGACAACGAGGCCGGCGCTCCCGACGGGGGCAGTTGGGCGATCCAGTTTATCGCGCCGGCCACCCCGCTGCCTAACGCGGGCGCTGGCCCGTCGGGCGTGCAGGTGCCGCCGAGCGGCGAATAACGCCGACCGGCACGCCGGGCCACGGCAACTTTCCAGGGACAGATACCCCGGCAGGGACCCCTGCCGGGGGTTTTTTGCGCGCGGCCCGCCATCCCCGCGACTCTTCCCCCAGCGGATTTCCGATCACCCAGGGGGG
>Ga0187848_10000908_pt1 | contig 26290 bp, 17 predicted proteins | sample June2016WEW_4_40_FD_132424 | JGI IMG/M metagenome (GOLD analysis project Ga0187848, IMG submission 132424) | Peatland microbial communities from SPRUCE experiment site at the Marcell Experimental Forest, Minnesota, USA - June2016WEW_4_40 | ecosystem: Environmental > Terrestrial > Soil >... | reverse complement strand
TGTCAGGCTTGTTGCGGCCCGGCGGAAGCCTGACAGACCGCGAAAAACGATGGTCTGTCCCACCGCTGGGTCGCCCAAGACCTGGCTCACCCTAAATTCCACGAGATCAGGAGTTCGGAGACTTTTCTCGACACATCTTTGCCCCTTCCCCTTCTCTTGGGGGGACAGGTCGGCTTTCTTCCGATCCTCGACGGCCAACGACAGCTCTTCGCCGCGGAGGATGCCCAGGTCATGAGCTCCCTGGCCAAATGCCTGGCCGCCATCTCCCTCTACAAGGCGATGGGCGGCGGTTGGTGTTGGGATGGCGTGGCCCTGCCCGACTATGCCCCCGGACCCGCCCAGGTCGCCCGGAAATAGCCCCAAGCGCGGGGACTTTCCCTCATCGAGAAGGCCAGCCGCACGCTTCAATCCATTCGCTCGGCCCACTGGGCGCGGGATGGGCCCGGCTCGAACGGCTCGCCGAAGTATTGCGTCTCCCGGACCACCTTGCCGCCCTCGAATTCCATGATGCTCACGACGTAAACGCGTTGCTCGTCATAGGGGCCGAAGGGGGGCCGAAGGGGGGCCGAAGGGGGGGCCGAAGGGGGGGCCGAAGGGGACAGCCTGACGTGGGGGGCCGAAGGGGACGGCCGAAGGGGACAGCCTGACGTGAGCCCTTGGTAATTTATAACTCGTCAATTATCAAGGAGATACGGGTCAGCTTAAATGTACGGTCGGCCGTCGGCCGTTTGTTTTCACCGTCCTAGCGCAGTCGCTAGACGCCAAAACTGGCGAAATGGTCAGAGCGCTCCAACAGGTTCGGCCAGGTGAAATCCGGACGATTGCAAAACCGGTGCCAGGCAGACTTTTCCCATTTCTTTGATGGGGGCAACCCTCAACGGTCAAACCTTCGGGACTGCACGTTGGAGCCGCGCCGCGGCCCGGCGGTGACGGCGCAGAATTCCCTCGAGCGAGACGGTTTGAAGCTCGCCCGCGGCGACTACAATGCGTCCTTCCACAATCAACGTATCGACCCTCGATGGCGCGCACAGCAGCAGCGCGGAGACCGGATCGCCGGCTCCGCTGTAACCCGCGCGGCGAAGGTCGAACAGCGCGATGTCCGCGCGCTTCCCGGGTCCGAGGCTGCCGATATCGTCGCGGCCCAGGCAGCGTGCGCCTCCGGTGGTGGCCATCCGCAATCCGTCGGTTACGGTGAAAGCCGCGGCGCCGTTGCGGAGACGTTGCACCAGCAGCGCCTGTCGCGCCTCCGCCAGCATGTCGGAGCTGTCATTGGATGCGCTGCCATCCACGCCGAGCCCGACCGGACATCCGGCCCGAGCCAGCGCCAGCACCGGCGCACAGCCCGAGCCCAGCCGCATGTTGGACGTAGGGCAGTGCGCGATTCCCGTGCCGGCGCGTCCAAGACGTGCGATTTCGCGGCGGTTGAAATAGATGCCGTGAGCCAGCCAGGTTTCCGCCCCCAGCCACCCGGTATCTTCGAGCAGATCGAGCGGCCGTTTGCCGAACCGCGTCAGGCAGTAGGCCTCCTCGTCGCGCGTCTCCGCCAGGTGGGTGTGCAGCCGCACTCCATGGCGCGCGGCCAGTTCCGCGGTGGACCGCATCAATTGCGGCGACACGGAAAACGGAGAGCACGGCGCGAGCGCGATGCGCAGCATGGAGCCGGCTGCGGGGTCGTGGTACTTCGCAATCAGCCGCTCCGAATCCTCCAGGATGCGCTCTTCGCGTTGCACCACGGAATTCGGCGGCAATCCACCCTGCCTGCGCCCGACGCTCATGCTGCCTCGCGTGGGATGAAAGCGGATGCCGATGCGGCGGGCAGCCTCAATCTCTAAGTCGATCAGATCGCCTCTGCCGCGAGGGAATACATAATGATGATCGGCGGTCGTAGTGCACCCGGAAAGCAGGAGCTCGGCCATGCCGGCCAGCGCCGCTGCGTGTACCGCCTCTTCGTCCAACCGCGCCCAAACCGGGTACAGGGTGCGCAGCCAGTCGAACAGTTCCGCATTGGCGGCAGGCGCGTAGGCGCGCGTGAGAGTCTGATAAAGATGATGATGCGTGTTGACCAAGCCCGGGATCGCTACGGCGTACGGCGCCCGAACTACCCGGTCGGCTTTCGGAAGCTTGGCGCTGCCGCCGCCCACCTGCACGATCTTCCCGTTTTCCGCGTAGATAAATCCGTCGCGAATCACCCGGTTCGCCTCATCCATCGGGACCAGGGCATGAATATTGCGGATCAACAGCGACCGCGCCGTCACCGGGTCAATCTCCTTTCGCGCACAATCTCCTCGAGCCCATCGCCATCGGGCGAAATGTCGTACGGCCGGCCGGCCGCCTTCCGTGCCGACTGCACATCCTTGAGGCCGTTCCCGGTGATCAAAGCGACCGCCGTCGCGCGGCGCCGCACCAGGCCTTCGGCTGCCGCTTTCTGCAGGCCGGCCACCGCCGTCGCCGCCGCCGGTTCCGCGAAGATGCCGGCGAGCCGCCCGGTGTAGCGCATGGCATCCAGGATCGCATCGTCGCTGACGTTGATCATGGCGCCGCCGGATTCGCGCACCGCCAGCACCGCCTTCTTCCAGTTCCTGGGTACTCCCACCGCAATGCTGTCTGCCAGCGTTTTGGGCTCGACCGGCTGCATCGGTTCACCGCTCTCAAAGGCCGTGGTGATCGGCGCGGCGCCTTCGGCCTGTACGCCTAAGATGCGCGGCGTCCGCTCGATCAGGCCAAGCGTCCGCAATTCGCGAAAGCCCTTCCACACCCCCGCCACGGTGCACCCATCGCCGACCGAGACCGCGACCCACTCAGGCGGTTCCCACCCGAGTTGCTCGGCGATCTCGAGACCGGCCGTTTTCTTCCCCTCCACAAGGTAGGGGTTGATTCCGGAATTCCGGTTATACCAGCCCCATCGCGCGCACGAGCGCTGGCAGAGCTGGAATGCGTCCTCATAGCTGCCGCGGACCCGCAGCACGGTCGCTCCGAAAATCAGCAACTGAGTGACCTTCGGCTCGGGCGCGCGTTGCGGAACGAAGATCACGCTGCGCAGCCCCAGCGACGCCGCCATCCCGGCGCACGACGAAGCGGCATTGCCCGTGCTCGCGCAGGCGATGATGCCGCGCCGCTTTTCCCGCGCTTTCACCACGCCGACGGAACTGGCGCGATCCTTGAGCGACCCGGTTGCGTTGCGGCCGTCGTCTTTCAGATAGAGGGACGCGAGGCCAAGGCGCCGCGCCAGCCCCGGCGCCGGCGTCAGTGGCGTCCAGCCCACCGAGAGTGCCGGCACGGCCGAGTCCGCCCGCACCGGCAGCAGCTCGCGGTATCTCCAATGCGATTGCTCCGCGCGGCGGCTCAGTATCCTCCGCGACAATACTTTGCCAATGGCGAGGTAGTCATATTGGACATCGAGAATGCCTTCGATTCCGCAACGCGGACACGTGAAGCCGACCCTCGGCCCGTGAATCGTTCCGCAAAATACGCACTTCAGTCCCTGAACGAAGTTCATCATCCCGCTCCCGGCTCTCGGAGGCATCAGCGTAACACCCGGATCGGCCCAAGTGCCAGGCGGAATTCAGAGTTTGGAGTCCGGTTCGGCTCCCGAGCTGACGGATAAGTTGCTAGATCGGCTGCAAGTCAATATAATCGAAGAGGAAAGCCACCCTAGCTCAGTTGGTAGAGCGGCTGATTCGTAATCAGCAGGTCGCCGGTTCAAGCCCGGCGGGTGGCTCCATAAAATCAATAACTTACAAGCTAGGTCAGGGTGTTGGAGAGCGGTTTGGTAGCCACGCTGGTAGCCACGCGGTTTTCTTCCGGTACCGAAGCCACGGAACCTCCACCACCACTGGTAACTCCGGTTAGGAGTGCATCCATTTTGCCGGCAGCGTCCCGCTTCGCCTCGCTGTAGACGTGCTGGTACACGTTCTGGGTGAGCCGGATGTCCGAGTGCCCGAGAATCTCGGCTATCACCTTATCTGGCACTCCCTGAGCGCGCAGCAGCGAAACGCACGCGTGGCGCAAATCGTGAAACCGTTGCTTGGGAAGTTTGGCGGCTTCCACTAGGGCGTTGAACTCCTTTAGGATTTTCCGGTCGTCGATTGGTGTCCCGATGGTGCTGGTGAAAACGTACCCCGTATTCTTCCACCTGGACCCGGCGAGTTCTCGCTCCTGGTCTTGCCGTATCCGGTGAGAGCGAAGTCTGTTAACGCAGGTCGCCGGAAGGTCGAAACTCCGGCGCGACTTTACAGATTTTGGCGGTAGCAGCGTCAGGCGTCCTTTTTTCTCGCCGGCTCGTTTCACCCGCTGAAGCGTGTGTCGCACGGTAACATTGCCGGCATCAAGGTCTACGTCGGTCCATTGGAGAGCGCTACACTCACCAGACCGGAGCCCAACGGCAAGCCCAACGGTGAATAGCGCCTCTAGCCTGTGGCCCATTGCGGCTTTCAAAAACCGGCTCGCCTGTTCCGCCGTAAATGGCGTGATTTCCCGCTTCTCACACTTCGGCGGAGTGGCCAGCTCCGCGACGTTCCGCGCGACCAGCTCACCCTTGAGGGCTTCGTTCAACGCGATCCTTAGCACCACGCGCAGGTATTTCACCAGCGCGGGCGAGTTGCCGGCCTTCAACTTTGCATTGAAAAACTGTTGGACTGTCTGCAAGTCGAGCTTGGACAGCCTAACATCCTTCAACCCTGGCACGTTGTCGAGGTTTCGCTCTTCCCACTCCTCCGGCGGTACCGTCTTCGCCAAGTGGTTGCGGACCATTTGCTCATAAGATCGGTACGTCTTCGGCCTAACTGACGGACTAACCGTATTTTCCAGCCACGCGGCGAGAAAATCTCCCACCGTCTGTTTTCCTGCCCTGATGGGAACTCCGCGATCTCTATCCCTGAGTGCGGCGGTAAGGTCTTCGGCTACCTCATGCCTCGTCCTTGCCGTGAAGATCTTTCTTTCACGGGTCCGTTTCCCGTCTGACCCTACTCTCCATGCGACCGTGACGGCGGCGCGCCATCGGTCATCCGACAGCTTGTAAATGGTTCCCTCTCCGTTACCCTTGCGTCTCGCCATGGCGCTTACTCTCCCTTTCGCTTTGTTCTCCACCTTGCGCGTGCGGCTTTCCTCGCTAACCGCGTTCGCTCGGCAGGGTCAAGATTCTTTCGGCTGTTCTGTCCGTCTTTCCGCCCGAGCCGGACGGCGGCAGGATCTTTCTGTTTTGCAGAAGATGCAACGGTCGGGAGTACGTTCCCCATCAGATGCTATCTTCCAACCCACCATAACCGCCGCGCGCCAGCGGCCATCCTGCATTCTATAGATAGAGCTTAGATAGAGCCTTCATTGTTTCCGCGTCTCGCCATTGCGTTTTCTCCTGTATCGCCGCATGGATTCTCTCTGACTGCAACGATCGTGAACCTTCTTGCTTCTAGTGTTGTTGGTGACGTCCATCAGGTCGCCGCAGATTTCGCAGGACCGAAGCTTTCTGGTCCCGGTCACAATCTCCGAGAATTGCATCCACAGCGCTGCCCGCAGATTGATTGGGCGGCTATGGAGCTTCCAGCTCCCATTCGAATCGACGCACACGAATGTTGATGAGCTGGAGCGTTGGAGATGGAAATTGAGGGCCTGAGCCAAGTCTTCCTTAGCGAGTGCAAGAAGATCTGTCGGTGCCCGACCTTTCAACACGCGAACGTGTTCTCGGGCATCATTGAGGGGAGGGCGGTAATTGCAAGTTTTCATCAGGCCCAAAGCATCCGGGCAGATCATTTTCCCTAGGGCTTTAACATTTCTTTCCTGAATCGCTCTCCACAGGTCCAACAATTTGATTAGTGCGGACGCTTCCTCAAGCCACAGGCTTACCGGCTCAACTAATAGGCCAGCGACATAGACGGAGTCAGGCTCCCGGGCATATTTTCTGTCAGGGAATTTCTGCCACGTCCTGATTATTTCGCCGAATACTGCATTCGCGTCACCAATTGAGACATACTGCAGCAGTTCGCTGGAATGCGAATGAATCCGCACCATCGTTGGCCGCGCAACACCAGCTGAGAAGTACCTTTGCTTCAGTATTAGCAGCCGATCAGAAGCCTCCCGCTGGCTGGTAAGAATGTCAACCGGACCTTTATAAAAGTCGAATGTATCGCCGCGAATATTGAGGGCCGGTTCGCTGATCGCTTTCAAGCCCATGCTAACAGCAGCCGTCGTATCCTGGTCGATTCCGAGAAAGCCGTAGCGGTCCGCGAATGCCAGCGCATCATCCGCGTTCGCGACTTTCGAGAATGCCAGCACCAAATCGGTCCGCATTGGGTCGTACGTTTCAACTTTGATCGGCTCCGATCGCGCCAGGGAAATCAACGTCGCGGGTGCCGGCCCCAGCCCATGGGCCCAGGTCCAGGCGGGCCGCCATAACCTCAACGAGCCGGGGAATCGACGCCACGTCAAACGGACGAAGTGCAGCGGGTCCCCCTTGCCAGCTCGTAGAGGCAAATGTAGAGGCGAAATAGTTGTCATTTCCCTATACGAAGAGTGTACTCTGTGGACTATGGAGAGGCAACAAAAACTTTTGCTTCGGGGCCATGAAGTCGCGGAAGTGCTGAACATCAGCCGGGCCCTCGCCTACCGTTGGATGGCCGCCGGCATCTTGCCTGTAGTGAGGGTGCCTGGCGGGCGCAGCATACGAGTCCCGCAGCAAGCGCTGCTGAAGTGGATCGAGACTAATACTGCCGGCGCCCGCGAGCTGGAGCGAATAGCCGCGTCAGCCGCTCCAAAGGCGACGGGCGCAAGCGGGCCGCCGCACGGGAACGGGTAGGTGATGGGCAACGGAATCAGGGTGGGCCATGCTCCGTGGTGGTGGGCGCTCAAGAGATGTTAGCCATTCGATCACGCCACTGGCTTCCATCGCCGGCGTCACGCTTCCCCACGGCGGATGGTCCGATGAGAGCTCCTTTAATGGCCCGGCGTTGTCCCGGCACTGCAGCGGGCCTAAGCATTCACCTCTCTGGCGAGTGGATACAACATCGCCCGCCGCTGTGCGCCCGATTTCACGAACAAGGGGCACACTTCAGCGAGCGCCGCCACCACTCCAGCTTGGCTCGGTTAAGTCTTATATTTACAACAGATTTTGTAGCGCGGGCTGCTACAAAATCTTTGTGGATATCAGGAGAGAACCGATGGCCAAACTGAGCGATTGGTTACGCAAGCAGGGCGTTTGGGCGGGGGAATGGTACGGCGAAGCCAAGGCATTCGTCCTCGCTGCAGCTCGGGCCGTTGACCTCTCCGCTAACGCGTTGCGCGTCCTCTTCTACCTGCGCCTGCACACGGTGGCGTACCAGAGCGAACTGGCAGTCACAATGCTAAATGGCAAATTGCGCCGCGTTACACCGTCCGATATGGCGAAGGACACTAGTCTAACCCGCCAGCACGTGCGCAGCGCGCTAGCCGAACTTGAAGCGGCCGGTTACGCCATACGCAAGCCGATTGGCGAAGGCGGCCTGCGCAAGGGTAACGTTGAGATCTACTGTTGGACCTTGCCGCACCTGGTGGATAAACCTTCGAGCTCGCAGCGACCTACATTTGATCTTTCGACCGACGTCCTCAAGCTGCTACGCCGCTTCAAGATGCAGTTGCCGACTGATTTTGTAGCCCCCCGCGAATACAAAGAGTTCGTGGAGGCAGTCGCCGAGCGCTACAAAGAGGCCGTATTAGTAGCTGCCCGCGAAGCGAAAGAGGCGTTTTTTGTAGCCCCGGGGGCCCCCGCATATAAGGTTGAAAGAAAAACCTTGAAAGAAACTGCTGAAAGAGTAGTGCGGGGGGATGTATTTCCAGAGCCGCCGCCATCGTCGTCGTCAGAAGAGCAGACGAGCGAGCGAGCGAAGGCGGCGGATTCAAGAGAGAATCCTCTAAGAAGCAAGCTCCAAGAATGGATGCAGGACAACCTACCGGTTCCGGGATTCAAGCTCGAAGCCGCCACGTTAGATAAGATCGTCGCCACGATTACCACCGAAGAGGACCTGGCGCAGTTTCAGGAAGCCGCCGTGAAGCAAAGAAACCCGCGGGGCTGGCGAGTGTATGTGACCATCGCTGAGGGGTGCGCCGAGCAGCGCCCGCACTACCAGAAATCCAAAGCAGCAGCAGCGGCCGCGAGCGGAAGCACGAAAGCGGTCGAGTTTGCCCGCAAGCGGCGCGAGGCGGGGGCCTAAGACGGTGGCCGATCTCACCTACGAAAGGGCTTACCAGTTGGCCCAGAAACTCACCACTATCGACGGGTGTCCCCGCCTGGACGATGCCGTGGAAGCCATTGCGGACGACCTGATGGAGACCTGTCGGAGCCGTGAAGAGGCCGAGTTGCTGGTCCATGAGGCGCGATTCACGTGGAAGAGGTGGCAGGGCACGGCGGGGCTGATCGAGCTACTCCAAGCGCAGCGTAGGCCGTCTAGCGTTGGGCCGCCAGAATTTCCGGCGCTCGGGCCGAAGCCGCCAGTCGAATGCGCCTTGTGTAATGACTTTGGCACGGTGTACCGGAACGGGGTGCACGAGTGGTGCACCTGCCGGTCGGCGAGAGTTTTCCGTGAGGAAGCGCCAGATTTCATCGACAAAGCAAATGCCAAGCGGATCGGCGTGGTGCTGCAACAACCCGTACCAATCGACCGCAAGGTCATCACGAAAGAGGATGTGAGAAGGGATTTCCGCGAGCGTACAGATCGCACAGAACAGATGATCAGAGAAGCACGTGCCACGCTGGACAATGCCGAGGCCACCCGGGACCAACGGGAAATCGCTCGGGAGATTCTGCGAAGCTTCGACGCGGAGGATAAAGCGTGCTGAGCGAACATGCCCAGCCGAATTGCCGCTACGTATTCTGAGTCCACCCAACTGGCATTGGGCCCCGGCGGGCGTCTCCCTAAAATCAATTGGAATGCGAAAGGCCAAACTCGTGATGTTGGACCAACCGCCAGCAAGGAGGCCCCGGTGTGCCCCAACCCACGCTGGCAGGGGCAGCCTGCCTCCGCATCTGACGAGCCCCGCCTGCTGCGGTGTTCCTAATCCACGCGTCCCCCCGAACTCCCGGCAGCAGACATCCGCGAAATTACAAGTACTTCCGGCTGCGCAAGTTGCTGTTGCGGTTGGGGAAGTAAAGGCCTTCCCTAATCCCCTCGCGCAGGCGGGGATAGAGGTTGGCCGTGAGCAGTTGGTCGGCCTGCCGTGACACGCTACCAGCGTGTCCAGGCGCGCCCGGCCGGTGGCGCCTGGGAGCAGTTGACGGCGCCGCTGGAAGGCCGACGCGGTTGCGCGGGGCGCCCTGCCCAGGTAATGCGGTTACTGGCGCCCCCCCCATGAACATGCACACCATCGACACCGCGGAGGCGGCGAAGGTCGCATGTGGATGTCGTAGCCGTGGAGCTGGCGCGTGGCTACTCGGCCACCTTTCCGCCGAACTGCCGCTCGCACGCCCGCCAGAAAGCGCAGTACTTGCGAGAGCACAGATTGCTTGCCCGGTTGGGCGGGAAGAAACCGCCGCGGATTCCGCGCTGCACCAGTGGGTAGAGCTTTTCGGTAGCCTCGACATCCGACTGATCCACAGTACAGCCGATCTGCACTAGTTGCGGGGTCTTGGTCTTCACCAGCGTGTCCACCCGCGCCTCGCCGGTCACGATGCCGCCGAGCAGTTGCCGGTAGGTGGCCACCTGGAAGCGATAATCCGAGGAGATCTCGCTCGGCTTGCGCGCCGCCGTCTTGAGATCGATGATGCGCCCTTGGGTGTCCAATAGGTCGATGTAGCCCCGGACGCGGATGCCGTTGATGGTGCCTGTGACGGGGAACTCCACCGCGGCCGGTTCGATCTCCGGACAGGCTTCGTCCAGATACTTGAGGGTCAGAGCCTCACCCTGCTTCTTCAGCTCGCCGGGCTCCTCGTCGTCGCGGAATTCGGTAGGCAGCGCCGGTTTGCCGCCCTGGTAGCGCGGTGGATACTCGCCCTTGACCAGCAGGTCCCAGGCCTCTGTGTAGATCGCCTTGACGCCGGCGGCCGGCAGGTCTTCGCGGGTTTCGATCTTCTGCTCGAAGTTGGCGTTGATGGCGGCATGCACCGCCGAGCCCATAGTGAGCGCACCGGTGGGCGGGTCCGGCAATTTCAATATGTAGCGGCCGAACCACTTGAAGCCGCAGCCCAGGTAGCCGTTGGCCGAGGAGGGCGACAAGACGTCGCCGGGTTCCTCCATGGGGATGAGTTGATGGAGTGCCATGTTAGTTGCCCTCCTCTCGGGTGAGCGGCAGCCAAGTGATCACGCCATCCCGTGCGGCCTGGATCATCAAGGTGCTAACCAGGTCTTGGCGCGCAGCATCGCTCCACTGCTCGCCGGCAGCCTTCAGCTCGGCGATGGTGACGCGCAAGATTCGGCGCAAGGCTACGTCGTAGCCGATTTTTATCGGGGGAGCCAGAATTCCGGCCGCCTCGTAGGGCTGGGATCCGTTCGGGGGAGTCCCGTTTCCGTTGACCGGTTTGTTACCATTGCCGTTGGTGAACGACGGTGGTTGCGAAACTGCCGTTGCCGGAGCGGGTGCTACAACACCCGTTCCGGACCCGTTAGCGAACACCACGCGGTCCACCGTGGGCGCCGCGGGCATGGGCGGGATGGGCTGCTGCCGCTGAGCCGCAATCTGCGACTCGATGGCAGTGGGAGCGAGCCCCGTGGTCACGGCGGGCGAATTGCCGTCCAGCCGGTAGATGTCCCACTGGATCTGGTCGCCCTTCTTGCCGGTCCACCGCTTGCAGATCCAGAAGGGTTCGTTCTTGCGCAGCTCCAAGGCGTTGATCTTGGCGGCCACGTCCGTATCCAGGTACATCACCTGGTTGTTCGCCAGGCTGTACATCATCTGGTCCCCGAACCGCCCCTCGACCAACTTGCCGTCCGGAAACTTCAGGGCAATCTGTTGAGGGATGTTTGGTGTGAGCGTCAGTTTTTCCATAAACTTTCTCCTTTCAATGTTCGTTTGCAATTTGCAGCGGCTCGGCGCAGCAAGGCCCCACCAGCAGGCGCGCGTCCCAGCTCGCCGGGAAGAGCTGTAAGCAATATTCGCCGCAGCTTTGGCACTCCACTGGGGCGACGGCCGGCAGGCGCGGTACGACGAACGTGCCGTTCGGCTGTTCGCCGATCGCGGGCGGGCCAAACTGGCTATCGCAGAGCTTTCCCTCAGCGAATTTGAGGGTTGTTTGAACGGTGATGTTGGTTTGGAACTTGATCTTCTGTAGAGGCACTGCATTTCTCCTGGCGCTTTAGAGCCTCGCGGCTGTCGTAGCAATTAATGCTCGCATAGTGAGTATTAATTGTCAAGGCTTATTTATGCTATGATTGTGAGCGATGGCGTTTTCTGAGGAGCAAGTTTGTAAGTGTGTGCGATGCACGTACGTCTGGGTCAAGCGCGTGCCCGGCAGGCCCGTGCGCTGTCCCAACTGCAAGCAGCCGAATTGGGACATTTCCCTCGGGACGCTGAAGCGTGGGCCGAAGCCGGCGAAAGTGAAGCGCGGCCGGCCGGCGGAGAACAAATCGGCCGGCGGTAAGGCGCGCTTGGGGAAGAAAATGAAATGAACCACGTCCCTGCACTTCTCTGACGTGGAGAAGCTATCCGCCGAGCAGCAAAGCGAAATCGAAAAAAGCGCAAGCCTAGTCGGCGACAAGCGCCGCGCGGAGACGCTAACAGCGAAGCGCCGCAGTGAAATCGCCAAGAAGGCGGCGGCGGCGCGGTGGGGGAAGAAGAAGGCGTAACCGATCAGGCGATTGCGGGATTCGTTTAGGTTTGCCTTGAAAATCGGAGGGTTCAGTCGACGCAGGACGGACTATGAATCGGTGACGAATCGTCGATGACTATTTCGGGTAATACTCCTCCAGATCCCTTGCCGGCCGGGTCGGTTGTTGGTAGGTCATTGGGGGAACCGCCCGTGGTGGGTAGTACTCCCAATCGAGCGAACTGGCCAGCCCGCACGCATTTGCTAAGAAATCATAGTCAGCTTGGATTGCGAGTCGGTCCTTGAGACTTCTCGGGGGCTGCAACTGCCGCCAGCCTTCACGGGCAAAACCGCCCGGCATAGAACACCTCTGAAGCGCTTCCTGCAAAGGGAGCAGCCGGCCACCGCCACCAATCACGAAAAGGTCAAATCGCTTGTCATTCGCAGCCGTGAGCCGGTGATGCCTGAGGATCTCGCAGCAAGTGTGCTCGTACTGGGCGCAGACCTCGCCGATGCTCGGCACCACGGGCAAGCCGGGCCCTCCTGCCTCTTTCCGGCGCCGAGCCTGTTCCAATCCGCAGTTCCACGCCTGGGCAAGTTCCAGGTCGATCTTCCCTCCACCGATGGGCCTGGTCGAATCGGCAAGGTAACTGGGTCGAAGCGGCTGACCTCGTTCCGTCATGATCCGACCGTTGAAAAAAAAGGAAACCTCCGTAGTGCCCGCGCCGACGTCTACGATCGCGTAGCTCTTGGATTCGGCTTGGGGCGATTCGAGGAACGCCTTTACGGCGGCAAGACCTTCCGGCTCTATCGAGTAATTCCGCTCGCCCGGTGCGGGAACGATGAAACTTTCTAGGTGGGCCGCAACATCGGCCAACAGGGAGATGCTGGCCGGATTCGACACATCCCGGTGCAGTTCCATCGCGACGCCCGCCATTCTCTCCCACTCGCCCTTGCGATCCACTTCGTCCAGGTAGTCCATTGGACATCCCATGTTCCAGAGAAGCAGCAGATTGTCGTCAGGGAACCGGACCTCCAATCTCTTCTCGACTTCGCGGAATACGGTTGCCAGAAACAGACACGCAAACGCTGCGGCAGGATAACCACGTTCGAGACCGGGCAGACGCACCATACCGCGCCTCGCGACGGGACTTCCACATCGGCAAATCGCTGGATTGCTCTGGCACAGCACGCACAGCTTAATCGACGATAGCCGGATGTCGCCTTCGTGAACATTCCATTCGGGCACACCGAAATGGATCAATCCGCCACGAATTACGATAGCCGACGGTAACAGCGACGAGGTCATGCCTCTCTCGGTCGTGCCCCACCGCAACATTTCAAAATGATTATCGGAAAGATCCTGCCAGACGACCTTCGTAGTGCTTGTGCCGAAATCGACACCTACGATCAAAGACCGCTCTCTTCGGATCTGAGCAGCGGCGGAAACTGAATCCGACCGAGCCGGTGAGGCCGGTTCGGCCAGAGCCGGTGTGGGCGCCGACACCGGCGATTCTGCGGGTCGCTGTTCCATGCCGGTGAGCGGCCTAGCCGCCGGTGTCGGCGTCGCCTTCTGTATGAGCCGGAACCACAGACGTGGCAAGAAACCTACAAAGCGAATTCTCATAAGACCCGCACAATGCCCGCAGCGATAGGGGCGTGCTCCGCGGTCACGGACCTGAGTTGTTCAATCTCACCCTCGCGCTTCTGTTGCTCTGCGCTGAGGTTGCGGATTGTCCCTTCCAGCATGCGGATGTACGAGGGCGGCTGGTTTCGGCTTCGTGCGGTATCCAACAGGGTCCCCTTGCGGGAGATCTTCAGCCGATATGACTCACGTACGCTTGCAAGTCTCGCGTCAACGAATGCCTGATTCACCCGTTCGACATTCGCTCGCCTGGCTTCAAAGCGCTCCACCAGAATCGACTCGGCGACCGAATACGCGCGGTCAAGTTCTTCGGCGCTAAACAAAGGCTGAGGCATATCTGTTCCTTCACGCGCCATTCGCCCCAGACAAAGTTCTGCGCTGTCCTCATCCAGAGCCTCCAGTGTCTGAAGGTTCACGACAACTGGCAACAGGGCGTCCTGCTCGCGGGCGGCACGGATGGTGGTTCTTGCCAACAGATATAGGTAGTCGCCCGGCGGAAGATTGTCGCCTGTGCTCACCTGAACCCGCGCGACGGGGTGAAAACTGCCTTCACCTTGACGGTACGCTCCCACGATGGCGCGGATGAAGAAATGTCGCACATGCAGGAACGTGAGTGATTTTTCTTTTTCGGCTACTTCGGAATCGAAGGTAATCGGCAAAGACCTTTGATGGAGCCGTCGACAGAACTCGACTTTCTGATTGTCCTCGGGCTGGCCGATCACGAATTGCAGGAGTTTCTCGCTGGCCTCCAGCTTGTATACGCCGGGGCCCTCCTCGGTCAACTCACATCGCCGATCGAAGTGCGCCAAGAAGTCGGCCACGAATCGTGCAAGGTCTTCAGGACGGATAAACCGGCCTAACGTCTGCGCTCGATCCACCTCCTCTGTGTAGTACTCGTCGTGGCCGATAAACTGTGGGCTGGACCGCTCCCATTCCTCAAATTGCAGTTTTCGCTTCTCCAGAAGCAGTCCCGCCTGATCTATACGCGCTTTCCTCTGCTCTTCGGACAGTTCCGGGTCGAAGAGGTCTTTGGTGAGGTTCGTGATCTCATTGCCCAGAATCGCTTCCAGGTCGCCGATGTACGACTCAAAGAGCTTGATGCGCCTGTATAGGCGGTTCAGGATCTCGTCTTCGATGGTGCCGGGCGCCGAGAGATTGAATATCAGGATTCGCTTCGCTTTCTGGCCGAAACGATCAAGCCTGCCGATCCGTTGTTCGACGACCATGGGATTCCATGGCAGATCGTAGTTGAACAGGATGTGGCAAAACTGAAAATCCAAGCCTTCGCTACCAACCTCCGAGGACAGCAAAATCTGATACTTGCCCTCCCGGAATTGAGAGATCCTCTTTTCGCGTTCCATAGGCGGAAACGATCCGCTGATCACCGTATTGGAATAGCCCGTCGCTCCCAGGCGCCGGGACAGGTACTCTAGCGTTTTCTTAAAGTAGCTGAAAATGACGACGGGCTCTCCGGGCTGCGTTTCTTGCAGTTCATCGAGGCACTGCCGCAAAACCTTGAACTTGCTGTCCGGCTGGCCGGTTTGATACCAGCTTTGAATCAGTTGGCGCAGGTGCTGGCGACGGCTCTCAGGGTCGGCGGCAGCGACAGCGTTCCAGTCCTCGGTGTCCGCGTCAGACTCTTCGGTGTCGAGTCCACCGGGGGGAGCGACCTGGCCTTCGTAGTACTCCACCATGGCTGGGATGCAACTGGCAAGCTGCCGTTGCGGCATCATGAGGCCGAACAGCAGGGCCGCGTCCTTACCCTCTCGGAGGTAGGTCGCCCGGACGAAGTAGAGCACGGCGTCATAGAACCCCCGCTCGGCGTCGGTCAAGTCCACCTTCTTCACCATGGCGACACGCTCGGTTCCGATAAGGACATCTCGGCGGCGAGTTCGGCTGAATACTCGCGAAAGGAAGTTCATTTCCGCAAGGTTGCGCTGGATCTCAACAGTCGCACGGCGACTGGCGGGATCGGATTCAGCAAGCATGCGAAGTGTTTCTCTGTAAAGTGGATGGTGCCGGAGGGACTTGCACACTGCCATCCAGGCCAGCGCCAGTTCCATTCGCGAGGACTGGACATTCGCTTCCTTCAATGCTTCCCGGCGAAGATAGCCATTCTCGTCGCCCAGCGCACTCAGAATCCCGTGCACGACCCGGAAGCGGTCGGGGTCCATCCGCGCAATCTTCTGTTCCGCCGCCACCACGTGGCGGTTGAACAGCATGCAGGCTTCAAAGTACGGAAAAGAAGCGAACTCCTCTTCGTCGAGCAGCGACAGCAGATTGAAAAGGTCCTTCGATCCAATCTGTATGGGGGTGGCGGTGAGAGCCAAAACGGCATCAGCCGATCCGGCAGCCTCACGGCAGGCTTTGTGGGCTTTGGTTTCCGCGTTCTTCAGATGATGTGCTTCATCGATGATCAGCACATCGAGGGGTGGCGGCATCGCCTCCCATTCCTGCATTACCGTGGGATTGCGGAAGGACTCGAGGCTGCAAATCGCGCGTAGTTCCATGTCTGCGTCTTCGTGGTACCGGCGAAGGAACTCCTGCAACTGTGGCGCCTTCCAGATGTCGAATTGCAAGTCGAATCGGTTGCGCATCTCCATCTGCCACTTGATGCAGAGCGATGCCTTGCAGACCACCAGCGCACGCCGGAACGTGTGCGGATACCGTGCGAGGATCTCGCACAGAATGAAGCCCGCTTCGATGGTCTTGCCCAACCCGACCTCGTCTGCCAGCAGCAAACGCTGCTTAGCTGAGCGGAGGAACTTCAGAAGCGGCTTGAACTGGTACGCCTGGAACTCGGTGCGACTGGCCCGCAGCGAGTACAGCGTGTCGTGGAGTGGGTGTCGCAGCCGTTCGTAGGTCAGCAGGCGTGAGAAGGTGTTATGGTCGCCGAACTCCCCATTCAGCAACCGCTCCTCTATTGACATCTCGAAGGTGACCTTATCGAGGTCGCCTTCGGGAATCTGAACGGGGTTGGGGCTGCTCGGGAAAACTACCCTATAGAAATATCGAGCGGCCCGTAACAAGGCCACGCCTTGGACGGTCCCACGCTCATCGCGGCGGTTCCGCCGAACAACCAGGTCTCCGTGCTGAAAAAGAGGTGTCATACAGCCTACACCTGACCCGCACCTAAAGGATAATGTAAGCTGATAATCGCATATCTATGCAAGGCGTGCCGATTGCTTTCGGAAATGCAGTCGTGTTTGGCCGAGGTAACCGCCCTCTCGTAACCGGGAGGCGGGCAACGCTGTAAGCTGATAAACGTATATCAATGCAGTCTTTGCGCTCGGTTCCCGAGCAGGGACAACTCGCCGTGGTCCGACAGCGGCGGTACGTCGTCACGGACGTCCGTAGCGGCGTGAGCGGCGCCCAGATCGGGGCGCAACCGCAGCACTTGGTCAGCCTCACTTCCATCGAGGACGACGCCCTGGGCGAAGAGCTGCAGGTCGTTTGGGAAATCGAGCCCGGCGCCCGCGCCTTCGAGAAGATGGAACTACCTGAGCCCAAGGGGTTCGATCAGCCAGCTCACCTCGAGGCGTTCCTCGACGCCGTCCGCTGGGGCGCGGCATCCATTGCCGATACCCGCCAGTTGCAATCGCCCTTTCGTAGCGGCATCGAAATCGAAAGCTATCAGCTTGACCCGGTGGTCCGCGCCATCCAGATGCCGCGTGTCAACCTGCTTGTCGCGGACGACGTGGGCCTCGGCAAAACCATCGAGTCAGGCCTGGTGGTCCTGGAGTTGATGCTCCGCCATCGCGCCAATCGGGTGATGGTGGTCTGCCCGTCGCCGCTGCAAATCAAGTGGCGGGACGAAATGCTGGAGAAGTTCGGCCTGGAATTCGTCATCGTCGATAGCGCCCTGGTAAAGCGGCTCCGCCGCGAGCGCGGCCTCTACGCCAACCCGTGGACCCACTTCCCGCGCCTCATCACCTCCATGGACTATCTCAAGCGGGAGTATCCCCTGCGTGTCTTTCGGGAGGCGGTGGCCCACGGCGGGACTCGGCCCACACTTCGGGATTTCGACATCCTCATTGTCGATGAAGCCCACAATGCCGCACCCAGCGGCACTGGCAGTTTCGCGCTCGATTCGCAGCGCACCCAGGCTCTGCGGGAGATCGGTAAGCACTTCGAGCATAAACTGTTCCTCACCGCCACGCCGCACAACGGCTACCAGGAAAGCTTCTCCGCGCTGCTGGAACTGCTCGACGACCAGCGCTTCGCCCGCAGCGTGCCTCCCGACCCGGCCCAACTCCGTGCAGTGATGGTGCGCCGCCTCAAGAGCGAAATCAAGAACTGGGACGGCTCCGACAAGTTCCCGCGCCGCGCCCTGGAACATATCCCGGTGGAGTACACCACCGAGGAGCAGCGAATCCACGGCCTACTGACCCAGTACGCGCGACTCCGCGCCGAAGGCTATCGCGACAACCCCGAGCGCTTCGCCACCGAGTTTGTGCTCAAGCTTCTCAAGAAGCGCCTGTTCTCATCGCCACAAGCGTTTCTGAATACGCTGAACCGGCATCGCGCCTCGCTGCGGAAATCGGCCCGCTACGAGGCCCTTACCCGTTCCACCGGCGCGCTGGCCCGCATTTTCGACCAGGCGGAAGAAGACTACGCGGACGAAGCCGAGCAGCAGGAAGCGGAGAGCGAGGCCCTCGAAGCCGCCGCCCGCGCCTTCCGCCCATGCTCCGCGGCCGAAACCCAGATCCTCAACGAACTCGCACAATGGGCGGAACGGGCCGCGGCCCAACTCGATAGCAAGGCCCGGCAGCTTCTTCGGTGGCTGGAGTCCGTGGTCCGCCCCGGAGGCCACTGGAATGAAGAGCGTGTCATCATCTTCACCGAGTACCGCGACACCCAGAAGTGGCTGCACGACCACCTGGCCACGCGTGGCTTCAAGGAAGGTGGCCGTCTCGAACTCCTATTCGGCGCGCAGGACACCGACGACCGCGAACGCGTCAAAGCCGCCTTCCAGTTCGACCCCAAGGAGTCGCCGGTCCGCATCCTGCTGGCCACCGACGCCGCCAGCGAAGGCATCGACCTCCAGCGCCACTGCCACCGTCTCGTCCATTACGAGATCCCCTGGAACCCCAACCGCCTGGAGCAGCGCAACGGCCGCATCGACCGCCACGGACAGCGAGCGCTGCAGGTCAATGTCTACCACTTCGTCGCCGCTGGCTTCCGAGCCGAGGCCGAGTCCGCCGAAGGCTCCGGCAGTGGGCTCGCCGCCGACCTCGAGTTCCTCTACCGCGCCGCGCGCAAAGTGCAGCAGATCCGTGAGGACCTCGGTAAGGTCGGCCCCGTGATCGCCCAGCAGGTGGAAGAGGCGATGCTTGGCCGCCGGCGCCGGCTCGACACCGCCCGCGCCGAACGTGAGAACGAGCCCGTCAAGCGCCTGCTGCGCTTCGAGCAGAATATCCGCGAACTCTCCAAACGCCACGCCGAGCAGCTCGACGAAACACGCCGCGAACTCCACCTCACCCCGGCCAACATCGAGTCCGTCGTACACATTGCGCTCGACCTGGCCCGCCAGCCCCGCCTCATCCCGGCGACTCTCGAAGGCGTGGCGCGCGCGTTTGAGGTGCCCCACTTCGCCGACCCTTCCTGGCAGCCGTGCCTCATCGGCCTCACGCATTTGCACACCGGCCTGCAACGACCCATCACCTTCGATCCCGATGCCGCCGCCGGCCGCGACGACGTGGTCCTGGCCCACCTGAACCACCGCCTGGTCCAACGCTGCCTCCGTCTTTTGCGTGCGGAAGTCTGGGCGCCCACGGACCGCCAGAAGATCCACCGCGTGACCGCCCGCCAGGTTCCGCGCGGCACGTTGCGCGCCCCCGCCGTGCTGGCGCACGCACGCCTCACCGTGGTCTCCAGCGACAGTCACCGTCTGCACGAGGAACTCATCACTGCCGGCGGCGTGATTCAGGAGGGCCGCCTGGAGCGCTGGAACGTCGGTCAGACCGCCGAGTTTCTGGCCCACGCCACCACCGCCGAGCCGCCCGAGCCCGTGCGCCGCCGTCTGGCTGCCCTGTGGCCACAGCTTGCGCGCCCACTGCTCGCCGCTCTCGACGCCCGTGGCCGCGACCGCACCGATTCCATCCGCAAGCAGCTTGCCGACCGTGCCGAGGACGAGGCCGCCAAGATCACCGCCATCCTCGGGGAACTCGAGGCCGCTATCCGCGAGGAAATCGGCCGCCCGCCGGACCCGCAGCTTGCTCTGTTCACCGACGCCGAACGCGAGCAGGAAGCGCGTAACCGCGACTTCCTGGCCGGGCGCCTGGCCGAATTGCCCGCCGAACTCTCCCGCGAAACCGAGGCTATTCGCCGCCGCTACGCCGACCCGCAGCCCCGCCTCTTCCCCGTAGCCGTGACATTTCTGGTTCCGGAGGGCCTTGCCTGATGTCCGTCGCCAGTGAATACGCCGAGCTGCTCAAGCTGATCGAGGTCTCCGGCCCGTTCGTGAGCCTGCCCGTATTCAAGGAGGTCTTCCCGCAGGGCTTTGCTAAGGACTCGCCGGATCAGACTCGCGAACTCCGTGAATTCTACGATGATTGGCGGGAGGCCCGTGCCCACGCGCCGTCCCTTGTCACCCCGGCCCAGCGCGAATGGCTACGCGCGGTCTTCGTCACGTCGCTCGGCTGGCCCGCCGACTGGCTGGCCGAGGACAACGCCATCCCCTAAAACCTCGCCTACTTTGTGGCCCAACATCACGAGACCTTGCGTCCAGACGCCGTTCTGCTCGAAGACGGCAAGCCTCGCCTGCTCCTCGCCTGGGTGCCGCCGGCGCAACAGCCCGACCGCCGTCCGCCCGGCTCGACCTGGAACACCACTCACGCCACCCGCATGGCCGAGCTGCTGCACGCCACTCGCGTTCCACTGGGCCTGGTCACCAACGGCGAGCGCTTCACCCTGGTCTACGCCGAGCCCGAACAGCCCACCGGCTTCGCCGACTTTCGCGCCGAGTTGTGGTTCGACGAACGCCTCACCCTGCGCGCTTTCCGCGACTTCCTTTCCGCGGACGCGCTGTTCAACCGGCCGCCCGAGCAGACCCTCGACGCCCTTTACCGCCGCAGCCTGGAAAACCAGCAGGAAGTTTCCACCACGCTCGGCCGCCAGGTGCGCCGCGCGGTGGAAATGTTCGTGGCCGCGCTCGATCGCGCCGACCGCGAAGGCAGCCGGACGCTGCTCCAGGGCCTCTCCGAAGAGCACATCTATGAAGCTGCGCTCACCCTGATGATGCGTCTGGTCTTCCTCTTCTTTGCCGAAGAACGCGACCTGCTGCCCATTGTGAACCCGGTCTATCGCGAAAACTACGCCGTCACCACACTGCACGATCAACTACGGGAGGCGGCCAACCGCCTGGGGGAGGAAGTGCTGGAGCGCCGCTACGACGCTTTCCCGCGCCTGCTCGCCGCCTTCCGTGCTGTTCACGGCGGCATCGAACACGACCTGGCCGCGCTCCCCGCGTACGGCGGCGATCTCTTCGACCCCGACCGCTTCCCCTTTCTGGAAGGCCGCGTGGCCGGCTCCACCTGGCAGGCCACGCCCGCGCAACCGTTCCCCATCCACAACCGCACCGTCCTGCACCTGCTGGAAGCGCTCCAGTTCCTGGAGATGAAAGTGCCGGGCGGCGGCCGCGAGACGCGCCGCCTGAGTTTCCGCGCGCTCGATATCGAACAAATCGGCCACGTCTACGAAGGTTTGCTCGACCACACGGCGCGCCGCGCCACCGAGATCGTGCTGGGCCTGGACGGCAAGGAAGAGCCCGAGATCGCGCTTTCGGAAATCAACCGGCGCCGCGGGCAGCCGGACTTCGTTGAGTGGCTCGCCGGCGAAACCGGTCGCAGCACCAGGACCATCGAAAAAGCCCTGGAGCAGACCACGGTGGACGACCCGCTGCGCTGGCCAGAGTGGGAGCAGGTGGCGCCCTACGCCGGACTCGTCCGCCGCGACGATAACGGCGATCCGTGGGTCATCCCCGCTGGCAGCCTGTACGTGACCACCGGCGCCGCCCGCCGCCAGACCGGCACCCAGTACACACCGCGCTCGCTCACCGAATCCGTAGTGGAGCACGCGCTCGCGCCGCTGGTGTACACCGGGCCCGCTGAAGGCAAGCCCCCGGAAGACTGGCAGATGAAGCCCGCCGGGCAGATCCTCGATCTCAAGGTCTGCGATTTCGCCTGCGGGTCGGCGGCGTTCCTGGTGGCCGCCGCGCGCTACCTTTCGGCGCGACTGGTGGAGGCGTGGGAGGCCGCGCAGCGCGAGCACGGGGCCAACGTCCAGATCACGCCCTATGGGCACCCTTCGAGCGGCCTGCCGGAGGAGGAGTTGATCCCGGCGAACCCTGATGAGCGTGGCCTCTACGCGCTGCGCATCGTGGTTGAGCGGTGCCTGTACGGAGTGGACCGCAATCCCCTGGCGGTGGAGATGGCGAAGCTCTCGCTCTGGCTGCTGACGCTCCAGCGCAACCGGCCATTCACTTTCCTGGACCATGCCATCCGCTGCGGCGATTCGCTGCTGGGGGTGGACCTGAAGCAGCTTTCCACCTGGAGTCTCTCCGGCGAGGGCAAACAGAGCGTGCTCTTCGATGACGACCTGAGCTTTGCCGCCGACAAGCGCGAGGGCCTCATGAAGATGCAGTACCACCCCGGCGACCAGCGCCGCTTGCTCGACGCGGCCCTGGCGAAGACGCGCCGGTTGCGCGCCGCCGCCGACCGGCTGATAGCAACGGCGTTTGAGGCTAACCCCGAAGCTTCCGCGGCTGCGGTTGCCATGGGCCTGGAGGAGCAGGAGGCCGAGGCGCGGAAAATCCTCGAAGGCAAACGCCCATTTCACTGGCCGGTTGAGTTTCCGGAGGTGTTCCTGCATGGGAGTGGGTTTGACGCCATCGTCGGCAACCCGCCGTTTATCGGCGGGCAGCGTATAACGGGGGCGCTCGGCCAGCCATACCGCGATTACCTGGTCGAGTACATCGCAGGCGGGCAGCGGGGCAGCGCAGACTACGTGGCGTATTTCTTTCTCCGTGCTCAGAGATTGCTCAAGGGCGACGGCAGCGCCGGGTTGCTGGCCACCAACACGATTGCGCAAGGCGACACGCGCGAGGTGGGGCTGGACCAAATCGCGGCACGCGGAACCAGCATCTACCGCGCCATCCCCAGCCGCAAATGGCCGGGCGAGGCGAATTTGGAGGTGGCACACGTCTGGTTCCGCAAGGGCAAGTGGGACGGACCGTTCGTGCTTGATGATGTGCTTGTAGGCGGAATTACCAGCCAGTTGCAGCCACCGGGCAGGGTCATCGGCAAACCGTTTCGCTTGGCGGCTAATTCCGGCAAGAGCTTCCAGGGGTCAATCGTGCTGGGCATGGGCTTTGTACTGGAGCCGGAGGCTGCGCAGCGCTTGTTGGACAAAGACCCGCACAACCGGGACGTGCTCTTTCAGTACTTGAATGGCGAAGACCTGAATGGCCGCTGGGATCAGTCACCCAGCCGATGGGTTATCAACTTCCGCGACTGGCCGATGGAGAAGGCCATGGAGTACTTGGACTGCTTCGAGATTGTGGCGCGGCTTGTCAAGCCAGAGCGAGAGGCAAACAAATATAGCAAGACAGCGAGAGAGCGCTGGTGGTTGTACGAGCGCTGGCGCCCGGAGTTGTACGACACCATCGCGGGCCTGGAGCGCGTGCTGGTTGGTTGCCAGACAGCTAAGTACGTCTCGCTTGCCTTTGAGCCGCCGATATATCTGTACTCTCATGCGACTAACGTGTTCGCCACTGAACAGGAAGCGGTCTTTGCGCTGTTGGCCGGATCCATTCACGACGTCTGGGCTCGCGAACATTCAGGTTCGCTCGAGACTCGGCTTCGCTACTCACCCACCGACTGTTTCGAGACCTTCCCTTTCCCCCCTGCTCTCGACAGTTTGGAATCCATAGGCGCTTGCTACTACGCCCACCGCAGCGGAATCATGTCCACCCGTCGCGACGGTCTCACAGTGACCTACAATCGCTTCCACTCCCCGCACGAGGTCTCGCACGATATCGCCACTTTGCGCGCGCTGCACGTCGAGATGGACCACGCCGTCGCCGCTGCCTACGGCTGGACGGACCTCGATCTCGGCCACGGTCTCCGCGAAACCAAACAGGGCATCCGACATACGATCTCGGAAGCCGCCCGGCGCGAGGTCCTCGACCGGCTACTCGCCCTCAACCACGAACGCTACTCCCAGGAGCAGGCGGCAGTTCCGGAGCAGCCTCGTCCCAAACGCAAAACCCGAGGTCGCGCTCCGGCACAACCCGGACTATTCTGAGAATCGGACCATGTCAGCCGCATCCCCTTCCCCGCTTTCCGCCGCTTCGCTCCGCCAGGAACTGGAAGACCTCATCCGCCGCGACCTGCTCGGTCCGGCGGGCGGCGAGCACGAGATCGTCACCGAGCAAAGCGTGCGCAACCGCTACCTGCTGGGCATGCTCGCCCCGCTGAAAGCCACCCTAGACACCGAAGCGCCTCTCGATGAACTGGCCGACGATTCGGAAGATAATCCCGAAGAAGGCAAAGCGGAACCGTCCACACCGGTACCGCGAGGCACGACTCCATCCACTTTCGGTCTGAGTTTCTGCCTGGATCTGGCGGAGACCGAATTCGAAGCCGAAGCCCGCTGGGGCCAGTACCTTCGGGAGGCCGATGCGGACGGAAAGAACGTCTGGCAGCGGTACACGCGAGGGGGCAGCCGGAGCATTCCGCTGCGCGAAGGGAACGCGGCGGCGTGGTCGCCGGACGCGGAAAGCCCGCAAGTGTTAGTGAAGGGGCGGGTGCGCCGCCGGCCCGACCACTGGAGCGTCACGCTCTTCCTGGCGAACGAGCAGGAGGAGGGGCGTCCACGCGACATGTACTGGTTGTTTCAGGCGGAGTTGGAGGTGCGCGGGCGTTTCGCGCGGCGTCCCGGTCAGGGCCACGTGGCCACGCTGGACCAAGTGGCGCGGCTGGAGGATCGCACCAACGAGATGCTCTTCCGCCGCGAACTGGAGTTCGCGCGCGGCCACGGTGTCGGCGTGGAGTGGGAGACGGCGGAGGGTCGCTGGGACCATGCAAGGCTGATCCGTACGGCTGCCATGCCGCGCGCGGTAGTTCGGACGGTCAAGCAGGAGGAATTGGACAGGCTCGTCACGGACATGAAGTCGCTGGCCGAAGATGGCGACCTCGGGGCGATGCTGCGTCCTCTGGCGGCGGCGTATTCGAAGTGGATTGGTGACCTCGAGGCGCGGCGCTCGGCTGAGGCGGATCTCCTGGATTATGCGGACGCTTCGGCGCAGGTGGTAGTGCGCGCCAGGGAAGTCCTGGTGCGGTTGGAAGAGGGCATCGCGCTCCTGGAAACGAATGATGACGCGCGGCAGGCATTCCGCTTCGCCAATCGCGCCATGTGGCAACAGCGCGTGCGGTCGGTGTGGATGGATGCGAAGAAGAAGGCGCCATCGCTACCGTTGGCCGATGTAGACATCCCCAGGAACCGAAGTTGGCGCGCGTTTCAGTTGGCGTTCATCCTGATCAATCTGCCGGGGCTGACCAGTCTGGATCACCCGGACCGCGGAGTGGGGCCGTTCGCCGGCGCGGACCTGCTGTGGTTTCCCACCGGCGGCGGCAAGACGGAAGCCTACCTCGGCCTTGCGGCATACGCCATGGCCATCCGCCGGTTGCAGAAGAACGCGGGCGGGCGCGACGGGGAAAACGGCGTTGCGGTGCTGATGCGCTACACGCTTAGGCTGCTCACGTTGCAGCAGTTCCAGCGCGCTGCCACGCTGATGTGCGCTTGTGAGCAGATCCGCCAGGGCGACACCGGGCGGTGGGGCGAAACGCCGTTCCGGTTGGGGTTGTGGGTGGGGCGCAAGACCACGCCGAACCGCACGAACCAATCGGCGGAGGTGGTGGAGGCGTTACGCAGCGGGAAGCGGCCGGTGTTTGGTGTCGGATCGCCGCACCAGTTCCCAGCATGCCCGTGGTGCGGCGCGGCGATCGATCCGGGTCAGCACATCACAGTGGAGCACTATCCGGCTGGGCGGGCGCGCACTGTGATTTACTGTGGCGATTCGCTGGGCCGGTGCGAGTACTCGCGTCGGAAGGCGCCGGACGAAGGGCTGCCGTTGTTGGTAGTGGACGAGGAAATCTACCGTCTGCTGCCGGCCATGCTGATCGCCACCGTGGACAAGTTTGCCCAAATGGCCTGGCAGGGGCCAGTGCAGATGCTGTTCGGCCAGGTGACTGGGTGGTGCCCGCGCCACGGGTTCCGTTCGCCGGAATTGGAGGACACGAACTCACACCTGGCGGCGGGGAGGTTTCCGGCAGTGGCCACGCGGCCGCACTCCCTGCTGCGCCCGCCGGACCTGATCATTCAGGATGAACTGCACCTGATCAGCGGCCCGTTGGGGAGTCTGGTGGGAATCTATGAGGGCGCGGTGGATCACCTTGCCACGTGGGAAGTAGATGGCAAGAAGGTGCGGCCGAAAGTGATCGCCTCGACCGCGACGGTGCGGCGGGCGGCGGCGCAAGTCTCGGCGCTGTTCAGCCGGCAGGTGCGGGTGTTCCCGCCGCCGGGGCTGGAGGCTGGCGCGAACTTCTTCTCCAGCGAACTGGCAGTCAGCGATGCCGCGCCCGGGCGGTTGTACGTTGGAGTGTGCGCGCCGGGGCGGCGGCTGAAAGCGGCGCTGATCCGCGTCTACGTGGCGACGCTCGCGGCCGGCCAAACCGTGTATGAGAAGTATGGCGAGGCGGCCGACCAGTTCCTGACGGTGGTCGGCTACTTCAGCTCGCTGCGGGAGTTGGGCGGGATGAGGCGGCTAGCCTCGATTTCCACGGTACTGCCTTGACCTAACATTTCGCTGGTTTCACGGCTCTAGGCGAAGCGGATCAGGAGCTGTTTGTTGCCGAACCACGGCATTTTCGTGGGCCTGTCCG
>Ga0187848_10000907_pt1 | contig 26292 bp, 23 predicted proteins | sample June2016WEW_4_40_FD_132424 | JGI IMG/M metagenome (GOLD analysis project Ga0187848, IMG submission 132424) | Peatland microbial communities from SPRUCE experiment site at the Marcell Experimental Forest, Minnesota, USA - June2016WEW_4_40 | ecosystem: Environmental > Terrestrial > Soil >... | reverse complement strand
TGCCGCGTCAGCAGCCCAAGATCGTCCAGCAATTGATTGACGTTGACCGCGCTCAAATTCGGCTCGGTGCTGCGCGCAAAGTCCAGAATCTGCTCCACGATCTTGTTCAGATGCTCCATTTTCTCCCGCAGGATGGCGTCGTCCTTCACCCGCGGATCGCCCGGCGCAAAATCCAGGTGGAGCGAATGGTAGAGCATTTTCATCACCGTCAGCGGATTGCGGATTTCGTGGGCCACTTCTGCCGCCAGCAAGCCCAGCGCCGAAAATTTTTCGTTTTGACGCAACTGTTCCTCCACGTCCACGATGCGCTCGTAGAGCCGGGCCTTTTCCATGGCAATGGCCGACAATTCCGCCAGCGCCCGCAAAATGTGGATCTCCTCGTTGGAAAAACTGCGCGGCGCCCCCGTGTAGATATTGAGGGTGCCGATGGCCTGCCCGCCAAAAACCAGCGGCGCGCTCAGCAGCGAAACCAGCCCCTCGCGCCGCGCCACCGCCACGTTTTGATAAAGCGCCGAGGTCTGCACGTTCTCCAGTTGCATCGGCTTTTTGCGCCGGAAAACGATGCCCAGAAAACTGTCGCCCAGGCTCAGCTTGGGCTTGTTCAGATAAGCCTCCCCCGCCCCGTAGCTGGCCCGCAACTCCAGGTATTCCCCGCTTTCATCCAGCATCAATATCGAAGCCATCTTGGCTTCCATCAGCGTGCAGGCCTCGCGGGTGATGATGGGCAGCGCCTCGTTGAGGTTGAGGGTCGAATTGATCGTCTGGCTGATGCTGGCCAGCGTTTCCAGCAGCCGTGCCTTGAGCCGGGATTGCTCAAAAAGCCAGGTGTTGTGGATCGCCTTGGCCGCCTGCACCGCCAACGCCTCCAGCAACTCCTGGTCCGCTTCGCTGAAGGCGTCCTCCCGGTCGGCGTCCACGTTCAGCACCCCGCGCACCTCGCCCATCACCTCCAGGGGCACGGCCAGCTCCGAGCGCACTTCCCGCCGCAACAGGATGTAGCGCGGGTCCTTGCGGACATCGCCGATGCGGACCGGTTTGCCGTGGCGCGCCACCCAGCCGGTGATGCCCTGGCCCACCCGCAACTTGACCTCCTCCGCCTTGGGCGGCAGGCCGGTCGAAGCCTCGATTTCCAGCAGGTTGTTGTTGGGATTGAGCAGCACCACCGAGCCGCTCGAAGCCCGCATCAGCCGCACCACCTCCTGCAAAATCAGCCCCAACGCCTGCTGCGGGTCCAAGGTGGAATGGATCACATTGCTCACTTGGTAAAGCAACTGCATCCGCTCGTAGGCCGCTTTTAATTTCTCCAGGTCGTCTGTCATGGTGCTCGGTTAACAGGCAGTATTTCACCGCGCCCGCCAAATCAAGACCAGCCCGGTCAGGCCAAACACCAGGTTGGGCAGCCAGGCCGCCAGCAACGGCGGCAACGTCCCGCCCACCCCCAGGCCCATGGCGATGCGCTGCATGATAAAATAGCCGAAACATATGAAAAGGCTGCTGGCCACGCCGGCAAACACATTGTGCCGCCCGCTCCGCGCCCCAAACGGCAGCGCGATCAGCACCACCGTCAGGCAGGTCAGCGGCTCCGCCAGCCGGCATTGCAATTGCGTCATCAGCGTGGCCCGCCTCACCGCCTCCGGGTGCGGATGCAGGCGCAAATAGGTCAGGATTTCCCGGATGGATAGCTGCGGCTTCCTGGCCGCCTCCGTCGGGGTCAACGCTCTCACCTTCAGTTCGCTTTCGATCCAGGCCGGCGTTTCCGAAAGGGTCACCAGCAAAATCGCCTGGCGCTTCTGGCCGGGCGGCGGGTTGCTGTTCGTCCGCGACGACGCCGGCGTCACCCAGTCCTCCACATTGAAAAAAAACCATTGCCCGTTGGTGTAAATTCCCCGCTCCGCGGAAATAAACCGAAACGAGCCGTCCGCCCGGTCCCACTTGATCAGCGGAGCCGTCATCTCCCCCGTGGCCCGGTTGTATTTGTCAATGGACCAATCGCGGCCCTCCGCCTCGTTGTGAAAATTCAGTTTCGCGATCCAAACGCGGTCCGCCGGCCTGGGATCGTGCCGCCGCAAAACTTCCCTGGCCCGGTCCGCCGCCGGCGGCACCAGCAACTCATTCATCGCCAGGACCGCCGCCCCCAGCAAAAGCCCGACCCCAAAATACGGCGCGGACAACCTCCACAAGCCCACTCCCGCCGCGCGCATCGCCGTCAATTCTTGGTGGCGGCTGTGCTGGGTCAGCGCGTACAGCAGCGCCAGCAAAAGCGACACCGGAATGACCACCGTCACCAGCAGTTCCGGCAGCGTCACCGCATAATATTCCGCCAGATCGCCGAAGGTCAGGTGCTTTTCCTGAAAACCTTTGATCCCAAAAATCAAATCGAACGCCACATAAAAAATCAGGAAGCCGCCCAAGCAATAAGCCAGCGGCACGAGCAATTCCCGCAACAAATACCGGTCCAACAAACGCATCGCCCGGATATTCAGTCCAGACGCAGCGATTGACGAGGTTATTTCGCGCCGGGCCGGTCTGGAATATCATCCTCAAGGCCGCTTCTGTCTGGCATCGTTCATTAAAATCACTGGGGTGTGCCTTAAGAATAATAATCAAAACTGATTTTTAATTTGACCGGCAGGGGGTGGGCTGAATTAAGATTTGCAGGGTAATGAAATCCTTTGGCATTCCGCGGTGGGTCCCCGCCGCTCTGGTCTGCTGGCTCCTGCCCGCATTTCTCAATCCCGTTTATGCGCAAGGCGCGGCCACCATCGAGGAGCGCCTCGCCCGGTTGGAGGCGGCCGGCCGCCAGGCTCCGGTCATTAACGCGGGCGATAACGCCTGGGTGCTGGCCAGCGCCGCGCTGGTGCTGATGATGACGGCCCCCGGCTTGATTCTCTTCTACGGCGGATTGGTGCGGCGCAAGAACGTCCTGGGCACGATGATGCACAGCCTGGTCTTGATGGCCTTGGTCTCGGTCTTGTGGATGGTGTACGGCTACAGCATGGCCTTCGGGGAAGGAAACCAGTTTTGCGGCAATCCGCTGCAATACTTCCTGCTCAAAGGCGTGGGGGCCGCGCCCAATCCGGCCTATGCCCCGACCATCCCGCAGGAGAGCTTCATGCTTTTTCAGATGATGTTCGCCATCATCACCCCGGCGCTCATCAGCGGCGCGATTGCCGAGCGGATGAAGTTCAAGGCTTACCTCCTGTTCACCGTGCTCTGGGTGACGTTCATTTATTTCCCCTTGTGCCACATGGTTTGGGGCCGCGGCGGCCTGTTGAACTGGAGCCAGGGAGGCCGCTTTCCCGTGCTCGATTTCGCCGGCGGCATGGTGGTCCACGTCAGCTCGGGCGTCTCCGCGCTGGTCTGCGCGCTGGTGCTCGGCAAGCGCATCGGTTTCCCGGCCGAGCCGATGCCCCCTCACAATGTCGTCTTGAGCCTGATCGGCGCGGGACTTTTGTGGGTCGGCTGGTTCGGTTTCAATGCCGGCAGCGCCCTCAACGCCGGCGCGCTGGCGGGCAGCGCCTTTGCCGCAACCCATTTTTCGGCGGCTGGCGCCGCCCTGGCCTGGGGAGCGACCGAGTGGCTCCTCAAGGGCAGGCCCAGCGTTCTCGGCGTCGCCTCCGGCATGGTCGCCGGCCTGGCCACCATCACCCCCGCCTCCGGTTTTGTCACCGTTCCCGCCGCGTTCGTCATAGGATTGACAGGCGGCCTCGTTTGCTACCTGGCGGTGAGCAAACTCAAACACCGGTTGCGCTACGACGATTCCCTCGATGTCTTCGGCGTTCACGCGGTGGGCAGCGCGACCGGCTTGCTCCTCCTCGGCTTGTTCGCCAGCGCGGACGTCAACGCGGCCATCGGCAACACCTTCACCGCCGGCGGCAAGGTCATCTCGCTGGCGGGCAGCCCGGCGCAGTTGGGCCATCAATTGCTCGGCCTGCTCCTCACGGTGGTTCTGGCCGGCGCCGGAACGTTCCTCATCCTCAAGGTGGTCGGCGCGCTGGCCGGCCTGCGCGTCACGCCGGAGGAGGAGGACTCCGGATTGGACCTGACCCAGCACGGCGAGAGCGCCTACAACGATTAACCCCCCATTGTCATGAAGAAAATTGAAGCCATCGTCAAACCGTTCAAATTGAACGACGTCAAGGAAGCGTTGAACGAAATCGGGTTGCAGGGCATGACCGTCTCCGAAGTCAAGGGATTTGGCCGGCAGAAAGGCCACACCGAAATCTATCGCGGCAGCGAGTACACCATTGATTTTCTTCCCAAGATGAAAATTGAAATCATTCTCCCCGACGCGGCGGTCAAGGCCGCGACCGACGCCATCCAGCGCGCCGCCCACACCGGCAAGATCGGCGATGGCAAGATTTTCGTCCTTCCCGTGGACACCGCCATCCGCATTCGCACCCAGGAGGAAGGGGACAGCGCGGTCTAGAGCGGATTAAAAGATGATGTAGCCAAAACGAAGCTCCTCCCTCTCCTCCTCAGGAGGAGAGGGCCGGCCTGCCCGCCGTAGCCTCGGCGAAGGAGGGGGAGAGGGGGCCTTTCGGTCGGCTTCCGTGCGGCTACAGTTTTCATGAAATTGCTCTAACCTCCCGGCCAGCCACCGCCTTTTTTCGCGCCGCGCCGGTTGAAGGCCACCGCCTCCTCATACCGCACCCCGCTCCCGCCGAAAATATCCAGCGCCGAGCCGATGGTCAGGTCAACCCGGCCCGCCCCGGCCCGCTCCACTTCCTCCAGGTCCCGCAACCCTTTCGCCCCGCCCGCGTAGGTCGCCGGAATCGGCGACCCCCGGCCCAGCCGCTCCACCAGCTCCAGGTCCACCCCGCGGCATAGCCCCTCCACATCCACCGCATGAACCAGAAATTCATCGCACCACCGCGCCAGCTCCCGCAATGTCCGCTCCTCCACTTTCAACCCGGTGAATTTTTGCCAGCGGTCCGTCACCACAAAATAATCCCCCTCCTTGCGGCGGCAGCTCAGATCCAGCACCAGCTTCTTTCTTCCCAGCGCCGCCGACAACTGCCGCAATCGCGCCTCATCCAATTGCCCTTCCTGAAAAATCCACGAAGTCACAATCACATGCGAAGCCCCCGCCTCCAGGAAAGACCGGGCGTTGTCCGCATTAATGCCGCCGCCGATCTGCAGGCCGCCGGGGAACGCCGCCAGCGCCTCCCGCGCCGCCGCTTCGTTGCCCGGCCCGAGCATGATGACATGCCCGCCGCGCAGATCATCGCGCCGGTACAGCTCCGCGAACCAGCGCGCGGGCCGTTCCGAGACAAAATTCGTCCGCAACGCCGCCGCATCCTCGCTCCACGAGCCGCCGACAATTTGTTTGACCTTCCCCTCATGCAGATCAATGCAGGGCCTGAACATGCCCTCAAACTAAAGTTCCCCCCTCCCGCTGCAAAGGCCAAACTTCGCCGTTCCGAAAGAAAGAAGAAGAAGGGGTCACCCATTAGGGCGTCGTGTCAACAGATAAAACGTTCCTGTCCTCAATTTTCCTTATTGAGTTCTTCCTGGGCCGCCAAAGTCTTTTTTACAGGCCGCATCCGATCCCTTCATTTCGCTCGCGTGATTCCGTCCGCTTCCGGTGAAGCGATCCGTTCAGTCACCCATCAGGTTCTAGCGCATTAGGGACAGCTTGGCCTCTTTGCCTTTTCTCTAAAAGCTGCCTTTTCTGTTCTTCCCTCTTCCCCTTGCGCCCAACTCGGTTTTCCGAGTCCAGAAAACGTCCAGTGCCGGGCCGTGTTCATTCAATTTATTAGATCGGTGGTTCCGGGTCCGCGCGGGCCGGACCCGTCCAACCTCTCCGTGACTCACGGCACGGTCGAATCGCCTCTAAATTCATCTCGACTGCCTTCTCTTCTTTGCTGGAGCGGGAGAGCGGACGCATCCAATCAAACCACCGGGCTTTGCGCCACACCCCTTCCTGGCTTGCGCCCGCTCTCCCTAAATCTGTTTCGGCACTCCGGGGAAGATCCGCCCCGCGTCATAGTGGGTGTTCCGGCTCATCATGTGCCAGGCCGCCTTGGCCATGCGCGTGTGCAGGCTCTTCAGGCTCAGAATCAAACTGGTACGCTGATGGACTAGGCCCCTCCGCCGCCGCAACAAATCCCGCACCGAGCGCCACTGCCGCTCGCAGATATGGCCGGTGGGCAGAATCTTCAGCCGCAACATCTCCGCCAGAAAGAAGCCGTCCGACTTGTCGTCGGCGTGCTTGAGCCCGTCGTACTGTTGCATGCCCGCCGGGTTGGCCAGGACCACCGCATACCCGTGGTCCTGCAATCCGTCCGCCAGCCAATACCAGTTGTACGTCGATTCCACCGCGATCTTCTCCAAACGCTTCTGAAACGGTTGGAGCGCCCGGAGCACGCTCTCCAGGTCGCACGGCAGCTTCTTCTCAAAGACGCGCTTGCCCTCCATATCCACGATCGCGCAAAACAAATTGTTGCTGTGCAGATCGATTCCAGCCATACATTTCATTGTCATACGGTTTCCTTTCGGTTCCTTGTTTCTGTTCACTGCGGACAACAACGTTCTACCGGAAGGAAACCTTCCTTGCCACTTCGCCCTTAATGTTATCAGACCATATCTTTGTCCAATAAGATGCGTAACAGCCTGTAAATCATTGGGTTATAGACCGATCTATAGAGGCCCAATATACCCTCTCACCATGACGCCCGTGCGATGCCAGCCCCCTGAGAAACCGCGCCCCAACGGCCTTCCGCCGCACTTCTTGCCATTTATCATTTAACATTTCCTCCGCCGCCCCTCCGCTCTGTGTCCTCCGTTTGCGTGTTCAAACCGTTCCTTCATTCTGCATTTTTCATTTTGCATTCTGCATTTTCTTCAAACAGCGGCTTGACAAAAATTAGAACCTATGGTTGATTCCTCAGCGTGAGAGACGTAGGCAGAGTCCAACGCCGCTTCCGGGGCGATGCGCCCGGCGCGGGCGCGGCGGGCAGGGGGAAAATCCCGAACAGCCATCCGTCCTTCCCGCCAACACCAGCAGGGCTGGCGGCGCATCCGGGTAATTCCGACTATTTCCGAGTAATTCCGAGTAATTCCGACCACAGAAAAAACCTACGCACCCCTTCCACGGAGGAATGTCATGCGGAGGTGAACCTGTCCACCGCAGCTTTAAAGAAGGTGGAAGCCCTGGCGAAGGAGGATGCGGGCAATTCCGGCCGCCTTTGCAACTCCCCGCGTTGTGTCTATTGCGTTCTCTCGCGTTCCATTGCGGCCATCAAAAGCCCTTTTCTGCGATTTCTGCGCATTTTCGCGGCAATTCAATCCAAGCGCCTTTCCATGAACCATTTACATCCCAAAACAGCCCTTTTGCAATCAAGGTCAATCAAGGTCAATCAAGGTGTTTTCTTATGCCAACCCTGCTTCAAAAATCAGAGCGCGGCGAATTCGCCGCGTTGTTGTTGGCCGGTGTCTGTTCGCCCGCGCCCCGTCCATTGGGCGATTTTTATAGATTGACGTTTTGCCTTGGTTCCGCTATCAATTGCTTTTTGGAAAATATGCCGTTCTGCTGCTCAAGGTCATTTCTGGCGCTCCTGCTTGGGGCGGGGGTGTCGGGCGGGTTGCCGGGGTCCGCCCTGGCCGGGGATAAAATTGAATTTTCCCGGGCCTCCGAGGCCCTGGTGATGCCGACCGTGGATCGCCCGAAGAGCGAACCGGAGGATGCTTTCTCCGCTTTTTCCCTCAAGAATCCCGCGTCGCAGCCACGGATGCTTTACCCCACGTTGTCCGTCCCCGCCGCGGCGCCTTCCCGTCGCAATAATGATCTTGATCACCGGAATGGGAATGGAGGTTTGGGTTCGGATCTGGAGAGGTTCGGGCAATACGACAGCTTTGCAAATCCCATTTGGGAAAAGGATGCCACGAATTATTCTTCCAAGCCGGCCAGCAACTATTTCAATGCGATGAGAGCTTCGGGAACATCGGAAAACCCGGATGTCCTTGGTCGTGGCATGGACAGAATGGATTCGCGTTACGGCCAGACTGATGCGCGTTCGGAATCCCTCATCCCATCCGTGAGGCGTGACCGCCAAACCGATTTTGGTTTTGGCAATACGGGGAACAGATCCTGGACGTCCCGCACGGATAACGCCTACAGCTTCGGCGCCGGAACCTCCCTGGCTGACTTGCTGCAGCAACAAAAACAGAACAAGTCGCTCCTTGGAGCCAGGCCCAGCCTGTTCAAGTCAATTTCTCCGTTTTCCGGCTCCAAGTCTTCCAGCGCCTTGTTGTCGCCTTCGCTCATGCCTTCAGGCTCGCCGCTAATATCGCCACTGGATGCGACGGAGACGGGCTACAATGTTTACAAAGAGCCGGCTGCCCGCACACCCTCTTTGACTCCCGGTAAGATGTCTGACAAGCAGGATGAAGGCCTTTCGCGCGGCTTGCCTGCGTTGAGCGCGTGGGGGGATATGTCGTATGGTTTTACCCTCCAGGCTCCCCAGCCCGCCGTGCGCAAACCGCCCTCTCCTCCGCCGCCGGGGGGACCGCAACGGCAGCAGGGTGGCGCGACTCTGCCTTGGCCCAAAAAGCCCGGCTCCGTCTTTAATTGATTGATGAAGCGGGGAGAGCCGTTTGCCGGCTCCCGGCCCGCCATCGTCCGGCAACGGCCCACCGCCCCCGGGAATTGGAACGCGGCCAAAGATTTATGTTTATCTTTTGGCCGGCTTGTGTTTTAATGCCGGAACGGCAACAAACACATTGAAAAAAATTTCCGCTTCGGCGGCTGGCAATGACGAGAGTCGCCTCGCCCGGGTGAAGTGCCCGACAACAGGAAAAAGTATGAAGTCCAAAAAGTTCGCCATGATTCCACTGGCAAAAGGCCAGCTTTGGAAGATGGAGGACAAACACATCGAGATCATGGAAGTGGGCAAGACGCTTACCCATTATCGTCTCTTTCAAAACCAAAAGCGGGTGCCGATCAGCCTCGGCGGCATTGCCGCGGTTCAGGCCTATCTCAGGACAAACGGCGCCAAGCTCGTCAGAAAAGCCGCGGCCCTCAAAGCTTGAGCAGAAGAGCCAAAGCGGCCATTCCTCCGTTCCCGCCGCGCCTATCCACATCCGCCTTCAGGATCAGATTTATGATTTGATTTTGAACCGCCCGGCTTCGTCAGGAAGGCGATTGTCCTGTTTTGGGGCACTTTTCCAGGAATTGGACGATTATTCGACCGATTGGCGCGCGTTTTATCCGGCTTGAGAAACCATTTGCCCTGCCTTGGCTCAGAAACAAGCGTTATCCGAAGCAGTTCAATGGTGATTGCACCCCTTGCAGGAGCTCTTGCAATCCCATGATATTGTAGTACGATTCCCTATGGAGATTTTTTATTCCCGCTGCGGTCATGGTGGTTTGGCATTTGAATTGCTTGAACAACCGGCGGTGTTCCTGTCCACATCTATTGGCTGCCTCGCTCAGGGCCTGCGTTGCAGGGGGCCGGAACATTTTTGCTTTTCCGAAGCCCGTGCATTGCGTCCCTGAGGCCGCGGGCCTGCGGGCGCCAAACTAATTAAACCGGATTCTATTGCGCGTCATAACATGAAACCTTCGCCAGACCAACTTAACTTGCTCCTCGTCCGCCGGCAATCCCTTCTCGCCGAACAGCACCAGTGGCTTGCCCGCAGAATACACGACGAGATCACCCAGAAACTCACCCTTCTCGCCCTCCAGTTGTCCTTTGAATCAACGGACGAAGAATCGCCCCCGGAATGCAAGCAGCGGTGCCGGGAGTGGTCCGCAATGGTGAGCGATCTTTGCCAATCGGCCCGTCAGATCACGGACGAGTTGCAACCCCGTCTGCTGGATCAACTTGGGCTGATGGCGGTGTTGCAATGGTACGCGCGGACGCATGGAACGGACCTGCGTTTTTCCTTTACTCCGCCCTGCCAGGCCATCCCGCTGCCGCCGGGGATCGCGGCTGAATTGTTCACGATTTGCCGCGAGCTTTTGACGCAACTTTACCCGCGCATCGGCGCTTCCCACGTTGACATCCAGGCCGAAGAAGCCGACGGCCTGTTCTGGCTGCACTTGATGGGCGACGACAACGGTTTTGGCCGGACAAGCGATCCGGAGCGCGCCCTTGATATTCTTTCACTGCACGAGCGAGTCACGCGCATGGGCGGCTCCGTGCAATTGTCCACCGCGCCCGGTTCCGGCACCTCCATCCTGCTTTCCTTCCAAGCCTCCGCCCCGGCGGTCCCTGAGCCGCAACCGGACCGCAGTTCGCAACTGGTTGAGCATGCGAATTGACCGGGCCATTCAAGGGTTTGGGCAGGGCGGGATTGCATCGAGCGGCGCCGTTGGCAATGCGAGTTGGCGCGAGCCGTTCCTGGGGCGGCACATCACAGGGTTTCCACTTCACGTTGTCAATCCTGACAAATTCATTATGGGTGAAATGATAATGTCTTTGCAGACGCCCAAATTCCTCAAGAATAGTGGGCTAAATGTCCACTTTTTGGACGCCCATAGGCCGGTTGGCGTTGATTTGCAGGCCGGTTGGCGTTGATTTGCAGGCTGGTTGGCGTTGATTTGCAGGCTGGTTGGCGATTGCTGGCTTGTGTCCAAAACACATCGGATGGTCGCAGGCGATGATCCTTGGCAATCAGGCTTACATCAAATCCACCGGATCAATGTCCACCGTCATTTTCACTTCTTCGGGCAAGGTCAGCGCGGCGCTCAGTTCGGCCAGGAGCAGGCTCAGGCGGCTCATTTGGCGGGTCAGCAGCATGATTTGAAAGCGGTACTCCGTTTTGGTGCGGGCCAGGGGCGCGGCGGCGGGGCCTTTGATGACCAAACCGGCCATGCCGGCGGTTTTTTTGGCCAGCTCGCGCTTGAGGTAATCGGCGGAGAATTTCACCTTTTCCTCGTTGCGGCCGCGCAGCAGCACCAGGGCGATGCGGCTCAGGGGGGGATAATTGAGTTGCTGGCGGAACTCCATTTCCTGCTCGTAAAAGCCGTTGAAATCGTGGCGGCGGGCGTACTGGATGGCGGGATGAAAGGGGGTGAAGGCCTGCACCAACACTTCGCCCTCGACGTCGCCGCGGCCGGCCCGCCCCGCCACTTGTGTCAACAATTGAAATGTCCGCTCGCTGCCGCGGAAATCGGGGATGTGCAGGCCCAGGTCGGCGTGAACGATGCCCACGAGGGTGACATTGGGGAAATGCAGGCCCTTGGCGATCATTTGGGTGCCGACCAGGATGTCTATTTTCCCCGTGCGCACATCCCCCAAGATGCGCCGGTAATCCTCCTTGCGCTTCAAGGTGTCCGAGTCCATCCGCTTGATCCGGGCATGGGGAAACAAGCGGACGAGAGTGGACTCGACGCGCTCGGTTCCCAGGCCGGAATAACGGATGGCGGGATTGCGGCATTTGGCTTCGGGACAGACCAGCGGGGCGGCTTGTTCATGGCCGCAGATGTGGCATTTCAGTTTTTGCTCCTGCCGGTGCCAGGTGAGGGAGACGCTGCAATCGGGGCATCGGGCCACGTAACCGCACAGTTCGCATTGCAAGGAAGTGGCGTAGCCGCGGCGGTTGAGGAAAAGGATGGTTTGCTCCTTGCGTTCCAGCCGCTGCAGGATGGCCTCCTTCAAGACCGGCGAAAAAATGGCGGTTTTCTTCTCGTGCCGCACCACCTGCCGCATGTCCACCACGCGGACGATGGGCATTTTCTTGTCGTCCGCGCGCGCGGGCATTTGCAGGAGCCGGTATTTTCCCTTTTGCGCGTTGTAAAAGCTCTCCAGGCTGGGGGTGGCGGAACCGAGCACCACCACCGCCTCCTCCATTTGGGCGCGCACCACCGCCACGTCGCGGGCGTGGTAGCGGGGCGCTTCCTCCTGTTTGTAAGAATGCTCGTGCTCCTCGTCCACGATGATCAGGCCGAGGCGCTCCACCGGGGCGAACACGGCGGAGCGGGCGCCGATGGCGATGCGGGCGCGGCCCTGGCGGATTTTATGCCATTCGTCATGGCGCTCGCCGGCGGACAAATGGCTGTGCAACACGGCCACCAGCGTTTGCTGCGGCCCGGAACTGAAGCGCGCCTTGAAGCGTTCCACCGTTTGGGGCGTGAGCGAAATCTCCGGCACCAGCACAATCGCCCCCTTGCCCTGTTCCAGGGCCAGCGCAATCGCCTGCAAATAAACTTCCGTTTTGCCGCTGCCCGTCACCCCGTGCAGGAGGAAGGCGCGGTGGGGCGGCCCGCCGCCGTGGAGGGCGGCGCTGATTTCCGCCAGGGCGCGCGCCTGCTGGGCGTTCATCGTCAAGCTTTGGGTGGGCAGGATGGTTTCCCGGGCGTACGGGTCGCGTTCGGATATTTTTGGGGCAATGGCGAGCAATCCCTTGTCCTCCAACCGCCGCACGGTTTGGCCGGCGGCACCGGTGGCGCGCAGCAATTCCTGCAACGGCGCCTCCGCCTGGGCGCGGGCAAATTCCAAAATCTCCTCCTGTCTGCGGCTCAACTTTGGGCCGGGGCCGTGCTGCGGCAGGGCGCGCACGAACAATTGTTCGCGCCAGCCGGCCTTCTCCTTGCGCACCGCCTCGGGCAGGACCGTTTTCAAGGCCGCTTCCGGCCCGCAGCAGTAGTATTCGCCCATCCAGCGCGCCAGCCGCAGGATGGCCGGGCTGACATGCGACTGGCGTCCGATCACCTTGAGGAGCGGGCGCAAGTTGGGATGGGGCGAGGTTTCGAGCAGGGCGGTGACGCAGCCGAGGACCTGGCGATGGGCAAAGGGGGCCTTGACCCGCGTGCCCACCTCCACTTGCGCGGCCATCTCGGCGGGGATGAGGTAATCGAACTCTTTGCCCAGAGCCAAATCGAGGGTGACACGAGCGATCATGGGGAAATGCTAAAGGCAAAAGGGTGAATGCAAAATGCAAAATGCAGAATGAAGAAGGGGGTTTGAACAGGATCCACCTTCGCCGAGGCTACGGAGGACGAGGAGCACGGAGACCGGAAAAAGAAAGCCTCAATTTCGGTGCTGTTCCGTTCAGGAACTTGCCGAAGGCAAAATCATGCGGGGCAAGATCATGGGGAAGGGACAGAATCATGGCCGGACAGGATCATGCAGGGCGATGTCAGGCTAATGGTTGTCAAGGGAATGGGAAACTGAAGCGAGAATGGACGGTTACCCCCTCCCCGAATGCGAACAGAAGGCAACGAAGGAATTGCCCCTCTTCGTTTCCTTTGTTTGCTTCTGTTCCAAAAAAGTGCTCATGGGACGCGTAAAATTGGGCGGGCATCAATCCGCAAGAGTCTGAGCGGCGCACTGCGGCAGAGGAGTTGTTTTCGGGCCTCCCCGCGTGGCGTAAATAGGACAAACAGTTGACCGCGCCTGGGGTTTCCTTGTCAACCCATAATGTGGCAATGCCCGGACCCCTTTCTCGTCCGCTTTCTCGTGAAGGATGCGCCTGATAATCCGGCATAAGCGGGTTAATGCCGCTGCCATAATCATTTTGGGATGGACGATCGCTGGGCAATGCGGCTTGCCAAAAGCAAATTTTGCCGGATAATTAAACCATGAGTGCGTTTGAAATCATTGAGCAAATCAAGGAATTGCCCGCGAACGAACAGGCGAGAGTGGCAAAGTTCATCGCAGAAAACGGCAGTTCGATGAGGTGCCACCAGTTTTCCGTCGGCACAGGAAGCGACGGCCTGCCCGTCATCCGCGCCCAGGGCGGAGCGATCACTTCGCAGCTCGTTCACGAGATTGAAAGCCGGACGCCGTGACCCGATTGCTGGATGTCAACCTGCTCATGGCGTTGCTTTGGGAAAATCATGAGCATCACACCAAGGCCCGTTCGTGGTTCAAGGGCGTTTCCGCGTTTGCGACCTGCCCGGTTGTCCAGCTTGGTTTTGCGCGCGTCTCCTCGCATCCGCTGCTCGGTTACGGCATGACGCCCGAACTGGCCTTTGGCGTTCTCCGCCAATTCATCGCCGACCCGCGCCATGAATTCATTTCCGACGACTTGAGTTGCACCGACCGCGTCGTGCGGACGGAACTGATGGCTGGAGCAAATCAGATCACCGACCGCTATCTGGTCGCGCCTGCACGGCAACACGGATTCAGTCTGGCAACGCTCGATCAACCGCTGGCAAGAAGTTTTGCGGATGAAACGGGTCTGGTGGAACTGCTGCATTGAAAAGCGCGGCTTAAAAGCAGGTTGGGAAGAGGGCGGATGGCGGACTGGGGACGCCGGCGGGAGAGTTGGGGCGGCAATCGTCCTTCGCCGAGAGCTTCCGCCGCCGCAGGAGGCTTCCGCCCTCGCCAGGCTCTGGCGTGACGAGTTGGCGGGACAAGTCAGGGCGACCTGCCGCAAGGGTCTGAGCGGCGCACTGCGCCAGAGGAGTTGTTTTCGGGTGGTCCGGGACTTCGTAAAAGTGAAAAGTTATAGTTTGACCCCTGCCTCGCTAATTTTCACGTCACCTTTACGAAATCGCTGTTCACCGCTTTGTTGCCGGCCGCTGAGTCCGGACGGGTTGTTGATGAAGCGCGACCAACCCGTTCCACGGGCAAGCTCTCCATTCAAAACGCCCAACGATCTTGCAAAGAATTCTTGCGCTGCGCGCCGGACGGCATTATGTTGCTTCAGTTAACCCAAATTATCCTGTTGGCCTGAGCGGGCCATAACCATGCCCATGAAATGGAATGTTGTTTATCTGAGCACCTTGCCGGAAGGAGCATCATGAACAGAACATTGCATTGGAAGAAAAGCGGCTCCGCCTTCACCCTGATCGAACTCTTGGTCGTGATCGCCATTATCGCGCTGCTGGCGGCGCTGCTCCTGCCGACGCTGGCGGCCGCAAAACTAAGGGCGAACAGGATCAAATGCGCCTCCAACCTGAAACAGCTTGGGGTGGGCTTCGTCCTTTTCGCCGGCGACAACGCGGACACGTTCCCGGCGGCCGCGTGCGACGGCGCGGACAACTCTCAATATACCTGGGACACGGCCCTCCACCCCTATATAGGCGGAAATCCCAACCTGAGCCAAGCCCAGGCGGATAGCGGCGCCGTGGACCAGACTCTGACGCCTCCCATCTTGCGTTGCCCGTCGGACATCGGTCCTGATTCGTATTGGGTGGCATCGCAACCCACCTTGGGGAGGAGAACTTACGCCATGAACGCGATTGGCCCCGAGTACTACGCCAACTTGGGGTCGCCCCTGCCCCCCCCTGTGGACGGGGTGGGCATTTACTGGACGGCCCCGACCACAACAAACAATGCGCCCGGTTACAAAACCACCGTGGTCATTAGCCCCGCCGGAACGATCAACCTTGTGGAAGAACCCGCGGGCGACAATGTCTGTGGAAATGTCTGGCCTTCCTTCTGCCTCGCTCCAGCCAGCGCCGGTGGCGGCCAGGGTCTTGGGGAGTGTTTTCAAACCGATCCCAACGACCCGAACAATCAAGGATTGGCGCTTTATCAACTGCACGGGAATCGCTTCGATTATCTCTTTTTTGACAGCCACGTCTCCACGCTCACGATGCAGCAAACCGTCGGGACAGGAACGACCAACGACCCCAGGGGAATGTGGACGATTGCGCCGGGGGATTGACTTTTCTGATGCAGGAACCAGCGGCGCTAGCGCAATTTCATGAAAACTGTAGCCGCACGGAAACCGACCAAACGGCCTCCTCTCCCCGGCCCTCTCCTCCTGAGGAGGAGAGGGAGGAGCTTCATTTTGGCTACATCATTTTTTAATCCGCTCTAGCGCGGCGGGAGTTGCAGGCGCAGGAAGCGCGGCCAGTAGAGCGACGGGTCGTTGAACAAATCCCAGAAATTATTCGAATTGACAGCGTAGGTCACGATCAATTCGCCCGGACCGCCCAGTTCCGGGTGCGCCTTGCCCGCGTAACAAAAAAGCGGCTGCGACGGTTTTGCTTCGGGACAATGATAAATCACCCGGCGCCCGCTCCACGGGCCGGCCGGCGTGTCCGACTCCCGCAGCACGATGTCGCCCGAAATGTCCGGCGAATAGACCGCGGCAAACCGGCCCAGCGCCGGCACCCACCGCACCGTGCCTTCCGGCGGCGCGTCGGAAAAAATGGCCGTGGCCGCGCCCGCGTCCTCCCGCCATTGGCCCGCGCTGTAAAAGCGCCACTGCCGGAAATCGTCCAGGGACTCTTCCGCCACCCGGGCCACGGTCGCGCCACGGGCGCGAGCGGCGGTTCCATAGACGTAAACATAATCCTGGTTCTTGACAACCGACCAGCCGCAGGCCGTGGCCGGCTTTTTGGAAAAGTCGGCAAATGGCTCCTTTTTCACCGTGATTTTCCAGGACGCCGGCGGGTCATCGGGATTGGACACGAACGCCAGCCATGCGGCAAAAGCCTGGAAGCCCCAGACCGAGTTCGCATCCGTGTGCCGGACTTGGCTGAGAAACACAAACAAACCGCGCCGGGTGCGGATTCCGTCCCACGGCCAGAAGAAACTGTTGGTTGAGTCCGGCGGCGTGAAGACGGCGGCCGGCTCTCCGCGGCTGTTGGTGCGGTAGAAGAATTGCGGCGGGCCGCCGATGGTTTGCAGGGCAATCGAATTGTTGATCATTTTCGCGTTGCGCCTCTTGCCGTCGCGCACCTCGCCCACCAAGCTGTCGCCAAAAAGCCACAGCGTGGTGCGGGTGTCCAGCGGAACGGAATAATCGGCGTCCGCGCCAATCCAGCCGTTGGTGCGCTGGAACAGGGCGTCCAGCTCCGGGGCGGGCGTCGCCGGCCCGGCGGCAGCGTGGAGCGCCAACGCCCCGAAGAGCCATAACAGGCCGCATCCGATTCCTTTCCATCCTTCGCGGCTCACGGCCTGATAATCAGCCCTTGCGCATTCGATTCTTCGTTGCCGTGGCATGAACATGCTCTGCTGAAGGTATTTTTAAATCGGCCGGGCCAGCCTGGCCAGCAGGAGGCGCGGCGTGATGATGTCAATTCCAAAAGGCTTTTCCAGCGCCAGCAAATCGTCGTCGCGCGAGACAATGACTTTCGCCCCCGCCGCCAAGGCGCACGCCAGATAAGGATCATCCTTGGCATCCCGGCTGCGCGGCTTGCCCCGCAGCGACGGTTCCACCAGCCTCACCTGGTCGTAATACCACGTCAGCAGATTGGCCGGGGGATATTGGGATTTGTCTCCCCGCACTGCCACCAAGCCCCGGACCTCTTCCAAAATTTCCGGCGTGGCAAAAACGGTGATTTGCCTTTTGGCCATCGCCACCAGGCAATGGTGCGCCTCGCCGCGCCAGCCCACGCCGGCAAACACCACGTTGGCATCAAGAACGACGCGCACGCCTTTTCCTCTCAGCACGGAGGCGATGCTGGGTTTTCACGATCTCGGCCATTTCCTCATCCGATGGATCGCCCAGGGGCGCGCCCTCGATGGCCTTTTCCAAAAACGCCACGTCTTGCTTGATTTGTTCCTGCCGCCGGTTGCGGATCAGCGCGCGCATATATTCGCTCATCGAGTCAAACGCGTGCGCTGCCGAGTCCGACCGGGCGAACTCCGCCAGCTCCGGGTTTAACGAAATATTTATGGTGACCGCTTTCATGTCCTCAAAATAACGCGTTGGCAATGTATGTCAAGGCTTGCCAAGCCGGTTCCAAGGGCGCATTCCCCCTTTTTTGTGACGCTTTCCGTCTCCTTTCCTGATCCTGATCGGCCCCCGAATGGTTGGAGGCAACGGATCATCAAGATCCTGTTTCGACGGGCCGGAGGAGGAGCTTCGGCAGTGCGTGGAGATGCGGCCATGCCGAGCCCGAGGCTTGGCGAAAGCGGGCCTGCCCTCCGTAGCTTCAGCGAAGGAGGGTTACCCCCTGATCATTAACGATAACGCCCAGCTTCCCATTTTGCATTCTGCATTCTGCATTTGCGCTCCACGGCCTGTCGCAATCACTCGCCATTCCCAATCCGGCATGATAGGCTTTGGCTCATGGCAGACGATTATCGTCCCGATCCCGATGCGTTGCTGGCCGCCATCCAAAAAACCGAGGCCGCAAAAAAACGCGGCAAGTTCAAGGTCTTCCTTGGCATGGCCGCCGGCGTCGGCAAAACTTACTCCATGCTCCGCGCCGCCCAGCGCGCCCAGCGCGAGGGACGCGACGTCGTCATCGGGTATGTCGAGACGCACGGACGCAAGGAGACCGACGCCTTGGTGGCCGGGCTGCCCGTCATCCCGCGCCGCCGGGCGGAGTATCGCGGCGTCATGCTGGAGGAGATGGACCTGGACGCGCTGCTGGCGCGCCGCCCGCAGTTGGCGCTGGTGGATGAGCTGGCCCACACCAACATCCCCGGCTCCCGTCACGCCAAGCGTTACCAGGATGTGATCGAATTGCTCGATGCCGGCATTGACGTGTTCACCACCATGAATGTGCAGCACGCGGAAAGCCGGGTGGACACCGTGCGGCAAATCACCGGTTCGACCGTGCAGGAAACGGTCCCGGACAGCGTGCTGGACGGGGCGGAGATCGAGCTGATTGACCTGCCGCCGGACGAATTGCTCAAGCGCCTGGATGAAGGGAAAGTCTATATGCCGGAGCGGGCGGAACTGGCCATGATGAATTTCTTTCGCGAGGGCAATTTGAATGCACTCCGCGAAATGGCCCTCCGCCTGGCGGCGGAGCACGTCGGCCAGGAGGTGCATGATTATTTGCAGGCCATGCAAATTACCGGGCCGTGGAAATCCGGCCACCGCCTGCTCGTGGCCGTCAGTGCCAGTCCCTATTCCCCGCACATGATCCGTTGGACCCGGCGTTTGGCCGACAGCTACGACTGCCCGTGGCTGGCCGTTTATGTCGAGCAGCCGCAGTCCTTGTCCGAAGAGGACCAGGCCCGGCTGACCCGGCATCTGGCCCTGGCGCGGGAACTTGGGGCCGAAGTGGTGACCACGGCCGACGCGGACATCGCCCGCGGACTTTTGCGCGTGGCAGAACAGCAAAACGCCACCCAAATCATTGTGGGCAAGCCGGGCGGGGGCCGGCTGTTGGACCGCTGGCGCGGCGCCCGCCTGCTCCGCCGCCTGGTGCGGGACAGCGGCCATATTGACCTGCATGTGGTGCGGCCCGAGGCCTCGGAAATCACCCAGACCGCCCGGCGCGGGCGGGGGCTGGGGTTGGAACACTCCCCGCCGCAGCAGTACCTGGCCGCCCTGGCCATGGTGGGCGGCTGCACCGTCTTGAACGCCGTTCTGCAAACAGCGCTCCGGGTGGAGACGCAGGCCCTGGCCCTGGTCTATTTGCTGGGGGTGGTGGCGCAAGCCTGCTTTGTCGGGCGCGGCCCCACCTTGCTCACCGCCACGGCCAGCGCGCTGTTGTGGGATTTCTTCTTTACAACGCCCCGGTTCTCCCTGAAAATGACGCAGTTGACGGACGTGATGATGTTTGCCATGTACTTCGTGGTGGCCATTGTCATGGGCCAGTTGGTGGCGCGCCTCCGCTGGCAGGAACGGGCGGAGAGCCGCCGCGAGGAACGCTCCACCGCCTTGTACCTGCTGACCCGCGACCTGGCCGCCGCGGCGGACGTGGACGACATGGCTCGAAGGCTGGTGCGCCAGGTGGCCCAGGCTTTTAAAAGCGACGTGGCCTTGCTCTTGCGCGACGCCACCGGCGGCCTCTCCCGCACGGCCCATCCCGCCAGCATGTTTTCCATTTCGGAAAAAGAACACGGCGTGGCGGCGTGGGCCTTTCGCTTCGGCAAGGCGGCCGGCCGTTTCACCGACAACCTGCCCTCCGCCGGGGCGGTTTACATGCCGCTGACCACCAATCGCGGCGCCGTCGGCGTCATCGCCGTGAATCTGCCGGGCGAGCAGCCGCCGACTCTGGAACAGCGCGATCTGCTCGACGCCTTTGCCCGGCAGACGGCCCTGGTGCTGGACCGTTTCCGCCTGGACGCCGAGGCCGAGCAGGCGCGGTTGCTGGCGGAATCGGAGAAATTGAGCAAGGCCCTGCTCAACTCCATTTCCCACGAGCTGCGCACCCCCATTGCCGCCATCACCGCCGCCGCCAGCACCCTGGCCGCTTTCCAGCCCGGCGGCCAGCCCGCCCTGCAAAAAACCCTGGCGGGGGAAATCCAGGAAAGCGCCGCCCGCCTCAACCGCCTCGTGGGCAATTTGCTTGACATGACCCGCCTGGAGTCCGGCAAGGTCAAGCCCCGCCTGGAATGGTGCGACCTGACGGACCTGGTCAACGTCGCCTTGCGCCGCAATGAAACCGAACTGGCCCGGCACCCGGTCAAGGTGCAACTGCCCAAGGGGCTGCCCCTGGTGCGGATGGATTTTGTCCTGATGGAGCAGGCCCTCAACAATCTTCTCCTCAACGCCGCCGCTTACACCGCCGGGGGAACGCCCGTGGAAATCTCGGCGGCGGGCGGGGCGGGGGAAGTCTCCCTCACGGTGGCCGATCGCGGGCCGGGGCTGCCGCCGGAAAGCCTGCCGCACGTTTTCGAGAAATTCTATCGCGTTCCCGGCGCGCCGCCCGGCGGCACCGGCCTGGGATTATCCATTGTCAAAGGTTTTGTGGAAGCCCACGGCGGCCGGGTCGAGGCCCGCAACCGGGACGGCGGCGGCGCCCAGTTCACCATTTATTTGCCGGTGGAAAGCACCCCCGAACCCAGCCTGGAGCCGGTCGCATGAGCGAACCCCCCCCTGCCACCCACTCGGTCCTGATTGTTGACGACGAAGTGCAAATCCGCCGCCTCCTGCGCGTCACCCTCGAGGCCAACGGCTACCGCGTGCTGGAGGCGGCCAACGGCCCGGACGGCCTGGCCGAGGCGGCCCAGCGCAATCCCGATGTCATCATCCTGGATCTGGGCCTGCCGGGCATGGACGGCCTGACCGTGTTGAAACGCCTGCGCGAATGGAGCCGCGCCCCCGTCCTGGTGCTCTCCGTGCAGGAAGGCGATGTGGACAAGGTTTCCGCCCTGGACAACGGGGCGGACGATTACATGACCAAGCCCTTCAGCACCGCCGAGTTGCTGGCCCGCCTGCGGGTGGTGCGGCGCCGCGCCCAGCCGGAGGCCGACAGCGCCGTGTTCCGCTCCGGCGACCTGGAGGTGGATCTGGCGGCGCGCCGGGTCACGCTCAAGGGCCGGGAAATCAAAATGACGCCGACGGAGTATTCGTTTTTGCGCCTGCTGGTGCGCCACGCCGGCAAAGTGGTGACGCACCGCCAGATTCTCAAGGAGGTGTGGGGGCCGGCCTACGGGGAGCAAACCCATTATCTGCGCGTCTATGTGGCCCACCTGCGGGAAAAGCTGGAAGCCGATCCGGCCCGGCCTGAATTAGTATTGACAGAACCCGGCGTGGGCTACCGCCTGGTGGCCGCCCCGTGAGCGTGGTTCCTGCGGCCCGGCTCTATTTCCGGCCGCGTTTTCCCAGGCGGGCCAGTTGGCGCGGGGTCAGCAGCCAGCACAGACTGGCGCAATCCCCAAAACGCAGGTCCTCGACGCTCAGCTTGCACAACGCCGCCTTCTTAAAATCAATCTTCATTCCAGGCTCCCCGCTGAGCAGAATGGAGATCAAACCGCTCAAAAACGGCTCGTGCCCGACCAGAACGATGTTTTCCAAGGTGCCGAAGTTTTCGTTGATTTCCGCCACCACCTGCCGCGGGTCGGCGTCGGCCGCCAGATGGTCGGTGACAAACAGCTTTTTGGAATCGAAAGCTTCGGCCAGGATTTCCGCCGTGCGCAAGGCCCGCAGGTAAGGACTGGCCAGAATCAGGTCGAAGGCCAAATCCAGCCTCTGAATGCCCCGGGCCACTTCGCGCAGGGTTCTTTCCCCTTCGCGCGTCAGCGGACGCTTGCTGTCCGGGCGGTATTTGGGGCCGCGGGGACAGGCCTTGGCGTGGCGGAGGAAAAAAAGGTTCATGGCAGCGGCAGGTTGGCTTCGTGGCGGATATCGCGCGCCTCGCACAGATAAACGACCTCCTCGGCGATATTGGTGGCGTGGTCGGCCACGCGTTCCAAACTCTTGGAAACGGTCATCAGGTTCAAACAGCGGGTGATGGTGGCCGGATTCTCCACCATGAAGCTGGACAGTTCGCGGTAAAGCTGGCGGTTGAGAGCGTCCACCTCCTTGTCGCGCGGGATGATGGTGCGGGCTTTTTCCGGTTCTTTGTTGACAAAGGCATCCAGCGATTCCTTGAGCATGCCCAGGGCGATGGCGGCCATGCGGGGAATGTCAATGTAGCTCTTGAGTTGCGGCTCGCCGTTCAACTCCAGCGCGCGCCGGGCGATGGTGGTCGCCTCGTCGCCGATGCGCTCCAGGTTCTGCGAGATCTTCATCGCCACCGTGATCAGCCGCAGGTCCGTGGCCAGGGGCGCCTTGGCCAGCAGGTTGATGGCCATGTCGTCAATCTCCATCTCATACCGGTCCATGATGTCGTCGTTGTGCTGGACCTGCTCGGCCAGCTTGTCGTTGCGGTCGGTCACCGCCTGGATGGCCTGGCCGACGGAACTCTCCGCGTAACTGCCCATGGTCAGCAGGGTTTCCTTGAACTTGGCCAGTTCCTCGTCAAAATGTCTTGTCATAATCAATCCTCACCCTGGCTCAACCAAAGCGCCCCGTCACATAATCCTCGGTTTGCTTTTGTTTGGGGTTGGTGAAAATCCGGTTCGTCTGGTCAAATTCAATCAACTCCCCCAGGTAAAAGAAGGCGGTATGGCCGGAAATGCGCGCGGCCTGTTGCATGTTGTGGGTGACGATAACAATGGTGTAGTCCTGTTTCAACTGTAGAATCAATTCCTCGATCTTGGCCGTAGCCAGCGGGTCCAGCGCCGAGGCCGGCTCGTCCATGAGCAGCACTTCCGGTTCAATCGCCAGCGCGCGCGCGATGCACAAGCGTTGCTGCTGCCCGCCGGAAAGGCTCAAGGCGTTGGCGTTGAGCCGGTCCTTGACTTCGTCCCAAAGCGCCGCCATGCGCAGGGAGCGTTCCATCCGCTCCAGGAGGAGGTCCTTCTGGCGCAGGCCGTTGAGCCGCAGCCCGACGGTCACATTTTCCGCGACGCTCATGGTGGGGAACGGATTTGATTTCTGGAACACCATCCCCACCCGCCGCCGCACCAGGGTCGCGTCCACGCCCCGCCCGTACAAGTCCTCGCCAAACAAGGTGATGCGGCCTTCCACCCTCGCTATCGGCACCAGATCGTGCATGCGGTTGAGGCTCCGCAGAAAAGTGGATTTCCCGCAGCCGCTGGGGCCAATGATCGCCGTGACGGCTTTGGGCAGGATTTCCAGCGACACGTTGCGCAAGACATGATGGCTGCCAAACCAGACGTTGAGCTGCCGCACGTCAAAGGTCGCGGCCGTTCCCGCCGCCGCGGCCTGGGCCGCGGGCGGAACCGGAGCCGGGGCCGGTGGCGCGGATTTCAACGCGGGCAACTGGGTGTCTTTGGTCATGCAATTCTTATCTTGCCAGATGGGGCGCGCTGCCGCGGGTCATCAATCTCACCCCAATATTGAGGGCCAGGACGAACAGAATCAAGACCAGCGCCCCCGCCCAAGCCTGCCGGACCCAGTCACCATAAGGCGAAGTGGCATAGATGAAAATCTTATGGGGCAACGCCTCAATCGGCTGGGAAAGATTGTGGCTCCAGGAATCGTTGCCAAGAGCCGTGAAGAGCAGGGGCGCGGTTTCGCCCGCCACCCGCGCCGCCGCCAGCAGGATGCCTGTAATAATTCCCTTGCCCGCCGTTTTGAGGACGATGTTGAGCACAATTCTCCAATGCGGGATGCCCAGGGCAAAGGCCGCTTCGCGGTAGCTGTTGGGCACCAGCACCAGCATTTCCTCGGTGGTGCGGATGATGAGCGGGATCATCATGAAACCCAGCGCCAGTCCGGCCGCATAAGCCGAATAACCGGTAATCGGCAGCACGACCAGGGCATAGACCACAATGCCCCAGACGATGGAGGGCGTGCCATTGAGGATGTCCGCCGCGAAACGAACCGCCCAATTCATCCGCGGCGACCCGAACTCGGAAAGATGAATACCCCCCAGCACTCCAACCGGGATGCCGATCAGCCCGGCCAATCCGAGCAAGGTCAGGCTGCCGAGGATGGCATTGGCCATGCCGCCGCCGGATTCTCCCGGGGGGTTGGGCAACTGCGTGAAAAAGGCAAGGTCGAGCGAACTGGCCCCCTTCTTCAAGCAGTCAAAGAGGACGAAGGCCAGCGGCGCGATCACGACCACGGCACAAATCAGGCACAGCGCCGACACGCCGGAACTTTTGATCTTTCTCCAGTGATGATACCAACGGTTCATGGCGCTCAGGTTGCCGCGGTTTGGCGCGCCCCCATCGCGCCGATCAACAGGCGCGCCAGGATGTTGGTGACCACCGTGACCAGGAGCAACATCAGCCCCAGTTCAAATAGCGCGCTCAGATTAATGCCCTTATTGGAAAAGGCCGAAGTCTCGGCATATTCATTGGCAATCTTGCTGGCCAGGGTGTTGCCGGGCGAAAGCAGCGAGGTCGAGATGACGTCCGCGTTGCCGATCACCATCGTCACCGCCATCGTTTCCCCCAGCGCCCGGCCCAGCCCCAGCATGGCGGCGCCAAAGATCCCGCGTGTCGAATACCGCAAAACAGCCAGCCGCGTTACTTCCCAGCGGGTTGCCCCCAAGGCAAAGGCCGCTTCCCGCTGTGAATCGGGCACGGCGCGGAGAACCTCCCGCGAGATGGAGGTGATGATGGGCAGGATCATGATCGCAATGATCACGGCCGCCGTGAAAATGCAGAATCCGGTGGTCGGCCCGCCGAAGATCCGCAGAAAAGCAAAATGCTTCAGGAGGAGCGGATACGGGCCATCCCGCAGCCAGGGCACCAGCACGACGATGCCCCAAAGACCGATGACCACGCTGGGAATGGCAGCCAGCATCTCAATCATGGAGATGGCCGGTTGCCGCACCCAACCCGGCGCCAGTTCGGTCAGATAAACCGCCGTCGCCAGGCTCAGCGGCAGCGCGATGAGAAGCCCGATGAAGGAGGAGATAAACGTCCCGTAAATAAACGTCAACGCCCCAAAGTCCCCGCTGACCGGGTCCCAGTTGGACCGATTAAAGAAATGCCAGCCAAACTTGGTCATGGAAGGCGCCGAGCCTTTACAGAGGGTCCATCCCACCAGCGCCAACAGCACCAGCACCATCATCGCCATCAGCCAGGTCAGCAGCCGGAAGACCTTGTCGCCGGCCTTGCCCGGAGGGGCCAGGGCGATCCTCGCGGACGATCCGTTTTTGCCTGAAACTGCGGCTGAGTTCATAAGACTGATTTCTGCCTGCGCGAGCGGCGCTTTTCCCCATCCCAACCACCGGCACCGCCCACCGGGCAAACCCTAAATTCAATACGTGATCGAATCAATCTCTTTGAGAACACGCTTGGAAAGCTCGTCCGGCAACGGGGCATAATTAAGCGGCGGGGCCATGGCCTGACCCTTGGTTTCCGCCCACTTGAGAAACTCCACCAGTTTCTTTCCCTTTTCCGCGTTGGCCTGCTTCTGGTAAACCAGCAACCAGGTCGTGCCGGCAATCGGATAGGCCTTCTCCCCCGGCGGATTGACCATGGAGAAACGGAAATCCCCGGGAATGTTGGCCGTGGCCAGCGCCGCGGTGACCGACTCGATGGAGGGGACGACATAATGGCCCGCCGCGTTTTTGACGCTGGCGAAGGGCAGCTTTTGTTGGACGGCATAAACCAGTTCCACGTAGCCGATGGAGCCTGGCATTTGTTTGACTTGTTCGGTCACCCCTTCGTTGCCTTTGGCCCCCTGGCCGGCCGGCCATTTTACCGCCGTGCCCCGGCCCACGCTGGTTTCCCATTCCTGGCTGATGCTGCTCAGGTAATCCACAAAAATGAAGGTCGTGCCGCTGCCATCCGACCGATGCACCACCACAATGTCCGTGGCCGGCAAGGTTGTGCCCGGATTCTGCTCCGCGATTTTGGCATCGTTCCACTTGGTGATTCTTCCCAGAAAAATGGCGGCGATGGCCGGCCCGTCCAATTGCAGGGGCGGATTGCCGGGAAGATTGTAAGCCAGCACGTCCGCCCCGGCCACGGTCGGTATGTGCAGGATTTTTGCCGGCGCCTTGGCCAGGCTTTCGTCGCTCATCGGGCCGTCCGACGCCCCAAAATCAACCGTCCCGTCCTGGATTGATTTCTGCCCGCCCCCCGAGCCGATGGACTGATAGTTAATGCTGACGGTCGGATCCACTTTGCGGTATTCAAAGGACCACTTGGCATAAATCGGGTACGGAAAAGAAGCGCCTGCCCCGTTGATGAGCAACTGCTCGGAAGCCTTTTGGCCGCAACCCGCCAG
>Ga0187848_10000901_pt1 | contig 26369 bp, 15 predicted proteins | sample June2016WEW_4_40_FD_132424 | JGI IMG/M metagenome (GOLD analysis project Ga0187848, IMG submission 132424) | Peatland microbial communities from SPRUCE experiment site at the Marcell Experimental Forest, Minnesota, USA - June2016WEW_4_40 | ecosystem: Environmental > Terrestrial > Soil >... | reverse complement strand
CGACCACCGCGAACCCGGACGAAGAGCGGTTCATCCGCCAGCTCTGGCCCGACCATGCGACCTACGAGCGCGAAGAACAACGGCGCTTCGAGATCCTTTTGTCACATTGGGATCTTCCCGTGGGCGACATTACACCGGCGAAGAAGTAGCCGAATCGCCTAGGGCGCGAAGGCGGGTGTTTTCCGCTCCGGGCAGGGCTAACTACTTCCGGCGCAAAATGTGGTTTTTCCGTTTAAAACCGCTCCGTGAGAACCCGTGAAGAAATATAGCCACCGATGAACACCGATAAACACGGATGAAGAAAATCAAGAAGTTCCGGCGCTGGTCCTGGTAGGATGAAGCATATGCAGCTCAACATCCGGTTGCTCCGGGAAACGGACGGACGCTGGATTGCCGACATTCCTGAACTTCCGGGCGTGACCGTTTACGGCACTACTCCGGAGGAAGCGACGCTAAAGGTCAAGGCCCTTGCGCTGCGCGTAATCGCGGAGGAAATCGAACACGGGGAAATGAAGCCCGCGGCCGACACATTGCGGTTTTCCATTGCCGCATGAGCGAATGGCCCGCGACAAAGGCTCGGCGGGTGCTCGGGGCCTTGTAACGCATCGGGTGGCGCATTGTCCGCACGTCCGGATCTCACCGGACGCTGCGGCGGGAGGGATGGCCCCAATGCCGTTTCGCTTATCACGACAAAGAGGAACTGCTAAGCATACTGGTTCGCGCCCGGAAGATCTGTAGCGCGCCGCCTTCCCGGCGCCTGCCGGTTTGGCCGTGTTACACTCCCAGCATGCCAGCGCCGCGCGAACCGATTGACGATCCGCCGCCTTTTCTCGGCACCTGGCGGCGCGTCTATGGCGCGGTATTACTATACTTGGCGGCGCTGATCGGCCTGCTGGCTGTGTTCACTCACGCTTACCGATGAGGACCCTCGACTGGATCGTCTTGCTCTCCTCGCTGATTTCGATCGTCGCGTACGGCTTGTACCGCAGCCGCGGCAGCAGCACGGTGGATCGTTATCTGCTGGCCGGAAGAACCATGCCGTGGTACGCCATGGGGCTATCCATTATGGCCACCCAGGCATCGGCGATCACGTTCATTTCCACCACCGGACAGTCTTATACCGACGGAATGCGCTTCGTGCAGGCTTACTTCGGCCTACCGATTGCGATGGTGGTGGTGTGTGCCACGGTGGTTCCGGCTTTCCATCACGCCCGCGTCTTCACGGCTTATGAATACCTGGAGAAGCGATTCGATTCCAAGACCCGAACCCTGGCGAGCCTGATCTTTCTGGCGCAGCGCGGCTTGTCGGCGGGGCTCACCATCTATGCCCCCGCCATCGTGCTGAGCGTGCTTCTGGGCTGGCCGGAACGTGTCACCACCACGCTCATGGGCGCGACGGTGATCTCGTACACGGTGATGGGCGGAATCAAAGCGGTGACGTGGAGTGACGTGCAACAGATGGGCGTGATCCTCTTAGGCTTGGTGGTGGCATTGATCACCGTTTTTGTGCTGCTGCCGCATTCGGTTTCGATCGGCGACGCCGTCTATCTGGCCGGGGCGGCGGGCCGCTTGAACGCGGTGACCACCAACTTCGCCTGGAACGACCAATTCAACCTGTGGAGCGGCCTCTTCGGCAGCACCTTTCTGTTTCTGTCGTACTTCGGGTGCGACCAGTCGCAGGTGCAGCGCTATCTCACCGGCAAATCCGTTTCCGAGAGCAGGATAGGGCTGTTGTTCAATGCGGTGGCCAAAATCCCGATGCAGTTCTTTGTTCTCTTCATCGGCGCGATGGTTTTCGTGTTCTATCTGTTCAACAGTCCGCCGCTGTTATTTCAGCGCGTGGAGCTCGAACGCATTCAGGCGTCGCCCGATTATGCAGCCATCGAGCAGGATTACCAGCGAGGGGTGGAACACCGCCGCCAGGCGGCCCTCAATCTGGCGCGGGCGCATCGCGAAGGCGCCGCGGATCGAAGCGCGGATCCAACCCTGGTAACGGAATACCGGGCGGCGGAACGCGAAGTGGATACGGCACGGACCAAAGCCGCCGCTTTGGTGCCGCGGATGGGCGGTGAAGAAGGTTTTAGAGATACCAACTACATTTTTCTTTCCTTCGTCATTCGTTACCTGCCGCCCGGCCTGGTGGGACTGGTGATTGCGGTGGTCTTCGCCGCCACCATGTCGGCCAGCTCCGGCGAAATCAACTCGCTGGCTACGGTGACCGTGATCGACCTCTATCGCCGCTACGTTCGCCCCAAGGCGAGCGACCATCACCAGGTGATAGCGGCACGCTGGGCCACGTTGTTTTGGGGCGTTTACGCGGTGGCGTTCGCCGGATGGGGCAAGCGGCTAGGGTCGTTGATTGTTGCCGTCAACGTGGTGGGGTCGTTATTCTATGGCTCGCTGCTGGGCTGCTTCGTGATTGCATTCGCATTGAAGAAAGTGCGGGGCACAGCCACCTTCATCGGCATGATTGCCGGCGAAGCGGCGATCTTCTGGGCATTTCTCCACGGCGGCATTTCGTATCTCTGGTTCAATGTGATTGGCTGCGCGGTGGTAGTGGGCGTGGCGCTGCTGGTAACGGCAGTTTGGCCGGAGCGTACAGACCAGCCGGCTGGAGCGTAATGCCACATAGTTTCGCGTAAGTTGTAGGGCGGACTCCCTCGGGTGCTTAACCGGCTGCCGGCCGGCTCTGCGGAGACTTGGTGCTTGGGGAGAAGAGCGGGACGAGGGCGTCCCGCGCGGACCGGCGCGGTCCGCCCTACTACATGGCGGGGCAGTTGTAATTGGAAGCCGCCGAGCGGAGCATCCATTCGGCCCGATCGGGAAACCCGGCGGCGCGATAGGTTTCCGCGCCACGAACAGTCTGCCCCAGACCCGCGAACCCGCGCGGAACGCGCCCCGATGAGTCGGGGCGCTGCAGGCAGGAGTGCCGGGCAGAAGTGCCGGCAGAAGTGCCGGCAGAAGTGCCCGCGCCACAACATCCCCCCGGCCGCCCTTCCTGACGGTCGCGGCTCGGTTACGGGCACTGAAAGTTGGAAGCTGCCGCGCTGAGCACCTGAGCAGCCGCGCTGGGCCGTCCGGCGGTTTGGTACGCTTCGGCCAGATTGCGGGCGCCCTGGCAAATTTGGCTCCGCACCAAAGGGCAGTCCCGGTTGATGAACGTGCCGGAGCTGGTCTGCTGGAGTGCGCAGCTTTGCGGAAAGGCCTGGCGGTAGAGCGAAGCCAGCTCCGCGGTGAGGCGTTCTTGGGCTGGATCGAGCAAGATTCCTTCGACCAATGACATCGCCGCTCGCGGCATGTCTCCCATACCCGCGTAGATGGCGGAAAGTTCTTCGGAGAATTCTGGAATCGGTTTTAGGGAGCGGCCAAAGCGCAGTGCGGAAATGGCGTCTTCGGGCTGCCCGATGCGCTCATAGACCCTGCCGAGCTCGAGGTAAGCCGGCACGTTGTCGATCATCACAGCGCCGTCGCCGGCTCGGCGCCGTTGAGCATCATCGATAGCGCGGGCTCGCAGCAGGGTTGCGAGCGCTTTCCGGTACCACTCGGCGCGGGCCGCGGGCGTGGCCGCGTCGTCCCCCTTCAGCCGCTCGCACATGCCGGTTATGTAGTAAGCGCCCCAGCTATACTGACCCACAGCGGGTTTCAGAAACTCCGCGATCAGGAGCGGTTTCAGAATCTCAATAGCCCGCTGCCCCTGGGCGAGCGCCGGATCCACCAGCTTGCGGTCGCTGGTGATCATCATGGAGCCGAGCAGGTAGTGGCCCTTGGCGCTATTGGGCGACTCGACTGTCACGGCGGTGAACAGCGTCCGCTCGTCGCGCCAATCGTCGTTGCGGAGCGAAGTACGCGCCGCGAGGACGAGCGCGAGAACGCCGGCAACACCTAGAAGCGCGTTGCGGTCGCGGCAAATCCGGCTCAGAGCAAGGGCCGCCAACCCGGCCACACCTACCGCCGGCAGATAGAGAAAGCGCTCGGCGAAAATCGTGCCGATGCGAAACAGCAGGTTGGACGTGGGCGCGAGCGCGGCGAAAGTCAGCCCGATCAGGAAAAACACGGGCTTGGCGCGGCGAAAGGCCCAAACCGCAAGGGCCGCGGCAGCCAGGCAAACCGCCAGGCTGAGGATCGCCTGCCAATCCTGCCAATCGTCGAGTTTCCACCGGAACAAGGGGATCTGGTTGTAAGAGTAGTCCGCCGAAAGGTGCTGCGGCCAACACATCTTCCAGAGGCCCAGGCCTAGCGCTTTGATGGCGGTGACGCGCGCCGTCCAGAAATCGGCAGCCATGAGGGGATTGTCGATCACCGCGACGGCCGCGACGGGCGTTCCCGCCAGCATCCGGCCGCGCAGCCAGAAAAACAGAATGTAGCCAGGCGCGAGCGCGGCATAGGCGGGCCAGCGTTGTTTCCAGAGAAGCGGTTCGGTGCGCGTCAAGTCCCAGAGCAACATGGCCGCCACCAGCACGATGGCGCTTTCCTTGGAAAAAATGCCGATAGCGCCGATCAGCCCAAGAGCCGCCAGGCGATACATTCGTGAGCGGCCCAGGGCGTTCCTCGCGCAGGCATAGCATAGCAATCCCCCGAGCACACTGGCAGCCGCCAGCAGATCGGCCCGGCCCACCACGTTGGTCACCGATTCGGTCAGCACCGGGTGCACCGCCCACAACGCCGCCATCACCCATGCCGGGGTTGTTTCGCCGAACAACATGAGGCCCAGCGCATATACCAGCGCGATGTTGATTGCGTGCAGCCCGAAGTTGACCCAGTGGTATCCGGCCGGCGAGGCGCCGTCGCCAAGCACCGCCCAATTGAACAGGTAGGTGAGAGTGGTGAAGGGGCGATACAAGCCGGTGGAGTTGTTGGTGGACCAATATTCGGTGGAAAAGATCAGCCGCAGGTTCTCGGCTGTGGCCGCGTGGATGCGTGTGTCCTTGAGAACGATGGTTTGATTATCGAAAATCAGCCCGGCGCGAAACGAATTCGAATACGCAGCCAGCGCCAGCAGCCAAATGGCTGCCAGTCGTGCGACATGGGGCCGCAGACGCGAGCCGATGGCGGACAGGCCGCTATGCTGAGTTTCCGCGGTTGCCGCGGCGAGAGGAGCCGGTTCCCGCTTTCGGTTCTGTTTCCTGGCCCCAGCCATTCAGAAAGTTTTGTGCTCCGTTCGCGCGCAGGATTCTCGTCGAGGATACATTCCGAGCCGTATTGTAGCGTGAACCGCACGGCTCCAGAACCGGCCATGGCAGGTGCAGGCTCCGAAATCCTGGTGTCGTGGAATTCAGGTTGAGCCAGGGTTCGGCGACCGAGGAGGGGTGGGACAGACCATCGCTTTCCGTGGTCTGTCAGGCTCTCGGCAGGCCACAGCCCCTGACAGACGACAAAAAACGATCGTCTGTCCATCGTCTGTCCCACTGGACGGTCGCGGTTGATTTCGCGGGGATTGAGGATGACGGAACTGCTTTACATTCCCCGGGGTCCGCCCCACATTGCGGCAAGCCGCAAACGAAGTTGGCGATGTCATCGGTCGAAGTGGGGCGCTGGCAGGCGGCACCGCCCGTCCCACCACTGGGGCACTCGGACTGGAGGGCAGACCACATAAAACGATGGTCTGCCCCACGGTCGAATCGTCGCGGCGAAGTCGACAAGATTGTCACAAGGCCATCTTACTGCCCCGCGGGAGTCACGGCCGGCGCCGGTGCCGGCGGGCTTGGCTTGCCGGCGTCCAGATGATCCCAGTTCAGGATGGCATTGAACGCCAGCATAAAGGCGCCCTGGGTTTGCCAGCGCCAGAAAGGACGCAAGGCGAACATGACAATGTGTCCCTTGCCGAGCGGAACGTCCACCAGGGCGGCGCGTCCGGATATGGCGCTGCCTCCGGCGATGGTTCCGGAAAGCAGCATCTCGCTGGGATTGGTGGGGAACTGCAGGATCACGCGCGGCCGGCTTTCGCTCGAGACCGCGCCGCGTCCGGCCGGTCCACCGCGGCCGCCTTCGCCAGCTTCTCCGCCCGCCGCTGCGCGTCCGCCGCGCCCGCCGCGGCCCGCACGGCCGCCGGTAGCTGGCGACTCGGCAGCTTCACTGGCGTCCAGCGGCGACACGCTCATGGTCGTCACATTGGGAAACACGTTCTGGCCTTCGCCGCCATTCACCGGGCCGGTGAAGGCTCCGCGGCCACCGCCACCGAATCCGCCAAACCCGCCGAAACCGCCGGCCTCCACATGGAGCACCGGGTCCTGATTGAAATATACCGGCAGGTCCTTGCCATCGTACCCGTAGGCGATGGGGCTGGCTTTGTCCGCAAACACACCGCGCAGAATCGATCCGCGCGCGAAGAAATTGGCCGGATGCTCCACCGTTACGCCAGCCGCCAGGTCGTACTCGGCCATCAACGCCGCGGTGGACCCTTCGGTGATCAACAGACCGCCTTCCTCGACGAACTTGGCCAGTTCCGCCATGCCTTCCATACCCATGCCGCCGCGAATGTCGTCGCTCGAATCGAGATTGCCGAAGCTCGGCGTCTCGGTCGTTTTCTTGTAGGGAACGGGCGCAGTCCCCGTGACCGGTACTCCATTGATCATGGATTGCGACGTGCCGCCTATGTGCGGAAATAGGATCACGTCGTACTTGGCGCGCAGGCCGCCCTCCTTCAGCTTCTGATCGGCGAAGTAGGTGTACGGCACGCCGTAATAATCGAGAGCCGCCCGCACCCAACCTTCATCCTGGGTACGCGACCACGAGTGCACGTAACCGATCCGCGGCATGGTCAGCTCGTGCGTCTTGACTTGCGGCGCCGCGGCAACCGCCCAGGCCGAAAGCCCCAGATCCTTGAGCTGCGCCTCCACGTGGGCGCGGTCGGCACTGGGCAGAATTACGGCGCCGGCGCGGAACTTGTGGCCATCGAGCTCGAAATCCTCTTCCGCGGCCAGCGCCTGAACCGCCGGATTCAGCATGCGGAAGCGCATCAGGTTGTTGTCGCTGGTATGATCGACCACCAGAACGGCGCCGCTCCCTTCCACTCCGCCGGCAGCCTTGGCATCCGCCTTCAGCAATGTCATGGGGTGCTCCAGAACGGACTTGTCGTGCACCGCGGTCAGCTTCACGTCGCGCAGGTATTGCATGGTCCAGCCGGTATCGTCGTAGGGCCGCGGATTGGTCGGCGCATAGGCCTGCAAGCTGGTATACATATCCACCAGCGTGCGGTAGGGCTGGTCGGCGCGAACGATGTAATCTCCCGCGGCCACCGAAAGCTTGCCGGCCTCGAAAGCCGAATCGGCGGTGTGGACCTCCACGCCCTGGCGGCGCAGCTCGTTCACCATGTCCGCGGCATCGGCCTTGCGCCGCTGCGCCGCCGGTATCACCCATGCATTCGGGCTATCGGCGCCGTTCTTCCCCTTGTCGATGGAGCGCTGGTTCTTCAGATAGTAATTTTCCAGGTACAGCTCGCGATTCTTGGCGACTTGGTTCAAGGCAATCAGAATGGCGGATTCCTGGATGTTGGTATTGTTGCGCGGTCCCCATTTCACCGAAGGCAGCGGCGGATTGGGCCGGAACCATTCGCGGCTGGTCGAGTTCACCGGGAGTTGCAGGTTCTCGGTAACATCCGGACCGTAGCTCTGGACTTCATAAAACCGGCCGAACGAATTGTGCGTGAGCGCGATCCAGAACAGATAATTCGGCACCCAGCCGTCGTAATAACCGTAAGTCCAAACGCCCGGCACACCGCGCTTGGCCATTTCCATGATTTCGGTTTCGCCCAGCAGCCACCATTCGTCGACGGAAATCGGATCGAGCGAAATGTTGTACGGCCCCGTGCCGGTGGAGACGTAGAGATACGACACGCTTTCGTGCAGGTCGTGCAGGATGGTGGGGTGCCATTCCAGCACGCCGCGGGTGAAGCTTCGGGTCATTTGCAGGTATTGGCCCATGCCGTCGCGATTGTCGTCGTGCTGCACATATTTGCCCCAGTACATCATCAGCGAATTGCGCTGCACGCCGTGTTCCTTGCCGTAGTAATACGCGTCCACCACTTTTTCGCGCCCATCCACTTCGAGCACCGGCGTGATGAAGGTGATCACGTTGTTGCGGATCTGCTGAACGAAGGGAGTCTCTTCCACGATCAGCCGGTACGCCAGCTCGATGAGCATCTCCGGGCCGCCGGTCTCCGGCGAATGGATGCCGCTGTTCATCCAGTAGATGGGCTTGGCGGTATGCACCAGTTGCTTGGCTTCGACTGCGCTGATCTGGCGCGGGTCGCCCAGCTTGGCCAGCATGTCTTTGTACTTGTCGAGATCTTTGAGGGTGGCTTCGTCGGCGATGGCCAGCACTACAATATCGCGGCCTTCTTCGGTGGTGCCCATCTTCCAGAAGCGGGCGCGGGGAGAAGCCTTGGCCAGCGCCTGGTAGTAGCGCTCGATGTCGGCGGCATGCGTGAGCTCGCCCGGCTTGCCCGGGATCCGTCCCAGGAACTTGAGCGGAGAAGGCACCGTGTCGGAAGCGGGCATATGGTCCACCAGCTCAGTGGTGAAGCGCGGATCTTGCAGATATTCGTGGATCAGCTTGGTGTATTCTTCGTCCAGCTTTTGCGGGGCGGGTTCCACCGCGGTCGAGCTCGAAGCCGCGGCCGGCTTCGGCTTCTTGGCTTGAGCCGGCGCCGCGGCGGATGCCGTCCAAACAGCGAGCAGTGCCGCGAGCAACGCCGCAGGCATGCCGCCAGTGGCGGAGAAACGACGAATCATATGCAAGACCTCCCGATTGTCCCGGTCCTGACTCCGGACCGGTTCTAGCATTTATACCGCATTGCGAGCGTGTGGGATAGATGTGGGGGAGGATGGTATCCTGCCGTGAGCAGGCCTTTTGGCCTGGACTTGACCAGAGCCTGCGTGTCTAAATTACTGAGAAGGCCGCGCAATAACCAAAGCTTCCTTCCGCGTCAGACCCCTGCCCGCCAAAACCGCCGCAACACCGAGCAGCGCGCCTATGCCTAAGTCCCGCCAGAATGCCGCATCCGGACCGCTCTGCCAGATAAGGGAGGCGGCGCGCGGAACTCCCCAGCGCCAGGCGATGAGGTACTCCAAAGCGTCGCCGCCGCCGTGAATGACCAACGCCGGCAAGATGGAACCGGTGCGGTAAGTAATCGCTCCATAGATCACCGAGATCGCCAGTAGATACGGCACTCTGGGGAGGGTGGCGCTGACGCCGTGACTGAAGTGTATGGCGGCAAAGACAAGCGAGACAATCGCGATCGCCGCTACCGGCCCGTGCTGCCGTTCGATCGCCGATTGCATGTAGCCTCTGAATCCGGCTTCCTCCGCAATGCCGGACACCATACCCGCCATCAGCATGGCGGCCAGCACGGTGAACCAGGGATACCGTGAAAAGTCCGGCACGGCCGAAGCTGGAAGGCGAACCAACCTTCCGTAAGCGCCCTGCAACAGGACCGCTGCCGCTACAGCCAAAATCCCCGAGGCCATCGCCCAAAGCCACACCCTCGCCGGCAACCCCCGCGCGCGAAAGCGGTCGCGCCGCGACTGGGCATTCTTCGCCGGCCAGCCCCAACCGTTCAGATAGCGCCAGTACAGAGTCAGGTAAAGCGCCATGGCAAGCACGGCCCACGGAGGCGAGCCCGGGTGCCTGAAATTGACGGCAACCAGAATCGACCAAGGGAACTCCCCGGCCACCATGACGGCCAACCCCGTCAAAACGGCCCAGATCACCCGAGTAGACATGTGTGAACGCCTTTCAGGGTAGATTACGTCCGCGGGTTGGTTTTAGGTCGGAAAAAGCTCGAGAAGTGCGAAAATCGCTTTGAGCAGGTGCTCGTTGGCTCCGACCTCAGCACACCCCAGCGGACCGCGGTCTGGCGCGGGCTCTGGTATTCTGAAGGCTTGATCCCCTCTCGCTTTTTCCACCTGGCGGCACTGGTTTCGGTTTCGGCCGCTCTCGCCGCGGTCTCCCCGTTGAAGGCTGCGCAGAACAACGTTCTGCTCGATAGCATGGCCGAGGAACTTACCCGGAACTTCAACGTTCTCAAGCAAAAAGCCGATCCGCCGCCATACTTTCTGAGCTACGAGGTGACGGAAAGCGATTACGCCACCATTAACGGCACTTTGGGCGCGATCGACTCCACCAACCGGGCCAAGAAGCGGACGCTCGATATTTCGGTGCGCGTGGGCTCGCCCCAACTCGATAACTATCGCCGCGTGAGCGGAGGCGGGCGGGGCGCGGGCAGCGGCCGGGTGACCGCCGGAGCGTTGCTGACGTTTGAAGATAACCCCAACTCCATTCGCCAGCGACTGTGGCTCGAAACCGACCGGGCGTACCGGGCGGCTTCGGAACGATTTATCCGCATCAAAACCAACAGCCAGGTGCAGGTGGCGAATCGCGACGCGTCCGGGGATTTTTCGAGCGAGCCGCCTTCGGTGTCGGTCGGCCAGCCGCACAAACTGCAATTCGACCGGGAAACCTGGACCGAGCGGGTGCGGCGGCTCTCGGCGCGCTTCGGCAACTACCCGAGTGTGCTGAACTCGCGCCTGATGGTGGTGTGCCAGGACGAGACCAGGTATTTCGTCAACACCGAGGGCTCGCGCTTGGTTTGGGGGCGGGGCTACGCGCGGGTCTTGATTACCGCATCCGGCAAAGCGGCCGACGGAACGGATGTGGAACAGTTTGAGACCTTTGAAGCTCTCGAGCCGGATGGATTGCCCGACGATAAGGCGCTGCAGGCGGCTATCGATCAGGTGGCCGGCGACGTAGTGGCGCTCTTAAAGGCGCCCGAAACGGAGCCGTTCGTGGGCCCGGCGATTTTCTCGGGCAAAGCCGCCGGTGTGTTTTTCCATGAAATTTTCGGACACCGCGTGGAAGGACACCGCCAGAAGGACGAGAGCGAAGGCCAGACCTTCACCAAGAGCGTGGGAGAAAAGGTGCTGCCGGATTTCCTCTCGGTGGTGTTCGACCCGACCAAGCGGAAGATCGGCGGAGTGGATTTGAACGGCTGGTACGACTACGACGACGAGGGTGTGAAAGCGCGCCCGGTGCTGGCGGTGGAGAACGGGGTATTGAAGACGTTCCTGATGTCGCGCTCACCCATCGAGGGATTCGATCGTTCCAACAGCCACGGACGCCGCGAGCCCGGCTATGAACCGGTTTCGCGCCAGTCGAACCTGATCGTGGAAAGTTCGCGCACGGTTTCGGGCGACCGGTTGCGGGCCATGCTGGTGGAAGAAGCCAAGCGGCAGTCGAAACCGTACGGGTTGTATTTCCGCGATATCACCGGCGGATTCACCACCACCACGCGGAACGGCATGCAGGCGTTCAAGGTGATTCCCATCGTGGTGTACCGGGTGTATGTGGATGGAAGGCCGGACGAGCTGGTGCGGGGCGCCGATATTGTCGGTACGCCGCTGGCGAGCTTTGCCAAAATTCTGGCCACCGGCGATCGCCCCGAGGTTTTCAACGGCTACTGCGGAGCCGAGTCGGGCAGCGTGCCGGTATCGGCGGTATCGCCGGCGATTCTGGTTTCGGAAATCGAGATCGAGAAGAAAGCCAAAGCCAACGATCGGCCCCCGCTGTTGGGGCAGCCCACCTCGGTTGAGCCGAAGGGAGGGTCGCGGTGAGGCGAGACAATGTGGCCCAGGGCGGAGGATGGCCAGAGCCCGTGGGGCAGGTTGGTAACCTGCGGCGGGTTGGAAACCCGCTTCCGGAAGCTTCCCAGCAGCCCGCGGAAGGCCGATTGACAATCGGCCGCAGGATGCCATCCTGCCCCACAAATGTCGATCTGTCAATCTTGCGGGTCTCGGTGGCTGCCCTCTGCCTCCTGGCCGCCGCGGGAGCCATTTACGCGCAAACGCCCGACGATCCAGCCTTGCGCGCCATGCACGACGAAGCCCTCCGCTCCTTGACCCTGGCCGTCGCCAATCTGGAAAAACCGTACTTCGTCGAGTATCTGCTGGACCACGAGGACGTGTTTACCGTCTCGGCCGCGCTGGGCGGATTGATGGAGCGCAACCGCGAGAGAATTCAAGCGCCGGAAGTGCATGTGCGCGTGGGCGACTACAAGTTTGACAACGGCAATTTCGCCGGCGGCGGGCCGTCGGGCGCGCGCTTCCGGGAACCGTTTCCGCTCGAAGGCTCCTACGATCTGGTGCGCCGCTATTTCTGGCTGTCCACCGACGCGGCTTATAAAAGCGCCGTGGAAGCGCTCGCGCGCAAGCGGGCGACGCTGCGGAATGTGTCGGAGGGCGGCGGCCGGCTGGACGATTTCGGCCGCGTGGCGCCGCTCGTCCGGGTGCGGGAACTGGGCCATTTGTCGCTCGACGAAGATGCCTGGGCGGCCCGCGTGCGGAGCCTTTCCGCGGTGTTCGCGGGCTATCCCGGTTTGAAGGATTCGCGCGTCGATTTGGAGGCCAATGCCGGTGGCTACTACGTGGTGAATTCCGAAGGCGCCGAGGTCCGCGTGCCGGAAGACGTCACCTTTCTTCGCATGCGCGCCATGGCGCAGAGCTCGGATGGGTCGACGGTGCGGGACATCGCCAGCTTCCATGCCATCGAACCCTCCGGAATGCCGGGTGAGGCGGAGCTGTCGGCTGCTGCGCGCGAGTTGGCGGCCCACGTGACCGCGCTGGCGGCGGCGCCCAAGGGCGAGGATTACAACGGTCCGGTGCTGTTTGAGGGTGCGGCTGGCGCCCAGTTGTTCGCCGAGTTGGTGGGGCGCAACGTGATCTTGGCGCGGCGGCCGGACGGAGGACGGGGCGGCGCATTTCTGGCCAGCGAATACGAAGGGCGGGTGGGCTCGCGCGTGCTGCCGGATTCGTTCGATGTGGTGGACGATCCCACCCAGAAGGAATGGCAAGGCCGTCCCCTGTTTGGCGCGTATGAAGTGGATCGGGAAGGCGTGGCGGCGCAGCCGGTCAGCTTGATCGAAAAGGGCGTGCTCAAAACTTTTCTGCTCACCCGCCAGCCCGTCAAAGGAATGCCGGGTTCGAACGGGCACGCGCGCCTGCCGGGCCTCTACGGCGCTTCCGATGCCGGTATCGGCAACCTTTTTGTGCGCTCCACCGAGGCGTCCCCCGCGGGCGGATTGAAGCAAAAGCTGATCGAAGCCGTTCAGGCTCGGGGCAAACCCTACGGCATCCTCGTGCGCAAGCTGGATTTTCCGTCTTCGGCGCCGTTCGACGAAGTGCGGCGGCTGTTGAGCGAGACCGCCGGCATGGCGCAGCCGGTGAGCCCTCCGGTACTGGCGTACAAAGTGTATCCGGATGGCCGTGAGGAGTTGATTCGCGGGGTCGAGTTCAAAGGGTTGAACGCCCGCGCTCTCAAGGATATTCTCGTGGCCGGAGACGACGCCAACGTTTTCGAATATATGGACAACGGCGCTCCCCTGGCGGTGTTGGGCGCGGGCTCGTTCACCATCGAAGCCTCGGTGGTGGCGCCGTCCGTGTTGATCGACGATCTGGAGCTCCGTCCGGTTGAGGAGGAGCAGCCCAAGCTGCCGGTGGTGCCGCCGCCGCAGTTGATCAAGACAGAGCCGATCGCTCCCGAGCCGGTAAAGTAGGCAAGTCTGGTGTTCCGCTTACTGGGGCGATACGTCTTCCGCGAGGTGGTGACCAGCGCGCTGCTGGGAACCCTGCTGGCGACCTTCATTATTTTTCTGGAATACGCGGACAAGTTGTTCGCCGCCCTGGTGAGCTCGAACAACGTGGGCTTTGGCACCGTGCTGGCACTGCTGGGCTGGACGCTGCCGCCGGTGTTGCCGCTCACCATTCCGTTCGGCGTCTTGGTGGGGATTTTGATCGGGCTGGGGCGCATGGCGGCGGATGGCGAAATCGTAGCCATGCGGGCGGCCGGCGTTTCCAGCCGCGCCGTAATCGCGCCCGTGCTGGCGTTCGCGGCGCTGGGGATGGGCCTGGCGGCATACGCGGAGCTGCGCCTGACGCCGCTCGCATATCGCCAGAGCACCCATATCCTGAACGACATTCTGGCTACCCAGTTATCGGCGGAGATCGAACCGCGCGTATTCAATGAGAACTTCCCCAACCGGATTCTCTACGTGGACGATGTCATTGCCGGGCAGGTGGCTAAGTGGAAAGGCGTGTTCGTAGCCGATATCACTCCGCCGGAGCAGCGCCAGAACGGGATGCGCGACAAAGCCGACGGTCCCATGATCACCCTGGCCCGCGAAGCCATTGCCGTCTCGGACCCGCACCGTAACCGGATCGAGCTGACGCTGGAGGATTACACCCAGCATGAGATGGGCAAGGACCGCCGCGCCAACGACAGCTCCGCCCCCTTCGGCGCGCAGGCGCTGGACGCCTCGCCGCCCGATGTCAAGACCCTGCGCTCCAGCGCCATGAACACCCGCGAGCTGCTGCGCTATCCCCGCAACGGTCCCGACTACACCGAAGTCCAAATCGAGCTCCACAAGCGTTTTTCGCTGCCGGTGGCCTGCATCACCTTGGCCCTGGTGGGGATTCCGCTGGGCGTGGCCACGCGCAAGGGCGGCAAATCGGCCGGCTATGTGATCGCCTTGTTTCTGGGATTCTTCTGCTACAACTTGTCTTCGCTGGCCCTGATCGGAGTGGCCAAGCAGCATACCCTGCCCGTGCCGGTGGCCTTATGGCTGCCCAACGCGGCGTTCTTCGTGGCGGGAGTGATTTTCCTCTACCGCATGGAAACGCCGGGCGACCGCGACCTGTTGGGTTGGCTGAATCAAATCTTCGGGCGCGTGGCGGCGCTGTTCCAACCGAAGAGCAAGGCCCGGCGGGCGGATGAGCCGGGGCAGGCGGAAGCGCAGCCGGAGTCGCGCTCCATGCGGCGGCGCCTGCCGCTGCTGCCGCAAATCCTGGACACGTACCTGTTGTCGAGCTTCCTGTTCTACCTGGCGATGATGCTGGCCAGCCTGGTGTTGATGCTGCTGGTGTATAACTTTTTCGACCTCATGGGCGACATGGTCAAGAACAAGATCCCGCTCAGCAAGATGTTCACCTACCTGTTTTTCCTCACGCCCGAGCTGATTTACGAACTTTTTCCCTTCGGCGTTCTGGTGGCCGTGCTGGTGCAGTTGGGCGTGCTCAGCAAGCAAAACGAGATCACCGCCTTTCGCGCCTGCGGCGTGAGCTTGTTTCGCCTGGCCATGCCGATCCTGGTGGCGGGGGTGCTGTTCTCGGGTGCCCTGTTCGCTTTCGATCACTATTACGTGCCCGGAGCCAACCGCAAGCAGGACGCCCTTCGAGACGTGATCAAGAACCGGCCCACGCAAACCTACTATCGCAGTAACAAGAAGTGGATCATGGGTTATGGCGCCCACCGGATTTACTACTACGACTATTTCGATACTTCGGCGCATGTGATGCTGGGGGTGAACGTGTTCGAGCTGGACCCGCGGCCGGCCGCGTTCCGGCTGCAGCGCGAAATCGTCGCCCAGCGCGCCACCTGGAGTCCATCCATCAAGACCTGGGTCTTCGAAAATGGCTGGACCTGCACGTTCGTGGACACCTCCTGCAGCCACTTCACCCCGTTTAGCGAAAACGACCCGACGCAAGTGGCCACCTTCCAGGAACTGACCGAGCCCCCTGAATATTTTCTGCCGCAGGGAATGCCGGAAAAACAGATGACCTTCTTGCAGCTCGATCGCCTGATCCGCGACCTGGAGCAGCGCGGCTATCCCACCGGAAAGCAACGCGTGCAGTTATACCTGAAATTCGCCGGACCGATCTTTGCGTTGATTATGGCGATGATCGCGGTGCCGTTCGGTTTCCGGGTGGGTAGCCGCGGCGCCATGGCCGGAATCGGCCAGAGCCTGGCCATCGGAGTTTCGTACCGCGGCCTCGGCATCCTGTTCGAAAAGGTCGGCGACGCGAACCTGCTGCCGCCCACCATGGCCGCCTTCTCACCCGATGTGATCTTCGGCCTGGCGGGCCTGTACCTGTTGCTAAGGATGCGAAGCTGACCTGGGGCAGACCATCGCTTTTCGTGGTCTGCCATACACCCACAGCTCATTTCCCCGGCTGCTTGTACACCGTTCCGCCCTTCATCACAAACTCGACTTTTTCTAACGCCGAGATATCGCTGAGCGGGTCCCCGGCCACGGCCACGATATCGGCCAGGTAGCCGGCGTGGATCGCGCCGATCTGGCCCTCCCAGCCCAGCAGCTTGGCGGCGTTGATTGTACCCGCGCGCAGAGATTCGAGCGGGCTCATGCCGTATTGCACCATCAGCACGAATTCGCGCGCTTGCGTGCCATGAGGGAAGGGGCCCACGTCGGAGCCCATCGCCATCGGCACGCCGGCGGCGAGCTGCTTGCGGAATTCGGCGGCGTGCAGCGCGATACTCTGGCGTTCGCGCTCGGCCGCCCGCGGGTTGGCGGCATGTTCGGCGAAGTAGGTCGCAATGGCGAAGGTGGGCACGGCGAAGATGCCGCGCTCGCGCATGATGCGCATGGTTTCGTCGCTGAGCTGGTTGGCGTGGTCGATGGAGACCACACCGGCGCGGGCGGCGAATAACGTACCCGGTTCGCCGGTGGCGTGCACGGCCACGCGCTTGCCCACCCGCGCAGCCTCCTGAACCGCGGCCGTCAGTTCGGCTTCGGTGTATTGATAGGGCGTATGCAGCTTGCCATCCACCACGGAGTCCCGCCCGGTTTCGTAAATCTTCACGAAATCCGAGCCTTCCTTAAATTGCTTGCGGATCACCTCGACCAGCTCCAGCGCGTTATTGGCGTAATCGGCGTTCGAGAGCACGTGTTGGGCGGGATTGTAGTTGACCGCGTCTTCATGGCCGCCTAGGATGTCGACGGCGTTGCCGCTGATGCGCAACCGCGGGCCAGGCGCCAGGCCGTGGTTGATGGCATTGCGAACCGCGGTATCGGCCGACCCCGCGCCCTCCGTGCCCATGTCGCGCTCGGCGGTAAAGCCGCCCATCAAATCGTCGCGCGCGGCCAGCAGGGCGCCAATCGTGCGCTGCGGAACCGATTCCTCCACGGTCTGTAAATCCTCCGCGCCGGGGTGCAGGAACAAATGCACGTGGGCGTCAATCAGGCCGGGAACCAGCGTGCGTTCGCCCAGATCGATCACATCGGCGGAAGCCGGCCGATGCACGCTCGCGCCCACTTCCACGATGCGTTCGCCCTCGATCAGCACCTCGCCGGGCGTAATCGTCTTGCCGCTTCCCACATCCACTAGGCGGGCCGCGTGCAGCACGGTCGGGTGACTGCCAGGCTGTGCCCAGGCGGCAGCGGCCAAGGCGCAGAACACAAAAAGCCAAGGTTTCATGGTAGGTGCTGCCTATTTTACAGCGAAGTCATCGTAGGGCGGACGCCCTCGTCCGCAGCCGGCCCCGCGACCGGCTCTTCGCCCGTGTCGTTAGGTGGCGCACTGCGTGGTGGGGCAGGCTCCCAGCCGGCTCCCAGCCTGCGGCGGCCTCCCAGGCCGCCCAGTTGCCGCCGGACCGATCAAGCCGGCGGAAGGTGACGAATCGGCTCCGAAAGGTGCTCCTTCCAGGATGGCATTCCAGTACCCAAGACCGAGGCGAAATCGGGATGGCTGCACCCTCCCGGCGACGATGTGCTGCGTAAAGCTCTGGCCGGTTTCCTTGCCGCCGCGCTCCTTTCCAATAAGCTTTTTTCCCCATTCTGCCGATAAGAACACTCGTCGGCGAGGATTCTCGCCTTAGAAAGGCCTTTATGGCTCTCGATAGAAAACTTTTCGTTGCCCTTGGTGTTTTCTTGGGCGTCTCCCTGCTTCTTGGAGCAGTGGCTTGCATCAATATCTTCCGCATCAAGCAGGAGTTTGATGTGGTCGTTCTGGAAGACATCCACAAGCAGAAGCTGACAGACTCGATGAGCTCACATCTTGGCAGCTCGGCGCAGAAGCTTATCGAACTGGAAGAGAGCACCTATGCTCGGAATCCTGCCGATGTGGAACGTTACCATAACGACTCCCGGGCTGAACTGGAGCAGGTTGATAAAGATATAGCGGAGTTTGACCGCCTTTCATCGTCTGAGCAGGATCGGGAGTTCCTGCAGGCCATGCGCGAGGCATCCTCGCAGTATTCAACCTTAGGGGACCAAGTGCACCGCCAAGCTGCCGGTGGAGACCTTCCCGGCGCGGTCATGCTGCGCCGGACGCGAATCGTTCCAATTAACGAGGCGATTGAGGCCCGGGCTAAGCAGTTCGACACTCTGGAAAGCGCCCGGATAGCGCAGGGGACGGACCAAGCCCGATCGATTGTCAGTGAGTCGCTGTGGCTGGTCGCCGTGCTGCTGTTCGCGGTGGCAGTCGTGGGCGTTATCGAAGTTCAAGTGGTTCGTCGGATCACCCGCAGCCTGAAGCAGACCATCGCTGAACTGAGTCAAGGCTCCGAACGGACGGCCAGTGCCGCTTCGCAGATCTCCGGCTCCAGCCACTCGCTAGCGCAAGGCGCGTCCGAGCAGGCCGCGGCGCTCGAAGAAACCTCGTCATCGAGCGAGGAGATCAACTCGATGGCGCGCAGCAACACCGAGAACTCGCGCCGGGCAGCCGACCTGGTAACGCAGTCGGGGCAGAAGATTGTCGAGACCAATCAGTCGCTCGTACAGATGGTGGCAGCTATGGGCAAGATCAAGAATTCGAGTGATAAGATCTCCAAAATCATCAAGACGATCGACGAGATCGCTTTCAAGACCAACATTCTCGCCTTGAACGCGGCGGTGGAAGCCGCGCGCGCCGGGGAAGCCGGGATGGGGTTCGCAGTGGTTGCGGACGAGGTCCGCAATTTGGCACAGCGCTGCGCGCAGGCGACTGGAGACACGGCGGCCCTCATTGAAGAAGCCATCGCCAACTCCAACGACGGTAAGGCAAAAGTGGACCAGGTAGCCCTGGCAATGCGCGCCATCACCGACGAGTCGAGCCAGGTGAAGATGCTGGTGGACGAGTTGAACGTGGGCAGCCAGGAGCAGGCCCGGGGGATCGAGCAGATCGCCAAAGCCATCATGCAGATGCAGCAGGTCACGCAGAATAGCGCGGCCAGCGCCGAGGAATGCGCCTCGGCGGCCGAGGAATTGAACGCGGAGTCGGTGAGCGTGCATGGCATCGTGGAGCGCCTGACCGCGGTGGTGGGCAGCGGGGAATCGACGGGTGCCAGCCATTTGGGCCGCAACCGAATGGCAACCGCTCGCCATATGGTCTCGGGAACACCCCAGCGCCACCCCTGAGTCTGGCGCCAGCCTCACGCCGCTACGGACGCCATCCCAATTGGCTAAGCGGTACCGAACCGAACCTCCCAAGTGGTGCGCAATGGCCACGGACTAAGCCGAAAAGTGTTGCGATTTAGCCACAGCCATAAAGTTCCAAATTCTTTTAATTCAGAAAGTTGCACCCAAGATCCTGGAAATGCCTTAAACTAGAATTTCAGACAATTTCAGAGGGTTGGAGACAGCTTCCCCTTGCGTTTTGAGACTACCACTCAGCGTCCTGCCGAAGCGTCCGGCGTAGGATTGCACAGCGGCGTCCCGGTCAGGATTCGAATTCTGCCCGCGCCGGTTTCGAGCGGCATCGTTTTCGTCCGGACCGACCTGGACAACTTCACCGTTCCGGCCAGTTGGCGGCACGTCGCGCGCGTGAGCTACGCCACCAGCTTGATGCGCCGCGGCGTCCTGATCTCCACCACCGAGCATCTGCTCAGCGTATTCTACGCCATGGGCGTGGATAACGCCTATGTGGAGATCGACAACCTCGAGGTGCCCATTCTCGATGGCAGCGGGTTGCCGTTTATCAGGCTGATCGAAGAAGCCGGAATTCGCCAGTACCGCCGCCGCCGCCGATACCTGCGCGTGCGCCGCCCCGTGACCGTGGAAGACAAGGGCAAGCGCATCAGTATCCTGCCCGCGGACAGCTTCCGCCTGACGTGCGAAACCGATTACCCGCCGCCGGTCGGGCGCCAAATCATCGAGTTGGAACTGACCCCGGAGCGCTTCTCGAGCCAGATCGCTTTTGCGCGCACTTTCGGCTGGGAGGCCGATCTGGATCAGATGCGCAACATGGGCCTGATTCGCGGCGCGTCGCTCGAAAACGCCGTCTGCTTCACCCGCCATGGCGTCATGAACGACGGCGGCTTGCGGGCGGAAGATGAATGTTGCCGCCACAAAGCGCTCGACCTGATCGGCGACCTGGCTTTGCTCGGCCGCCCGCTTCTCGGTCACGTCATCGCCGAGCGCGCCGGCCACGCCATGCACGCCGCCCTGGTGGCCCGCATCATGAGCGACCCCTCCCTCTACGAGATTCTGACTTTCGACCAGCTCGCCGGCCGCGTGGCCAAAGCGCTGGTAAGCTAGACGCATCCCCCCTCCTCGCCGCGAGCTACAATCGAGCCTTCATGAAACATCCTTTCTGGAATTCTCTGCTTCTCGGCGTCCTGATTATTGGAGCCGGATCTCGCGCCTTGCCGCAGACCAACCCGCCAACGCCCAAGCTGCAGGCGCTCATCGTCACCGGGCAGAATACCGCCGGTCACGACTGGCACGGCACCACTCCCGTTCTGCGCAAGCTGCTCGAAGACACCGGCCGGTTCGACGTCCGCGTGACCGAGGAATTCCGCGGCGCCAGCGCGGAAACGCTGGCCCCTTATGACGTGGTGATCCTGAGTTATTACGACGGCCGCAAGCCCGAGCTGCGCTGGGGCGAGCGCACCGATAACGCCCTGCTGAACTACGTACGCGCCGGCAAGGGGCTTGTCATTTACCATTTCGCGCTGGCGGCGTTCGATGGCTGGACCGAATACGAAAAGTTGTCCGCCGGCAACTGGCGTCCCAACCATGGTCACCATTCCGCCCGGCACGACTACACGGTCACCGTGAAAGACGCCGGCCATCCCATCATGCGCGGCCTGAAGGCGACTTTCCCTCAAACCAACGACGAACTCTACGCCAACTTGCAATGGCAGCCCGCTGGCGCATTCCACGTGCTGGCCACCGCTTGGGACGACCATTCGCTCTACAAGGCCGGAGAGAAACAGCCCATCCCCGGCCCCGGCGCCAATGAGCCCGTGCTTTGGACCGTCGACTACGGCAGCGGCCGCGTGTTCATTACCGCCCTAGGTCACGACGCCGCGGCTATGAAATCGCCGGGCTTCATCGCCACCCTCACGCGCGGCGCCGAGTGGGCCGCCACCGGCAATGTGACCATTCCCGTGCCCGATGAGCTGAAATAAGTGGGCCTGGACTGGCCTGTCGCTAGAGTTTCTGCATTTTCGCGCATTCGTTGTCGGCAGCCGATAGATCGACGTGGGGCAGACCATCGTTTTTTGTGGTCTGCCATACACCCTGCGCTCGACCGGGTCCAAGCATCCTCGGCCTTCGAAAGTCCGTCTGCCAAGAGAGTATCGAAAAGAGCACGGTTGGCGGACCACCAAAAACGATGGTCTGCCCCACACGCCGACTCTCACACGAATCAAGTTTCAGACCGAGAAGTGCGGAGATTCCAGGGGCAGACCGTCTGGCCTATCGCTGGAGCTCCGAGCCATGAGCCACCGGAATTGCGCCGATGCCGATGTGCTAATCTCTGACTGCGCCATGCAGCCCAACCCCAAAGTCGCCCTCGTAACCGGCGCCGGCAGCGGCATTGGCCGCGCGGTATCGCTGGCCCTCGCCGGGGCCGGATACGCCGTGGTTTTGGCCGGACGCCGCCAAGCCCAGATCGAGCGAACCATCGAGCTTGCCGCGCCCGGCACGCGACTGCTGGCTGTTCCCACCGACGTCGGCCAGCCCGATTCCGTGCGCGCCTTGTTCGCTCGCATTCGCCAAGATTTCGGCCGGCTCGACGTGCTCTTCAACAACGCCGGCGCCAACGCGCCCGCCATCCCCATCGAAGAGCTGACCTACGAGCAGTGGAGCGCGGTGGTGAGCGTGAACCTAACGGGCGCGTTCCTGTGCGCGCAGGAAGCCATCCGCTTGATGAAAGCGCAGCAGCCCCGCGGCGGCCGCATCATTAACAACGGCTCCATCTCGGCCCACGCGCCGCGGCCCAACTCGGCGCCTTACACCGCCACCAAGCATGCCATCGCCGGCCTCACCAAAAGCGTCTCGCTCGACGGCCGCGCCTGGGACATCGCCTGCGGCCAGATCGATATCGGCAACGCCGCCACCGAAATGACCGAGCGCATGAACACCGGCGCGCTTCAGGCCGATGGCGCCATCCGCCCCGAACCGCGCATCAACGTGCAGCACGTAGCCGATGCCGTCCTCTATATGGCGAGCCTGCCGCTGGACGCCAACGTCCAGTTCATGACCGTGATGGCCACCCGCATGCCATTCATCGGCAGGGGCTGAGACGGGACGAAGAGCCGTGGCCGAGACGTCAGGCTGCCAGCAGGAGCTCGAATTCCCGATCGAATATCCACTGTTCGGATCGTGTGGGAGCCCGCATCTCCAGGCGAGCACGGGCTGCCAGCTCGGTCGTGAGCTCGATGACGCGAGGGTTGCGATTAGGGCGGACAACGTCGTAGGCCTGGCGCGCCCTGTCCGTCTGGTCGAGCTCGCCATATATGTGGATCTGGAGAACCCGCGAAGCGAGCGAAGGCTCGTCTTCGAGAATCTTGGCGGCTTGTTTCAGGTCGCGGGCCAGCAGCCGTGCATAGGCCAAACCAGACCGAAAGAATTGCCGCTGCCCAAACGACCCGTCCCGCAAACCGCGCTCGAATATGGCGACGGCTTCGCCGGCACGGCCAGTTCGGAGACGGATCATGCCCAAGATGTGGAGCCCGACCCAGTCAACCGGTTCAGCGTCGACTAGCGGGCTAATCCATCTGATTGCCGACTCGTAGTCAGCCATCAGCACGCATACCGAGGCGGCCCCGTTCCGCGCGACGACGTCGTGCGGGAACTCCTTGATTATCGACTCGTACTCTTGGAGAGCGTCGTCAAGGCTGCCCATTGCCTTGAGCACCTCCGCCCGACCGTTCCGCGCGACGACGTCCCGCGGGAACTCCTTGATTACCGACTCGTACTCCTGGAGAGCGTCGTCGAGGCTGCCAATTGTCTTGAGGGCTTCCGCCCGGCCGTTCCGCGCGAAGACATCTTGCGGAAACCCCTTGATTGTCGCCTCGTATTCCCGGAGGGCTTCGCCGAGGCGGCCCATGGCCCTGAGCACCTCGGCCCGACCGTTCCGTGCGATGACGTCATGCGGGAACTCCTTGATTACCGACTCGTACTCCTGGAGAGCTTCGTCAAGGCGGCCCATTGCCTTGAGCACCTCCGCCCGACCGTTCCGCGCGACGGCGTCATGGGGGAACTCCCTGATTACCGCCTCGTATTCCCGGAGGGCTTCGCCGAGGCGGCCCATTGCCTTGAGCACCTCCGCCCGACCGTTCCGCGCGGCGGCGACATGCGGGAACTCCTTGATTACCGACCCGTACTCCTGGAGAGCGTCGTCGAGGCGGCCCATTGCCTTGAGCACCTCCGCACGGCCGGTCCGGGGGAAGACCTCTTGCGGGAGCTCCTTGATTATCGACTCGTACTCCCGGAGGGCCTCGTCAAGGCGGCCCATTGCCTTGAGCACGTCCGCGCGGCCGCTCCGCGCCACGGCGACATGCGGGAACTCCTTGATCACCGACCCGTACTCCTGGAGAGCGTCGTCAAGGCGGCCCATTGCCTTGAGCACCTCCGCCCGACCGTTCCGCGCGACGGCGACATGCGGGAACTCCTTGATTACCGACCCGTACTCCTGGAGAGCGTCGTCGAGGCGGCCCATTGCCTTGAGCGCCTCCGCACGGCCGGTCCGCGCGACGACATCTTGCGGGAACTCCTTGATTGTCGCCTCGTACTCCCGGAGGGCTTCGTCGGGGCGGCCCATTGCCTTGAGCACCTCCGCACGGCCGGCCCGCGCGACGACGTCTTGCGGGAACTCGCTGACAATGCCCTCGTATTCCCGGAGGGCTTCGCCGAGGCGGCCCATTGCTTTCAGCACCTCCGCCCGACCGTTCCGCGCGACGACACTCTTGGGAAACTCCTTGATTGTCGCCTCGTACTCCCGGAGGGCTTCGTCGGGGCGGCCCATGGTCTTGAGCACCTCCGCACGGCCGGTCCGGGGGAAGACCTCTTGCGGGAACTCCTCGACTATCGCATCGTACTCCCGGAGGGCCTCGTCAAGGCGGCCCATTGCCTTGAGCACCTCCGCACGGCCGGTCCGCGCGACGACGCTTTGCGGGAACTCCTCGGCGGTAGCCTCGTACTCCTGGAGGGCGTCCTCGAGCCGGCCCATTGCCTTGAGCACCTCCGCGCGCCCGGTCCGTGCGACCACCACGTTACCGTGCCGCCAGGCCAGGTTGAAAGCCTCTGTCGCCTTGGACCACTGGCCCAGGCAGCGGTAGGCGTCGCCGAGTTGCGCCAGCGACCAAGCGTCCCCGGGCGCGATGTCAACCGCCTCTTGAGTCCATTCCAGTTGCAGTTGGTGGTAGCCCAGGTCCTTGGCGGCCTGGGCGAGGTCGCAGAGTGACATTGCGATATGTTCCGGGCGGCTGTTGCGCTCCTGATAAGCACGTAAGTCCGCACAGAACGCTCGCGCCTGGTTCGAGTCACCGCTTGCCAGCGCATTTCTGATGGCATCCTTCTGGCGGTTGACTACTTCCAAAAGGGCGTCCGCGGGCACGCGAGTCTGTTTGGTAGGACGCGACCGAAGTGAGGACCTCTCCCGTTCCTCTTCCACGGCGCGATTGGCGTCCCGATTCCTTACCGAAAGCGAGTTAATCCAGGCTGTGAGACCGACCCGCCACTGCCGCAGCTCGGGTCGCGCGAGGAGATCCAGCAGCAATGCGCCGCGTTTTTCAGGGGCCGTCGTGACGATCCGGGGAAAGGCACCCGCTTGAATCAGGGCGAACGCGACCCCTTCTTTTGAGGACTCGTCGCGAAAGGTCTGCGGCGGGACGGCGTCCCACGAGGACCGGCAGCGAGCGATTTCCCCCTGGTGGACGCCCACCTCCTCGAGTATGCTGACAACACTTGTCGCGTTCTGGCTATGCGCGCGGTTGATGGCACCGATCAGATCTGCCTTGTCTGGCATCGGGGCCGCGAACAGGCGCGCCCGGAGGAAACCTGCGATTTCTGGGTCCCGCAGGAAGTCTTCCATGTCGGCCACGGCAAGCAGGCGCGACTCCGGATGAGACTCAATGTCGAGCAGGAGGAGGCACAGCGCCAGGCACCGCTGTTTGGCCCACTCGAGTTCGAGGCGGGCGGAGACGGACTCGGGTGCAATGTTGTCCACCACAATCACATCCGTGCAGTCTCCGAGGATCAGGCGGATTTCCTCCCGGCGGCGTTCCACCCCGGTGGGCCCATCGAGGTGGAAGGACTGCGTGCGTCCATCGTGCAGTAACACGGCGACGCCAGCTCGGCCGGATATAAGGGCCTTGTTGCTCATACTACTCTTACGCGGCCGTCTCCCAGAACGGCCTTCATCTCTCGGATCAACGCTTTGTCGCTTCGTTTAGGCTTTACTACTACGTATTCTAGCGCCGACCGGTGAAGGCGGTCGTAGATGTGAACCTCGACGAAGTCGTCTTTGGACGGATCGCTTCCGCTAGATAGAAGAATCGACGGAAAATCGGATTCCTGCGTATCGACACCGAGGCGCGGGCCAAGTTTGGCAACCACCAGATCTTCCCGGCGCGCCCAGGTGGCACGATAGCCCGGTGGGACTGCTGCCTTCCCCGGGCCGAGCGCGTGGCGCTGGCAGAAAAAGACACAGTTTTCCTGAAAGACGGTAGCGCGGTTCGCGATCTTGGCCTCCTGGAAGATCATGGCACAGTTGCCGTAATTGAAAAGTGCCGTGTCGTCGAGGGTGAGAGCGGCGAACTGGATTTTCTTATGGTAGTTGAGAAAAAGGAGCGGTTCCGCCGACTGGCGAGACGCTTCCATCTCGGTGGCTGCCGACCGCAGCAGGCCGGCGCCCTCGAGATCGTAGAACGTGCCCATCAGTTTATCGTCACTCTTGACGAGGGCATATACCTCGTCGAGGGAACGCACGCGAACAGCTCGCGACCGGCGGGCGGCTTCTCGGAGCTTGGCCACGAGCGGAGCAGTGCCGTTCTTGTCAGCCTGGCGCTCAGCATCGGCGACGCGATCGGCGAGCGCCTGCCTTTCGCCGTCCTGCTCCGCAGCCCGCACGTTCGGGAAGCCGCAGTCCGTCTGGCAGGCGGCGCAATGTCGCTCGTGCGGGCGGACTTCTTCGGAGCACACAGGACACTTCATGCTGGAAGTCATAATGTTAGCTCAAGCGCGCGCGACCCGGCGGGTGGAGTGAACCCCAAAACTGAGACGCAAAGTTAAGGACCAAATACATTGAATGGAGTGAGGAATGGATTTGGCCCGAACCGTGTACAGTCGCGATCTGAAGATCGCCGCCATGCGCGCCCTG
>Ga0187848_10000892_pt1 | contig 26490 bp, 30 predicted proteins | sample June2016WEW_4_40_FD_132424 | JGI IMG/M metagenome (GOLD analysis project Ga0187848, IMG submission 132424) | Peatland microbial communities from SPRUCE experiment site at the Marcell Experimental Forest, Minnesota, USA - June2016WEW_4_40 | ecosystem: Environmental > Terrestrial > Soil >... | reverse complement strand
GCCGTCCGAGTTGTCGCCCCAGCACCAGACCGCGCCGGTGCTCAGCAGGGCGCATGCATGCTCGTCGCCGGCGGCAATCTGCACCACGCTGCCGCGCGCGAGGGACACGGCGACGGGCACGTCGCTGTCGGTGGTGGTCCCATCGCCCAGCTCGCCGTCGCTGTTGTGGCCCCAGCAATAGACCTGCTCCGCGACCGTGAGGCCGCACGCGAAGACGTCTCCCTTCACCGAGAGCTGCTTGAAGGCGAGCCCGCCGGCCACCTGAACAGGCTTGTTCAGCCGCGGCGCGGTGCTCGCGTTGCCAAGCTGACCGTAGTTGTCCCGGCCCCAGCACCAGGCGGCCGACGCGGTGGCTATGGCGCAGGTGACCTCGTCACCCGCGGCGATGGTGGTCGCAGGCGGGAGGCCAGCGACCGCCATGGGCTGGACAGACGCTGTGTAGGTGCCGTCGCCGAGCTGCCCGTATTGATTCTCACCCCAGCACTGGACCGCGCCCACCGACTGAAGGAAGCATGTGCTCAGTCCACCGGCGCTCACATACGGCGTGATCGCGGCGGCCGCCAGCGGCGACCCCACCGCGCCCAGGGTGAGAAAGGATCCGAGCAGGGCGAGAATGGCGACGGGTCCGACCATCCACCTTGCTCTCGATCGGGGCGAACATCTCAGAACATTCACGAGCCTTGACCTCCCGCACGGCGCATGGCCGGATCCATGGCTCGCCATGCTCGGCGGTGTGATTCGACTGCCCTTAAAGGCGGCTTAAGGGGGTCGCCCGCGGCCACCGTGGTCGTCCCGCAGCCGGGCGGAGCCGGGGCGGCCTCGACCCTCCCCTCTCGCTGCGGGGAGCGGGTGACGTGGCAGGATGGGGCTCGCCAAATGACCGACACCGCCTGGGAACCCCTGCGCGACCTCCCTCGGGGCACCGCCGGCTTGGAGCGCGCTGCCCGAGCCCTCCGCCAGGCGTCCTCGCGCCACACCTCGGTCTACCTCTACGGCCTGGAGGGCGAGACCCTGGTGCTTCGTGCCTTCGAGGGACGGCCGACCGATCACACCAGGATCCGGGTTGGCGAGGGCGTCTGCGGACGCGCCGTGGCCAGCGGTGGGAGCCAGCTGGTCGCCGACGTCGCCGGTGATCCCGACTACATCTCCTGCAGCCTGGAGACGCGCTCCGAGTGCGTCGTCCTGATCCGCCGCGACGGCCGGGTCGTGGGCCAGATCGATATCGACAGCGACGTCCCCGACGCCTTCACGCCGGAGGACGTCATCGGCCTCGAGAAGGCGGCGGATCTGCTCGCCCCCCTCCTCTGATCCGACCACACCTCACCGGGCGGCGACCGCCCCTGCGCTGGTCGAGCCGGCGGGGACCACCCTCACAGCAGGCGCGCCGCGGCGACCAGGGGCGAGCGCAAGATCGGGCGGTGAGCGCCGAGGATGCCGACGTCGTGGTGGTGGGGGCCGGCCCCAGCGGCGCCGCCACGGCCCTGCTCCTGGCGCGGGCCGGTCACCGGACCATCGTCCTCGACCGGTCCTGTTTCCCCCGCGACAAGGCGTGCGGCGAGGGACTGATGCCCAGTGGCGTCTCCGTGCTGCGGCGCCTCGGCCTGCTCGACGCCTTGCTGGCGACCGGGGCGCCGGCGCTCCACTCCGTCAGCTATCGGGTGCGCGGCCACCCCGTGACCGCGACAGCGGCCTTCCCAGCCCCGCCCGGAGGCGGACCCGCCTGGGGGCTCGGAGTGCGGCGGCTCCGCTTCGACGCCCTCGCAGCCGCGGCACTGCGGGTCGAGCCGGGGGTCACCTTCGTGGAGGGGGTGCGCGCCACCGGTCTCACCCGGGACCGGCGCGGCGGGATCACCGGGGTGCTCACCGAGCGATCCGCGGTCACCGCCCGGGCCGTGGTCGCCGCCGACGGCCTGCACTCACCGATGCGCAGGGCCGCCGGCTGGACCTCGCCGGCAGCGGGGGGCGGCCGGTATGGGCTGGCCGGGCACTGGCGGGTCGACACCCGCGCCATCCCCGGCATCACCGTGACCTTCGCGCGCGGTCACGAGTGGTACCAGGCACCGGTCGGCGGCGATGAGCTGCTGGTGTCGGTGCTCGGCGACCGCGCCACCGTCGGCGCCATCGCCCGCGACTACGCGGGGGCGGTGCGCTCGGCGCTGCCGGAGCTCGCGGGAGCGGACCTGGCTGTCGCGCCTCTCGCCGCGGGGCTCTTCCGCCAGCGGCCCCGCCGGGTGGCCGGCGACAGCCTCTTCCTGGTCGGAGACGCGGCCGGCTACGACGACCCCACCACGGGCGAGGGGATCGCCATCGGGCTGCTGGCGGCGGGGCGCCTGGTCCTTCACCTCGATGCCGCGCTCGCCGGTCGGGTCTCGCCGGCTGCGGCGGCGGCCGCCTACGCGCTGGAGCACCGCCGGCTGTGGCGGGATCGACGCCGGCTCACCCGACTCGCAATGCTGATGGCGCGACACGCCGGGGTCAGCCGCCGGGCCATCACCCGGGCCGCCGCGCGGCCCGCGGCCCTCCAGGCCCTGCTCGGGGTGAACTGCGGCTACTGGGGTTTCCGGCGGCTGTCACCCCGAGATTGGCTCTCCCTGACCGGGATCTGACCTGGATTGGTGAGCGGCCACTCGTATCTCATCTGACGATCTGATTCGCGCCACCCACCGATCCAGGTCTGGGAGCAGACGGGGCACCCCGGCGAAGGCCTCCCGATAGCCCGGCACCCGATCCAGGAGCTCCTCCTCGGCGCGGATGCGCGGAACCAGGACGGCGGCGTTGGCCACGCTGAGCACCACCGCCTCGGCGTAGGCGCCGACGGCCAGGGGAAGGGCCGCGAACTCCAGGATGACCGCGAGGTAGTTGGGGTGGCGGATCCACCCGTAGGGGCCCCGGGTGACCACCTCCATCCTCTTCGGGACCACCGCCTTCACGTTCCACGCCGGCCCCAGGCAGGCGATCACCCAGAGGCGGAGCCCGACCGCCGCCAGCAGCCCGGTCAGCGCCGCCAGCTCGAGCACGAGCGGCGGGCGCCTCCGCCGCGGCACGATGCAGAGGCCGAAGAGGGCGACGTTGATCGAGACCATGAGCGGGAAGCTTCGCGGCGCGGCCTGGCTTCCCCCACCCGCGCGGCGGAGGTTGCGCGCCGACCAGACCACCTCGGCGAGGCGCATCCCCCCGAGCCCCGCCACGAGCGCGGAGCGGCCGCGCCGGCTCAGCACTGCCACGCCAGCTCCAGCAGCTCGATCGAGAGCCCCGGACCGAAGCCGATGGCGAGGCCGCGGCCGCGGGGGGACGGCGGTGAACCGGCGAGCTCGCCCAGCACCGAGAGAATGGCCGCGGACGAGGTGTTGCCGACGCTCTGGAGGGTGGCCCAGGAGGCCACGGTCTGATCCCTGCTCAACCCCAGGCAGCGCTCCACCGCCTCCAGGATGCGGGGACCACCGGGATGCACGGCGACGGCCTCCAGCGCCGCCGGCGGTCTCTCGCCGAGAAACGCTCGCACCAGGCCGGGAAGAGCTTGAGCGAGCAGGCGCGGCAGCCGCTGGGAGAGCACCACCTGCAGGCCGGAGTCGGCGAGCTGATAGCCGAGCGCGTTGGCCGTGTCGGGCACGACGACGCTGCGGCTCCGCCCGATCCGCAGGCCCCACTCACCCGCGGTGACCACCACGGCTGCGGCACCGTCGCCGAACACGAGGGCGCTCAGGAGGTTGTCGACGGAGGTGTCATCGGGCCGGAAGGTGAGCGAGGGAACCTCGACGGCCACCACCAGCGCGGCCTGCTCGGGCTGTCCCCTGACCCAGTCGCAGGCGCGGGCGAGCCCGGCCGCACCGCCGCCGCAGCCGAAGACGGTGAAGGGCATGCGCACCACCTCGGCGCGAAGCCCGAGGCGCGGGATGAGCATCACGTCGACCCCGGGGAGGACGAATCCGGTGCACGAGGCGAGCACGAGGAGGCCGACCTCCTCGGGAGCGATGCCGGCGGCGGTCAGGGCCCGGGTCGCCGCCTCCTCGGCCAGCGCCGGCGCGACCCGCCGGTAGGCGGCGGTCTGAGCCGCCGGGGTCAGCGGCGTGGCCAGCTCGGAGGGGGGGCGGACGAGGCGACGTCCGACGCAGGCGGACTGGTCGATGAGAGGTCCGAGGTGGCGCGCGAGGCCGGGCCACACCGCGGCCACCACCGACGCGACCTCCTCGGGCCCGGCCGGATGGCCCGGAGCGGCGCTCCCGAATCCCGCGAGCCGGACCGGAGACGATGCAGCATCTGGCACCGCGGGCTGCGGGGCGGCGAGCCCGGGGAGGGCCCGGAGGGAGCTCAGCCCCACACCTCCCCCACCTCGACCTCAGCTGGCCGGCTCCGTTCGGAGGGATTCATCGGCCTGGCTCACTGGGCTCGAGCGGTCGTCCACTCACGGAATCAAGTGTGTGCCACGGAGCGGCGCCGCCGGAGGCCTGAACCTGTCGGTGCGGCGGCGACACCGGAGGTGACCGTTCGCGGGGGCTCGGTCGTGCAGTGCACGACCCCTCCGTGCGCGAGCTCGGGCGGGCCGCGGCCTGACCCGCCGATCCACGCCGAGCCGGCGAGTCCGGCGTCCCGTCTGCCGCGAGGAGGATCGGAGTGGTCGCGAGGCAGCCGGACCGGCCGGGCCCGGCCGCCTCGCCAGGCTCAACCGGCCAGGAAGTGGTTCTGGACCAGCCAGTTGTGGGCGACGGTCGACACCGTCTCGTTGTCCACCTCGACGTCGGCATCCAGGGAGAGGACGGTGGAGGTCGTCAGCTGAGCGGCCACCGGCGCCATCAGGGCGGCGATCGCCGGGTACTGCTGAAGCACGCTCTTGCGCACCAGCAGGCCGGCGTTGTCAGGCGGGAAGAGGTTCTTGCTGTCCTGGAGCACGTAGAGGTCGTCGGTCTGGATGGCGGCGTCGGTGGTGAACACCTCACCCGCGTCGCACTGGCCGCTGTTCAGCTCCTGCTCCGCGGTGCTGCCCACGGTCACGTAGTTGGCGCTGCCGTACGACTCGTTGTAGGTCTTCTCCAGCCCGGGGAGACCGTCGGGACGGGTGCGGAACTCGGCCAGGATGCAGATCGAGGTGTTGGGATGGGAGGCGAGGTAGGTGCCGAAGGCGCTCAGCGTGGTGCCGTAGGTGCCCTCCTCCGACGCCTTGATGGCTATCCCGTTGGTGTCGTCGAAGGGCGTGTCGGAGGTCCAGCAGATGTCCCGGGGAGCGTCCTTCTCCTGGACGAAGTTGTAAGCCTGGGTGAGCTGGGTGGGGAACTGGCCCGTGCTGTAGCCGAGATAGTCGGTGAGCTCGGTCCCGGTGTACTGCCAGTACATGTCGATGGTGCCGCTGGTGAGCGCGGTGCCGATCGCCTTGTCGGATGCCGAGAAGGTGTCGGTGATGGTGAAGTCGTGGGCCTGGAGCACCTGCTGGGTGATGGTGGCCAGCAGCTGCTCCTCGGCGAACGGCTTGAAGCCTATCGAGAGGTGGGCGCCGTGACCGCTGTTCCCGGACCCGGCGGGACAGGCGGTCGCCGCCGGCGTGCTGCTGCCGCCGCAGGCGGCCAGGCCGAGCGGCGCCAGGATGAATGCGACTGCCGCGATCGTGAGTCTCCTCAAGGTGTCTCCTCCAAGGCGGTCAGGCTGGGGCCACGTGAGCCCACGCGCGCGCTGCGGGGAACGACCGCCAGCTCGACCAGGGAGAGCACCCAGTCGGCCAGCAGGGCCAGGGCGGCGACCATCACCGCGCCCACAAAGACGATCCGGTTCGAGATGTTGATGCCGGCGTCGATCACATCGCCCAGTCCGCCCCCGCCGATGAAGGTGCCCAGGGTGGCGGTGCCGATGATCAGCACCAGTGAGGTGCGCAGCCCGGCGAAGATGAGCGGAGAGGCCAGCGGCAGCTGGATGCGCCGGAGCGTCTGCCACGGGGTCATCCCCATGCCCCGAGCGGCGCGAACGGAATCCGGATCGACCCCCTGGATCCCCACCAGCGTGTTGCGGAGCACCGGAAGAGCGCTGAAGGCGATCAGGGCGATGATCACCGGTGCGACTCCTATGCCCAGAAACGAGTAGAGCAGGGCGAGCACCCCGATGCCGGGAACCGCCTGTCCCAGGTTGGCGAGCGGGAACACGAGCAGCCGGGGCGCTCGCCCGGCGAGGGCGAGCAGGGAGCCGATCGGGACGCAGGTCGCTGCCACCACGGCGAACGAGACCCCCGACAGCAGCAGGTGGCCAAGCAAGCGGCTGATCAGGAAGGGGCCGTTGAGCACCTGGGAATCGGCGGGAGTCCCCCCCAGGGTCAGGTAGACGACGAAGGCGAGACCGCACCCCACCGCTATGCCCAGAGGGCGCCGAAGCAGGCGCAGGGCGGCGACGTGGGCCTTCCGCCGCGCGGCCGCGTTGCCGGCCGCAGCGATCCGAGGCGCGCTCATCGCGATGCCTCCCGGATGGCGTCGCTGTCGATCACCCCCAGCACGGCACCGGCGTCGCGCACCGTGACCCGTCCGCCGTCGGCGCGGAGGACGGCGTCCAGAGCGTCGCGGAGGCTGGCGTCAGCGCTCACGCTCGCGGTGGGAAGGCCGGAGCCGTTGTGCTGGGCCAGCCGGGCATCGCGAACCCGGAGCAGGGCCAGACGGCGCACCATGCGACCCTCCCCGAGGAACTCGGCCACGAAAGGGGAGGCCGGGTGAGCGAGCAGCTCCACCGGTCGCGCGTACTGCTCCAGCACCCCTCCCTGGGAGAGGAGGGCGACGCGGTCCCCGATGCGCACGGCCTCGTCGATGTCGTGGGTCACGAAGACGATGGTCTTGTGAAGCACCCTCTGAAGCCGCAGGAGCTCGTTCTGCAGGCGCACCCGCACGATCGGGTCGATCGCCCCGAAGGGCTCGTCCATCAGCAGGATGTCCGGGTCGGCGCCCAGCGCTCGGGCCACACCGACCCGCTGGCGCTCTCCGCCGCTCAGCTCGGCGGGCAGGCGCCGGGCATATCCGGCCGCCGGCAGGCCCACCAGCTCCAGCAGCTCCTCGACACGGGCCGCGATGCGCGGCCGGCTCCAGCCGACCAGGCGCGGGACGGTGGCGATGTTCTCGGCGACCGTCTGATGGGGAAAGAGACCGACCTGCTGGATGACATATCCGATGCTGCGGCGCAGGGCGTCGACGTCCATGCCGGCGGTGTCGCGCCCATCGATGGAGATGGTGCCCGAGGTGGGTTCCACCAGGCGGTTGATCATGGTGAGCGAGGTGGTCTTGCCGCAGCCGGAGGGTCCCGCGAGAACAACGATCTCTCCCGAGGCCACGTTCAGGGAGAGCTCACCGACGGCGGTGATCCGCCCGTAGCGCTTGCTCACCCGGTCGAAGGTGATCACCCCGCCGCCTCCCGACGCGCACCCCGAGAGAGGGCCCGCTGGGCGACCGCCAGGACGCCGTCCGCAACCAGCCCGATCATGGCGACGGGGAGCACCCCGGCGAGGACCTGAACCAGGGTCCCGCCGCTGCGCCCGAGGGCCTCGAGGATCGGCTGGCCGAGATCGTCGACGCCCACCGTGGCTCCGACGGTGGCGATCGCCACCACCATGACGGTGGCCTGGCGGATGCCGCCGAGGATGACCCGGGCGGCCAGCGGCAGCTCCACGCGCCGCAGCAGCTGGCTCGGGTTCATCCCCATGCCCCGGGCCGCCTCGGTCACCGCCGGGTCGACGGCCCGAATCCCGGTCGAGGTGTTGCGCACCACGGGGAGCAGGGCGTAGAGGACCAGCCCGATGACCACCGGCGGATTGCCGAGCCCCACCCAGATCGAGAGCAGCCCGAAGAGCGCGAAGCTCGGCACCGTCAGGATGATGCTGGTGACGCTCAGGATCAGCGACGAGAACCGCTCCGACCGGGCCGCAACAACACCCAGGAAGAGCCCAATGACGGCCGCCGCGGCCATCGACATCGCCACGATCTCGACGTGGGTGACGACCTGAGGGCCCAGGGTGGGCCAGTTGTCAACGAAGTACCGGGGCAGGTCCACGGTGAGCCACCCTCCGTCGAGGGCTGGGCTCGGTCACCGGAACCCGCCCACCCCAACGGGCCTACATGAACGAGCCTTCATGGTAGTGGAACCGTACCCCACCCGTGGGCGGCGTACGCGCCGGCCGGAGGAGGCCAGGCCTCGCGCGATACTCCCTCTCGGGGTGAGACGGTGATCCGAGAGCCCACCGATCCGCCGGCCGAACGGAGGCGCCCGAGGCCGGCGCAGCCTCTCCGTGCGCCGGCCACCTTCACCCTGCTCCATCCAGGCCCATCGCTGCTGGTCACCGCGTGCTTCGTCGCGGCCGCGGCCGCGGCTCGTCACCGGCTGCCCGACCTGCTCACCGACCTGCGCCTGGTGGCGGTGATGCTGCCCCTGCAGTTCGCCATCGGCGCGTTCAACGACCTCCGTGATCAGGAGGGCGATCGCGTCGCCAAGCCCGGGAAGCCGCTCGCCAGCGGGGCGGTGAGCCCGGGGGTCGCGGTGGCCGCCACCCTCGCCGGCTTCGGCATCGCGCTGGGGACGGCGGCCACCTTCCACCTCCCCACCCTTCCCCTCACCGGCGCCTGCGCGGCCGCGGGCATCGTGTACGACCTCGGCCTCAAGCGCGGAGCGCTGTCGTGGCTGCCATTCTGGGTGGGCTTCGCCTGCCTGCCCCTCACCGCCGGAGCCGCCGTCGGACAGTTGAGCGCGCGGGTGGCGGTCGCGGCACCTCCGCTCGCGCTGGCCCTGGCGCTCAGCATCCAGCTCGCCAACGCGCTGCCCGACATCGAGGCCGACCGCCGGAGCGGCTCAGCGGGGCTGGCGGTGAGGCTCGGTGCCGTCTGGGCACGCCGCCTCAGCCTCGGGCTGGCGGCGTTGGCCGGGGTCGCCGCGATCGCCGCCGCGCCGGCGCTCTCGCAGCCCATTGCCGCCGTGGCCCTCGGGGCCGCGCCCCTGCTGGGTGTCGCCCTCCTCCTGGTTCTGCACCCGCTGCCGCGGCCCTTCCCGCTGCTGGCGCCGGCGGCGGGGATGCTCGCCGCGGTGTGGCTTCTCGCCCTGCCCTGACGCCTCAGCGGGGCGGCGTCACGCCGCCGCCCCGGCAGCGCGTCACATGACGTCGAAGGTCTCGGCGACCTCGATCGTCGCGCCCCCCAGCAGGACGGGGCATCCCTTGGCGATCGTCACCGCGGCGTCGAGGCTCTCCGCCTCGAGCAGGCTGTAGCCGCTCACCGGATTGGCGCCGCCGCCGTGCAAGACCGACCCGTCCGGCGCGACGGTGCGGCTCTGGGAGACCGGGTTGCCCGGATCCTTGATCGCCCCGCCCGAGCTCTGGAACCAGGCGCCCCAGGCGGCCATCACCTTGGCCTGCTCCTCCTGGGACTCCGGCATGCCGCCCCCGTGATAAGCAAACAGGAACTTCGGCACGGATGCGTCCTCCTTCTCTCCGCCGCGGTCGATCGGCGCAGTGGCTCTCGTGTGCACGCCGGTTCCACGGTCGGGATCCAAGCGCACGTTGTCATGTTCGCCACCGCCGGTCAAGCATCGCGTGGTCGCGAAGGCGGCGTTCCGGCGGCCGGTGGTCGTGACCTCTCCCAGCCACGCTCACACCCGGTTCACAGGTCGCCGCGAAGGTGGTCCCAGGCATGACACCGGGGTGGGCGCGCAGCCGCCGCGCACCCCCTAGGATTCGCCACGATGACCACGGTGCTGATCGTCGACGACCAGCCGGACATCGTCCGGCTGGTCCGCGACTACCTGGAGCGCGCCGGCTTCCGGGTGCTCACCGCCGGTGACGGCGAGCAGGCCCTTCAGGTCGCCCGGAGCAGCCACCCCGACCTGGTGATCCTGGACCTCACCCTGCCCCGGCTCGACGGCCTGGACGTTGCCCGCGCCCTCCGTCGGGACGGCGACGTCCCGATCATCATGCTCACCGCGCGCACCGAGGAATCCGACCGGGTGGCGGGCCTGGAGCTCGGCGCCGACGACTACGTGACCAAGCCGTTCAGCGCCCGGGAGATGGTGGCCCGGGTGCGGGCGGTGCTGCGCCGCACCAGCGGCGCCCGCGCCGAGGATGACCTGGTCCGGGTGGGCGAGAGCCTGACCCTCGACGTCCCCCGGATGGAGACGACCGTCGAGGGCCGGGCCGTCGCGCTCACCCCCACCGAGTTCCAGCTCCTGCTCCACATGGCCCGCCAGCCGGGCCGGGTCTTCACCCGCGCGCAGCTCCTCGACGCCGTCCACGGCGTCGCCATCGAGTCGTACGAGCGCGCCATCGACGCCCACATCAAGAACATCCGGCGCAAGATCGAGCGGGACCCCCGGGCCCCCCGGCTGCTCCAGACGGTGTTCGGAGTCGGCTACCGGCTCTCGGACGTGACCCGGTGAGCCACGAGCCGCCGGCGGCCGGTCGGGGCCGCGGGCGGAGCGGCCGGCGCCGCCCCCCCTGGTGGCCGGAGGGAACGCCCTTCCCTCCGCGGGAGTTCACCCACCAACCTGGTGACGCCCCGCGGATGGCCCGGCGCGCGGGCTGCTGCGCCGGCTGCGCGCTGCTGGTCCTGCTCGCCGGGATCTCCGCGCTGGTGTGGCTGCTCCTCAACGCCTTCGGTCTGGTCAACTCATCGGGACTCGCTCGCGGGATCACGGCCGCGGCGCTCGGCCTCTGCCTGCTCGCCGCCGTGGCCATCGCCATCACCCTGCGCAGGGTGGCGCCGCCGGTCGGCGGGCTGATCCGGGCCGCCCGCCGCGTCGAGGCCGGCGACTACTCGACCCGCGTCCCCATCCGCGGGCCGAGGGAGGTGCGATCGCTCGCCCGGGCCTTCAACGCGATGAGCTCCCGCCTCGAGGCCGAGGAGAGCCGGCGCCAGTCGGTGCTCGCCGACATCGCCCACGAGCTGCGCACCCCGCTCACCGTCATTCGCAGCCAGGCCGAGGCGATCGCGGACGGCGTGAACCCCGCCGACGAAGCCCACATCGCACCGATCGTCGCGGCGACCCGCACCTTGGAGGCGCTGGCGGACGACCTGCGCACCCTCACCCTCGCCGAGGCCGGGGCCCTCCATCCCGAGCGCGAGCCGGTGGACATCGCCCTGCTGGTGAACGAGACCGTCGAGGCATTCCGCACCGAGGCGGCCACCGGGGAGGTGAGCCTGCAGAGCCGGCTCGCCGCCGACCTGCCGGCGGTGAACACGGACCCCGCGCAGCTCCGGCGCGTGCTCGGCAACCTCATCGCCAACGCTCTGGCCCACACCCCGCGGGGGGGGATGGTGCGGGCGGAGGCGAGCGGCACCCCGAAGGCGGTGAGGCTCACGGTGCGCGACGACGGCACCGGCATACCCGCCGACCTGCTCCCGCGTGTCTTTGACCGCTTCGCCAAGGGACCGGGCTCCGCCGGATCCGGTCTGGGGCTCGCGATCGTCCGGGACCTGGTCGAGGCCCACGGTGGCACGGTCGCGGCGGAGAGCACCGAGGGCCTGGGAACCGCGATCCGAATCACCCTGCCCGCGTGATCGCGGCGAGAACCTCGTCCTCATGCATCGCGCCGGGCCGGGCACGCTCGTGCGCCATCCGCCTGGCGATGCGCTGGAGCACGGCGTTGGCTGGGGTCGGGATCCCATGGAGCCGTCCGAGCAGCACGATCTCGCCGTTGAGGTAGTCGACCTCGATGGTGCCTGCACCTCGGGTCAGGCTCTGCCAGGAGGACCCGCCACCGCGCGCGCGCCCGTCGACGGGACGGATCGAGAGCCGGTCAGCGCGCCGGGCCGCGTCCTCCTCCACCGACGCCCAGTCGATACGGGCGGCGCGGAGCACCGCCTCGCCCTCCTCGCGCACCCGCTCCACGAGCTCTCCCGGCGCGCTCCGTGGGCCGCAGATCGCCTCGACCGCGTTGCCCAGGTTGACCAGCAGCTTGGCGTACTTCCAGCGCATCACGTCAGGCACGGCGCGCGAGTCGAAGGTGGCGGCGCGCAGCGCCGCGGCGACCTCCTCGACGGTGGCATCGCTGCCGGAGGGATAGCGACCCACGTCGAGGATCCCCGGACATGGTGACGACTCCGCCTCCACCACCCCGGGCGCGAGGTGGGTGGCGGGAGAGATCACGCACATGCCCAGCGTGGTCTCGAAGCAGCGGAGTGCCGCCCGCTCGTTGGCGACGCCGTTCTGGGCGCAGACCACGACGATTGACGGTGGGGCGGCGGTGGCGAGCTCGTCCAGGGCGGCCTGGGTGTCCTGCGACTTCATGCCCAGCAGCACCACGTCGTCGTCGCGCCAGCGGATCTCGCGAGGCGTGGCGGCCACGGGCAGGTGCACGGTGAAGGCACCGTCCGGGGTGCGCAGGCTCAGCCCGTGCTGGCGGATGGCGGCGAGGTGCGCGCCACGCGCGATGCCGACGACCTCGCACTCCGCGCGGTGCAGGAAGGCGGCGATCACTCCACCGATCGCACCCGCGCCGAAGACGACATACCGCCGTGGCACGCCCCGAGGATACCAACGGTCGCATCCTCGCCGGGCCGAGCGCCCACCGCCCGGTGCTTCCCACCACGTCGCAACACCCATTCGCCCCGAGGACATCTTGGGGTCGAAAGTCCCGACAGTCCCATGCTCTTGTCATCAGTCTCCGTGTACCCTAATGTCAGGTTCTCTGGGACAACCGTCCCGAATCGACACGAGGGGGGCCGCAGCCGATGTCGCACCGGATCACCGTTCCATCGCTGCTGGCCGGGCTGATCGCGGTCGCCGCGCTCGCCGCCTGCGGCAGCACCAGCGCACCGTCGTCGAGCTCGTCCGCGCCGAGCGGTGCGACCGCCACACCCGCATCGGCGGCGACGGCCACACCCGCGCCGACCCTGGCGGCGATCAACGCCTCCGCCTGTCCGTCCGCGTCCACCATCGGCGGCGCGCTCGGCGTGACCCTCCCCAATCCCACCGCCGTCGCCCCCGGGGCATCGGCGTCCGCCCTCCCCGCCGGCGCCACCGGCATCGCGTGCTCGTACATCAGCGTCGGCCCCCCTTCCGTGGTGGTCATCGTCGCGCTCGGGGCCGGCGTGCCCACCAGCTGGTTCACCACCCAGGAGCAGGAGCAGGTCGCATCCCTGCAGAAGGCGGACCTCTCCATCAACTTCACGCCCCTCTCCGGCCTCGGTGACGAGGCGGCCACTTACCAGTACACCGCCAACGGCGCGACCGTGGAAGGGGTGCTGGCCATCCAGGGGGGAAACTTCGCGGGCGTCTTCACCGACGGCACGTCGGCGTCTCTCAGCCAGATCGAGAGCCTGGTGAAGTCGCTCCTGGGCTGACCTCCAATCCCGCTCGGTGAGCGCGCGCGACGTCCGAGGCCGCGCGCCTCACCGGGTGCGCCACGGGCCAGGGGAACCCGCCGTCACGGGAGAATCCTCACCAGCCGGGGCGAGCCCGCGACGGCAGGGCGGCCAGGACCAGCAGCAGCCCGACCGCGGTGACAGCCATGGCGGTCAGCATCGCCGTCCGGTTGCCGAGCATGAAGCTGTTGCGCGCCACCGCGGTCAGGCCGGCGCCGAGCGGACCGCCGATGGCTCGGGCCACGGCCAGCGCCCCACCCAGCGACCCGAGGATCTGCTGGGCGATCGCCGCCGGCACCCCCCGACCGGCGAGGATGGAGGTCATCGCCGCCTGGTAGCGGGTCGAGAGGACGCTGCCGATCACCGCCACCCCGAGCGCGCCGCCCACCTGGATGGCGGTGCTGTTGGCCGCGGAACCGACCCCCGCGTCCCCCTGGGAGAGGGCTCCGAGCACCGAGTCGGTGGCCGCCGGGAAGAGGAGGCCTGCCCCCATGCCGATCAGCAGCATTCCGGGAAGGGCCGCGACGTAGGTGACCGCGGTGGTCGCCACGGCGGCCTCCTGGGCGAGCCCGCCGACCAGCAGCAGCAGCCCGGCGGCGGCGGTCAGCTTGGTGCCCACCACCCGGACCACCCGTGCCGACACCAGGGCGCCGGCCGCGACCAGCCCGGCGATGGGCAGGATGCGCACCCCGGCGCCGAGCGGCGAGTAGCCGAGGAAGAACTGGAGGAACTGGGTCTGGAGGAAGAGGCCGCCGGTCAGCGCGAAGAGCCCCAGTGCCAGCGCCGCCATGGCGACGCTAAAGCGCGGCCGGCGGAAGTACCCGAGCGGCAGCATGGGATGGCCGACCCGACGCTCCCAGGCCACGAACCCCCCGAACAGCAGGACGCCGCCCAGCAGCGCGCCCACCACCGCGGGCGACGACCAGCCGTGGACCGGCCCCTCGATGATCGCCCAGAGGATCAGGCCGAGCCCGCCGATCGAGAGCAGGGCGCCGGCCGGGTCGGCGCGCCGGGGGTGCGCGCTCCGCGAGTCGGGGACGAGCAGCGCCGTCCCCACCAGGCCCGCCACCACCACCGGGACGTTGACCAGGAAGACCGAACCCCACCAGAAGTGGGCGAGCAGAAGTCCTCCGGCCACCGGCCCGATGGCGATCCCCAGCCCGATCGTGCCGGCCCAGATGCCGATGGCCCGAGCCCGCTCGCCGGGATCGCGGAAGATGTCGTTGACGATCGAGAGACCGGAGGGGATGGTCATGGCCGCGCCGGCCCCCATCAGCCCTCGCCAGGCGATCAGCGGTCCCGCGCTCCCGGAGAAGGCGGCGCCCAGCGAGCCGCTCCCGAAGACGGCGAGGCCGACGAGGAAGAGCCTCTTGCGCCCGTACCGGTCGGCGACGCTCCCGGCGACCAGGAGCAGGCCACCGAACACCATGGAGTAGGCGTCGACGATCCACTGGAGCTGGTCGGTGGTGGCCTGCAGCTTCTCGACCAGGGTGGGCAGGGCCACGTTGAGGATGGTGTTGTCCAGGTTGACCATCAGGACGGCGACGCAGAGCACGGTGAGCGAGGCCCAGCGCGACCGGCGGGCCCTCTCGCCGGGGACCCCGGTCCCGCCGGGGGCCGGCCCCTCCAGGATAGCTGCTGAATAGCTGTTCAATCTAAGATACGATCCTATCATCAAGAATGCGACAGAATAAGCTCTTATACGTTAGAATTGGAACGTGAGCACCCACTCTCCCACCGTCCAGGAATCCGACCTGAGCGCGCGGGCCAAGATTCGCGAGACGGCCCTCGGTCTCTTCGCCACCTCCGGGTTCGGGGTCTCGCTCCGGACCATCGCCCGGGCCGCCGGGGTGTCGCCGGGGCTGGTGGTCCACCACTTCGGGTCCAAGGACGGCCTCCGGGCCGCCGTCGATGAGTCGGTGCTGAACCTCTTCCTCGATCGGTTCGACGCCCTGCCCAAGACCCTCCCGGCGGACCTGCTGGCGCGGGCGATGTCCGACGCGATCTCCGAGGTGATCGGGGGCGGCGCGGAGGTCCGCAGCTACCTGCGGCGGTGCCTGCTCGACGAGACCCCGGCCGGCACCACGATCCTGGACCAGCTGGTCGCCTCCGTGGAGAGGGGGCTCGGCCTGCTGGAGCAGGCGGGAGGCCTGCGGCCCGACTCCGATCCCGAATGGCGAACTTTCCAGGTCCTGTCGGTGATCATCGGGCCGCTCCTCATGGAACCGGTGATCCAGCGCCACATGAGTGAGCCCGTCTACTCGCCGGACGCGGTGCGGCGGCGGACCGCGTCCAACCTGGACTTCGTCGCCCGCGGGATCTTCTCTCCCGCCGTGTCCTCCGGCGTCGCCCCAGCAGGAGTGCATCGCCCGCCCGCATGAGGGCGCGCGCGGCTACCCTACCCTCAGCGCGAGCCCGACATGGACACGACAAGGGAGGGAAACACGTGCCGCTGCACCACCACGAGCCCGGCGAGTCCACCCTGGAGCTCAACCCGCTCTACGCGAGCGGGGCGGCTCGCACCGCCGTGCCCAAGCTCCGGATCCCCCGGCAGTCGATGGACCCCGAGGTCGCCTACCAGGTCGTTCACGACGAGCTGATGCTGGACGGCAACGCGCGCCTCAATCTGGCCACCTTCGTCACCACCTGGATGGAGCCGCAGGCCGGACGGCTGATGGCCGAGGCGGCGGACAAGAACGTCATCGACAAGGACGAATACCCTCAGACCGCCGAGATCGAGCGCCGCTGCGTGCACATCCTGGCGGACCTCTGGCATGCGCAGCCGCATCAGACCGCGGTCGGCTGCTCCACCACCGGGTCGAGCGAGGCGGCGATGCTCGCCGGGATGGCGCTCAAATGGCGCTGGCGGGAGGCCCGGCGCGCCGCCGGCGCCTCCGTCGAGCGGCCGAACATGGTGATGGGGATCAACGTCCAGGTCTGCTGGGAGAAGTTCTGCCGCTACTGGGACGTCGAGCCGCGCTACGTGCCGATGGAGGGGGAGCGGCGCCACCTCACCGGTGAGGAGGCGGTGAGGCTCTGCGACGAGAACACCATCGGGGTCGTGGCGGTGCTCGGTTCGACCCAGGACGGCAGCTACGAGCCGGTGGCCGAGATCGCCGCGGCGCTCGACCGGCTGCACCAGGCCGGTGGGCCGGACGTTCCCGTCCACGTCGACGCCGCCTCCGGCGGTTTCGTCGCGCCCTTCGTCCAGCCCGACCTCGAGTGGGACTTCCGCATCCCCCGGGTGGCCTCGATCAACACCTCCGGGCACAAGTACGGGCTCGTGTACCCCGGGGTGGGCTGGGTGATCTGGCGCGACCGCGAGGCCCTGCCCGACCAGCTCGTCTTCCGGGTCAACTACCTGGGGGGCAGCATGCCCACCTTCGCGCTCAACTTCTCCCGTCCGGGCGCCCAGGTCATCGCCCAGTACTACAACCTGATCCGGCTGGGATTCGAGGGGTATCGCCGGGTGCAGCAGGCCTGCCTCGACACCGCCCAGCACCTCTCTGCCGCCATCGCGCGCATGGGGCCCTTCCGGCTGCTCACCGACGGCAGCGAGCTGCCCGTGTTCGCCTTCACGCTCAAGCCGGAGGTCGGCCGCTACTCGGTCTTCGACGTCTCCGACGGGCTGCGCAAGCGCGGCTGGCAGGTGCCCGCGTACAGCTTCCCGGAGAACCTCCAGGACACCGCCGTGCTGCGCGTGGTGGTGCGCAACGGGATGTCGCGCGACCTCGCCGACCTGCTGGTCGCCGACCTCCGCCGGGAGGTCGCCCAGCTCGAGAAGCTCAGCTCACCGCTGCCCCAGCACCCCGATCGCGCGCGCTTCCATCACTGACGCCGGGAGCTGACCCAGCCGGGCCGAGCACGAGGCGCCGAGCAGGTCCGAGCGGGCCTGCCACGACGCCTGCCGGCTCAGGACGACGCGGGCAGGCCCAGGTCGGTGCGCACCACGTCACCCTGCGCCACCGCGGCGAGTCCGTCCGAGAGCGCCTTGGTGTCCCAGGCGGCCTCGGTGGAGACCGTCTGCGAGGGGAGCGCGTTGAGGTCGGCGATGACGGTGTTGTCATCGGTGACCAGGGTGGCGATGTCGGCGGCCGCCTGGCCGGTCGCGCCGATTCCCTGGACGGTGCGGTCGAAGGTGGTCAGCACCGCGGCGTACGACGCGGCCTGCGACTTGAGCTGGAGGACGTTGCCGTTGGCGGCGACGAGGTCGTCCTTCCACGTCGTGTAGGCGGCGTCCACCGCGGTGGCGGCCGACAGATAGGCCTGGGCAACCTGTGCCGTCGACGCCGGGGTCGCGGTCGGCGTCGGCGTCGACGGGGCCGACCCACCGGTCGAGGGCGTCGTTGAGCCGCCGCAGCCGACCGCCAGGAGAGCAAGACCGGCCACCAGGATCCATCTCGCCTTCATCTCGCGCCTCCACGACCTAACCGCGACGCCGCACCGGGCTGCATGGGCTGCCCTGGTGCGGTCCCGTCCGGTCAGATGCCCATCGTCCCTTGGCTGGCGCGGATGGTACCGCCTCCCCTGTGCACCCCGCCACGCGCGGGCGCCCGCGCTGGTGGCACCGGTTCGACACGGCCGCTCAGGCGCTCAGCACCCTCAGCGGCGCAGAGATCATCACCGCGGACCGGTGCAGCAGCCGCGGTGTCGGGGCATCCATCCTGGCCCGTGCGCAGTACTCCAGGATGACCTCGGCGTGGCGGTGGCAGACGGCTCGACGCCGGTCATGGTTGGGCGAGCCGGCCGGGTAGACGAGCTCGACATCGGCGCACCGCGAGCACGTGCTGGTCCCTCTCCAGTCGCACAGAACAGGCACACGATCCACGGTGACCTTCTCTCCCGGCGGCCGCCTCAGGACGGCTCCACAGCAAGTTCACCCCAGATACCGGGTGCGGTCCTAGGGTCGAAGAGCACTGCCTTTCTGCGACCTTGGTCCCGAGCAGCGCAAGCGGTCCCACGCGTTCCTGGGCGGCCGCTCTCAATCGCCCTCACCTGTTCCCTCTGGTGCCCGCTCCCGTGAACAGTTCACGGACCCTGGTAGTGTCCGGGGTTCGTGGGCATCACCCTGCCGATCGCGCTCTTCTTCGGCGTCCTCCAGGGCGCCAGCGAGCTGTTCCCGGTCTCGTCGCTCGGCCACGCGGTGGTGGTGCCGCCCCTGCTCGGGATCGGGGTCCGGGAGAGTGACCCCGACTTCCTCCCCTTCCTGGTGCTGCTCCACATCGGCACCGCCACCGCCCTGATCGTCCTCTACTGGCGGCAGTGGGTCCGCATCGTGGTGGGATTCGTCCGCAGCGTGATCACCGGGAGGGTCAGCGGAGGCGACGAGCGCCTGGCCTGGCTGCTCCTGGTCGGAACCATCCCCGCGGGGATCGTCGGCTTCATCTTCCAGACGCCGCTCCAGGCCAACTTCGGCAACCCGCGGCTCGCCGCGGCACTGCTCATCGTCAACGGGGGCATCCTGCTCGGCGCGGAGCTGCTCCGGCGGCGGGCGGAGCGCCGGGCGGGGATCGCCCGGCGGGACCCCACCCTCGAGGCGGGGCGCTTCCGCACCATTGAGGAGATGGGCTTCGGCCGGGCCGCCCTGGTCGGAGCCTGCCAGGTGCTGGCCCTCTTCCCGGGCATCTCGCGCTCGGGGTCGACCATGGCCGGGGGCCTCATCGGCGGCCTTCGCCACGAGGAGGCGGTGCGCTTCTCCTTCCTCCTCGCCACCCCGATCATCCTCGCGGCCGGACTGCTGGAGGTGCCGTCCCTGGCCGGTTCGGCCAACCTCGGGCCGATGCTGGTCGGTGGAGTGGCCGCCGGCCTCACCGCCTACGCCAGCGCCCGCTTCCTGGTCCGCTACTTCCGGGTCGGCCGGCTCGATCCCTACGCCTACTACTGCGCGGCACTGGGGGTGGTGGGACTGGTGTTCCTCCGGTAGTGGCCGGGGACGTCCCGGAGCCCGCCGGCACCGCCGGCGGTCGCACTCATCGCGCAGGACTCCGTCATGCACCCTGAATGCGAACGGGGAAGATGGGCGCCGTGAAGAAGCCCTCGCCGCGGCGGACCGGCCGGTTCTCCGCGCTGGTCGTGGGGCTGCGGGCCAGCCTGGAGGGCACCCTTCTCCAGGCGGCGAAGACCGCGATCGCGTCGGGCGTCTCCTGGTTCGTGGCCGCCGACCTCCTCGGCAACCAGATCCCCGTGTTCGCGCCGCTCGCCGCGGTGCTCACCGTCCAGGTGACCGTCTGGCAGTCGGTGTCGCGCGGCCTCCAGCATGTCGCCGGGGTGATGGTGGGGGTGCTGGTCGCCGGCGCCTTCGCCCACGTCGCGGGGATCCACGCCTGGTCGATCGCGCTGGTGATCTTCGTCTCGCTGCTGCTGGGGAGGGCGCTGCGCCTGGGCACCCAGGGATCGATCCAGGTGCCGATCAGCGCCCTGCTGGTGCTGGTGCTCGGTGCAACGCTGGGTGGCTATGGCTTCGACCGTGTGATCGACACCGCCATCGGCGCGGCCTGCGGGATCCTGGTGAACCTTGATCGTCTTCCCGCGGACCCATCTCGACGAGGCGGAGGCGCGCGTGCGGGGTGTCGCCGCCGGGCAGGCGGCGCTGGTGGAGAGGGTCGCCGCCCACGTCCACCCGGGTGGGCCGGCCCCGGTCGCGCCGGGCCCCGAGGCCCTCCTCGACGCGGCCCGGCAGCTGGGCCGCGAGGTGACCGCCGCCGCGCGCGTGGTGAGCCGATCCGAGGAGGCCTGCCGGTGGAACCCCGCCGGGCAGCGCGGCCGGGCCACGGCGGAGCGCCTTGGCGCCGCCATCCCCGTGCTCGAGATGGTCGAGCGCCAGGTGCGCGGCATGGCCCGCGCCGTGACCGAGGCGGGCCCGGGCTGGAGCCTGCCCTCCCGTCCTTCCCAGGCGCTGGCGCGGCTGCTCCACGAGGTCGCGGCGGAGCTCGAAGCCTGGAACCCACTGGGCAACCCGGATCAGCCCGACCACCCGACCCCCGCCGCCGAGGGCCTGGGCGAGGCCGAGAACGGCCTCTACGGCGCGGTCCTGGGCTCGCTCCGCGGTTCGGGGCTCACCCCTCATGCCGCCGCCCTGGTCACCGCGATCGCGGTCGATGCGCGTCGCATTCGCGAGGAGCTGAGCTGGCGCCCCTCCCCCGAGATCCGGGCGCGAGGGTGGCGGTCGCTCTTCGACGAGGGGACGGTCTGACCCCTCGCCCGCGGCTGGCGGAACCCCAGGGCTTGCATTCAGATCTATCACGATATATCGTTAGCATATCGTCGATCGGACACCCCCGAGGTAGCCAGCCATGGATGACACCGCCAGCAGAGATCAGTTCGCACCATTCGAAGGAGACCCCTGGGCGCGCGGCCTGCGGCGATTTGCCGCGAAGGCTCGGCGCGGCGCCGGCTTCGACCCGACCACCGAGGAACCCGGCAATCCTTTCGGCGGCAATCCCTTCAGCTGGGGTCCGGGACAGCCCCATCGCAGGCCGCCCTTCGGCGGCCCACGGTTCGGCCGCTTCGGCACCTTCTTCGGGCCGTTCGGGCCCGGCTCGGGCCGAGGGCCGCGGATGCGCCGGGGCGACGTCCGTGCCGCCATCCTCGCCCTGCTCCGCGAGCAGCAGCGCAACGGCTACCAGATCATCCAGGAGATCGAGCGCCGCAGCAGCGGTCTCTGGAAGCCGAGCGCCGGATCCGTCTACCCGGCCCTCCAGCAGCTCGAGGACGAGGGCCTGATCGAGGCCGTGGAGGACGCCGGCCGGCGGGAGTTCCGGCTCACCGACGCCGGACGCACCTACGCGGACGAGCACCCCGACGAGCTGGCCGCGCCCTGGGCCTCGGTGGCCGACTCGATCGACGAGGACTCGCGCTCGCTCTTCGAGATCATGGCCGCGGTCGGCGCGGCCACCATCCAGGTCGGCCAGGCCGGCAGCGACGCCCAGGTGGCCAAGGCGCGGCAGCTCCTGGCCGACACCCGCAAGGGCCTCTACCGGATCCTCGCCGAGGAGGACCCCGCGACGGCCCCGAAAGCCTGAGCCCGGGTCAAGCGGCGGCGACCAGAAGCCACGCCACGAACACGGCGTAGGCGCCCACGATGAGGGCGCCCGCCGGCCGGCGCAGGCCGTGCTGCCGGTGGGCGAGGCCGAGGGTCACCGCCGTCAGCCCCAGGTACCACGCCGCCACCAACCCCGCCTCCCCGGCTGGCCCTCCCAGGCCGACCAACGCGCCGGGGAGGAGGAGGCCGACGACCACATTGAGGCTGTTGCTGTTGAGGGCGATGCTGAGGACCGCCGCGCCCCGTCCGCGGACGGCGAGGTAAACCGCCGCCACCGCATTGGGCAGGCTGGTCACAGCGGCCAGCACCAGCGCCCCGGTCACGATCTCGGGCACGCCGAAGCTCCGGCCGAGATCGGAGGCGGCGCGCTCCATGGTGGCGCTCGCCAGCACCACCACGATCAGGGCTACGCCCGCCATCACCATGTCGGTGCGATCGGCGGGGACGGGGCGGATGGCCGCGTCCAGGTCTCGCTCCTCCTCCACCACCGCGGCGCGCAGCCAGTGCGCCCAGCGGTGCCCGGCAGCGAGACGGCGGAGCAGCCGCCGGTCGGCACCGAGGAGGACCAGGTACCCGACCAGCGCGAGACCGCTCAGCGCCAGTCCCGCGACCGGGGGGACGGCGCCGAGCACCGACACCATGCACACCGCCGCGATCCAGATGGCGATCAGACCGCCGAGGATGACCACCCGGCGCCGGAACCGGATGGCGCCCGCGACCAGGGCGCCGAGGCCCAGGAGCGCGGCGAGATTGAAGACGTTGGACCCGATGACGACCCCCGCCCCGATCCGCTGCTGATGGTTCACCAGCGCGGTGATCGCCGAGGTGATCTCGGGCGCGTCCGCGGCCAGGGCGGCGACCATGCCGAGCAGGGCCTCGGAGAGACCGAGCCGCTCGCCCACCCGCTCCAGCCGCGAGACCAGCAGCCAGCTGGTGGCGAGGCTGACGCAGGCGGCGAGTGCGAACAGCGGTGCCGCGGCCCCGACCGGCACAGGAGTCCTCCCTGAACGACAACCTGCCGACCAGACTTCCCGGCACTCCTCGCGAGACTGTACCAAGCGGGCCAGGTGGCTCGGTCAGCCCGCGCCGGCGCCGGGATGACGCCGCCCCCTCGTCGACGCCGACATACGGGGATGAGTGGTTCGGCGTCCTGTACGCCGCAGATCCGTCACCCGGCCCGGTGCAGGGGCACTAGCCAAGGTTCGGCCACCTGCATCTCGCCGGAAGGATCGCCGGGGGCCAGCATGAGAGGCGTGACAAAGGCGTTGAAGGCGTTTGCGGTGATCTCCGCCGGCATCGCCGCGCTCCCCGCCAGCGAGGCCCTGGCCGCCGGCCTGAGCACCACCGGTCAGAGCCTCGGCGGCGGCCAGCAGACAGTGTCCGCCTGCACGTCCGACACCCTTCGCGTGAGCTACACGACGGCGTACTCACCGGCGGTGGGCAGCGGCAGCGGCTACGCGGTGACCGGCGTGACCCTCACCGACGCCGCCTCGACCCCCAGCCTGGCCGCCTGCACCGGGCAGGCTTATCGGGTGACCCTCCTCAGCGCAGCCGGGGTCTCGCTGGGCGCGGTCACGGGCACGGTCCCGGCGGGCGAGACCAGCTTCTCCCCCACCGCCGGCTTCGCCTCGCCGGTGGACGCCTCCGCGGTCGCGGGGGTGGCCGTGGTCATCGGCGGCTGAGGCTCCCGAACCTCAGCTCCGCCCCGCGGCTACGCCCTGGTCATGCACCTCGATCGGAGCGAGCACGACCATCGCATCGCAGGCGCCAATGTCTGAGTTCCGTTTCACGAGGACGTGACCGGCGTCACGGGCATGGTGGCGCGGTGACGCCGGGGCAGCAGGGTGCTGACGCGTTGTGAGCGCCAAATGGTGCAGATGCACTATGGCCCCGTGGGAAGCCTTGCCCAGTGGGCGAGGGCTGACCCGCGATCACCACCCACCCGAAAACTCTCGATCAGGACAGCGGAGCGAGGAATCAGATGAAGCGAATTCTCGGAGCCATCGCCGCCGGCGTGGTTGCCTTCAGCGGCATCTACGCATTGGCGGCTAGCCTCAACGTCAGCAGCAACACCCTCGGCGCGGGCGTCGCCACGGTGGCCTCCTGCCAGGCCACGGCGGTCACCGTGACCTACCCCGCGGCCGACCTCACCTACCAGGTCGCCTCGCCCGGGCCGGGCTACGTCGTGAGCGGAGCCACCGTGACCGGTGTCGCGTCGACCTGCAACAGCGTCAACGCCCAGGTGACCCTGTACGGCACCGGTGGCACCGCGCTGGCATCCTCGCCGGTCACCTCCACCGGCACCACCGGCAGCTTCACCGTCGCGTTCGCCAGCCCGGCGTCGGCGAACCTGGTGACCAACGTCGCTGTCGTCATCGGCGGCTAACAGAACGCGGGAGCGGCCCTCAGGGCACCGCGACTCACCGGCCGCAGCCACCCACCCGAATCTCCAAGAAACCAACGGAGCGAAGTCCACCATGAAGCGAATCATCGGAGCCACCGTCGCGGGGGTCATCGCCTTCAGCGGCGTCTACGCCCTGGCGGCGAGCCTCAGCGTCACCAGCGACCAACTCGGCGCGGGCGTGACGACCGTGGCCGCCTGCCAGAGCGCAACCCTCAACGCCACCTACGTTCCCAGCTACCAGGCGAGCGTCCCCGGCTACAGCGCGGGCACCGTCACCCTGAACGGGCTGGCGAGCACCTGCTACGGCGTGCCCTACCGGGTCGAGCTCACCGGCAGCGGTAGCGCTCCCCTCGGCGAGGCCACCGGTACCACTCCGAGCAGCGGCAGCACCCTGGTGGTGACCCTGACGACCGTGAACGCCGCCTCTGTGACGGGCGTGGCCGTCGTCCTGGGCGGCTGATAACCTCGCTTCGCTCCGCCAGCGGGTCCTACGGCCTCCCAGCCGCAGGGCCCGCCGGCCATTTTCCGGGGTGATGTGGAGATGAGCAGGTCCCGCGCGATAGTCCGCTTCCTCGCCACCGCCGCCGTGGTGATGGTGGGGACGGCGGTCGTCGGCCGCGCTGCGGGCCTCGCCGACTCAAGCCACGACATCGGCGCCGGGACCGTTCCGACTCCGCGGTGCACGTCGGCGGCGCTGACCGTGGTGGAGACGGTGACGACCACCTACGTCACCGGCGTCACGGTGAGCAGCATCCCCTCCTCCTGCGCCGGGGCAACGATCTCTGTGACCATGGCCGAGGGGCCGACGGTCTTCTACACGCCGGCCAGCCAGACCGTTCCCGCCGGGGGCGGCCAGGTGACCGTGGCCATCCCCTCCGGCGACATCCCGGTCACCGCCGCCGCGGAGGCGGATGTCGTGATGACCGGGCCATGAAGCTCCGCTACTGTCTGCTCGCCCTCGGAGCCCTGCTCTGCATCCCCACCGCGTCGGCGGCGAGCCTGAGCCTGGCCGCGCAGAACCTGACCCCGGTCCGGACCTGCATCCTGAGCGGCTATCCCACCACCACTACCAACGAGATCGACGCCGCGGTCGAGCAGGGCGGTGCGGGCAACAACTACGGGGCCGCCGCCACCATGGAGGTCCAGTCGAGCCACAACGCCAACATGCGGGTCTACATTGAGTTCCTGGTCAGCGGTTGCTCCCCGGCCATCCCGGCGAGTGCGATCGTCCGCGTCGCCACCCTCCGCCTCTGGGCGACCGCGGTGCCGACCAACACCTGCCGGACGGAGGACGCCTTCCCCGTGACCGCATCCTGGAACGAGACCGGGGGCACCGGGATCACCTGGAACAACCAGCCCTTCGGAACCACGCTCAACAACCCCGCGAGCGGCTGGACCGCCCAGATGCAGGTGGGAAGCACCTGCACAACCAACAAGGCCGCGGGCTACGTCAGCGGCTGGACGGTCACCGCTGACGTCGCGAAGTTCGTGGCGGGAGGCGCCGCCGACTACGGATGGATGATCCGCGACAGCGCCGAGCTCACCGCCGCCGGCACCGCCTACCACGCCACCTACGAGGCCAAGAACGGGGAGACCCTCAACGCCACCGAGGACCCGCAGCTCGTGATCACCTATGTGGACGTGCCGTGAGCCAGGTCGGCACCGTCCCCAGGCGGCCCACGGGCGTCCACCCGCTCCGCCAACTGAGCCTGACCGCGTCCGCCCTCTCGGAGCTGGGCGCCCTGCTCGACCCGCTCCGCTCGCTGGCCACCGCGGCTCTCGAGCGCCGGGTGGTGCGCGTTCCGAGCGCGCCCGCGGGGGCCACGGGCGCACGGGCTCGCCCGAGCACCCCGAAGCCCCGCCCGGCGGAACGGAGGATCTCGGTCGCCGAGCCGTCTGCTGGGACCACCACCCCAGCCGTGGCCCAGCAGCTCGTCGCCAGCCTCCGCCGGCCGGCCAACATCGCCTTCCTGGCCGTGCTCATGGTGGTGCTGACGGCCTGGTGGGTGGAGCTTCGCCCCACCTCCCTCCTCGGCGGACCGGCCACCTTCATCACCGTCAAGGGCACCTCGATGCTGCCCACGCTGAAGACCGGCGACTTCGTTCTCGCCGAGGCGCAGGCCGCCTACAAGGTGGGTGACCTGGTCGTCTACCGGGTTCCCAAGGGCCAGATCGGGGCCGGGGACGACCTGATCCACCGGATCGTCGCGGGCAACGCCACCGTCGGATTCACGCTCAAGGGCGACAACAACCCCGCCCCCGACCCCTGGACGGTGCCGCGCAGCGACATCCTGGGGAAGGAGGCGGTGGTGATCGGCGGCTTCGGGAGCACCCTCCTGGTCCTCCGCAGTCCCCTCTTCGCCGGGCTGGCCGCCGCCCTCATCGCCATGTGGGTCGTGCTCAGCCCGCCGGAATGGCTGGGTCGGAAGAGACCGGCGGTGAAGGCGACAGCGTCAGCGGCAGCGATGGAGCCGGCATCGGTGCCGGTGACGGCCCACATCGCCGCCGAGCCCACTCCGTCGACCGCCACCTCGGCGGGACTCCCCAAGCGTGTCCCCCGGGCGGCGCCGCGTCCCCGCCCCGACCGCGACGGGCGGCCCCCCTCGCGGGCTCCAGCGCGGCCCCGCCCCCGGCGATCGGCCCCGCCGATCCCCCCCGAGGTCTAAGCCTCCTTCTCGCCCTCCCCGGCGGGCGGCGGAACGACCGCCAGCGGGGGCTTCCGGCCCCTCATCCTGGCCGGACCG
>Ga0187848_10000881_pt1 | contig 26627 bp, 21 predicted proteins | sample June2016WEW_4_40_FD_132424 | JGI IMG/M metagenome (GOLD analysis project Ga0187848, IMG submission 132424) | Peatland microbial communities from SPRUCE experiment site at the Marcell Experimental Forest, Minnesota, USA - June2016WEW_4_40 | ecosystem: Environmental > Terrestrial > Soil >... | reverse complement strand
GAAGTAGCTGTCCGGCGGGACGGTCAGCTCGCCGTTGGCCACCAGCGAATGCATCTGGATCCACCAGCGCGAATCGACTCCGGGGTCGGCGCGTTCCATGCGCGGGAAGTCGTCGCGGTAGCTGTCCGGGGCCGAGGGGAGAAAGAAGGCATACGGCTCGCTGAGCGCGTTGCCGTCGATCAGCACGCGCCCGTCGAGCAGGCGCAGCCGGTCGCCCGGCAGACCGATGACGCGCTTGACCAGATGCAGCGCGGGATCGACCGGGTAGTGGAAGACGATGAGATCGCCGCGGCGGATGAGATTCGCCGGCGCGAGAGCAGGGAAGCGGCCGGTCGAGATGTCTTTGTTGACCAGCAGAAAGTCGCCGACCTGCAGCGTTGGCTCCATCGACGCGGAGGGAATGCGAAAGGGCTGCGCGGTGAACGCCATAATAAACAGCGCGACGACGACAAGGGTGAGCAGCGATTGGAAGGCCTGAAGCAGGCTGTGATGGGGATGAATTGTGGCTTCGCCGTGCCCGACCGCGAGATTCATCGCGCGGCCTTCGCTTGCGGAGTGACGGCGGCGGGCGCGGGAATCGCTTTCGCCTTCGATCTCTCGCTGGATTGCGCCTTCGGTCTCTCGTCCGATTGCGCGGCGGAGATCAGCTTGGCAAATGCGAGGCGCGCGGCCTCCTGTTGGGCCTGTTTCTTGGTGCTGCCGTCGGCGCTGGCCAGGGTGAGCGGTGCGCCGTCGGCGCCCGCGACGCGCACCTCGATGCGGAAGCGCTTCTGGTGGTCGGGGCCGGACTGCGCGGCCAGCACGTACTGCGGCTGGCCGTGGCCCGCGGCCTGCAGCCGTTCCTGCAAGGCGGACTTGTAGTCGCCCACCGCTCCCGAAAATGGTTCGCTGGAGCGCAGCACGCCGACGAGGCTGTCTTCCGCCGGTTCGATGATGTGGCGATGGATGAACTCGCGCGCGGCATCGAGCCCTCCGTCGAGATACAACGCGGCGATGACGGCCTCCAGCGCGTTGGCCAGCAGGGCGGGCTTTCGCTGGCCGCCGCTGTGCGCCTCTCCGCGGCCCAGCAGAAGCATGGGGCCGAGCTGGATGCGTTGCGCCACCTGCGCCAGGTGGCGGCTGCTGACCAGCGAGGCGCGCAGGCGCGTCAGGTCGCCCTCGCGCAGCGCGGGCACGCGCCGGTAGAGCGCCTCGGCTACAACCAGGCCCAGCACCGCGTCGCCCAGGAACTCCAGCCGCTCGTTGTCGCTTCCCGGGTCGGGTGTGCCCTCGGGATTGCTCTCGTAGGCCAGCGAACTGTGCGTCAGCGCGAGCGTCAGCAGCCCGCGGTCCTTGAACGTGTAGCCGAAGAAGCGTTCGTCCGGCGTGACGATGGAAGTGGATGGCGTCGAAGTCTCAGCCGCGGATTTTTCCACGGGGCTGTCGGAGCGGGCTGCGGGCGGCATGGGTTGCCGCCGCGGCGATTTGCGCGGGGCAGCAGCGTTGGATTGGCGCGTCGTCAATGGCCCCCCCTGACGGTGCATCTGGGCTATCAATCTTCAGTTCAGCGGTCTTTCGAACTTCAGTTTACCGGAGTTGTCTGCCGGATGGGATGCTACCGCCGGGCCTACTTGGATGGCGCGGGGCGATAGGCTTCCTTCTCGGCTTTGCCGGTGGGGTCCAGCGGCGCGTTGTCGTCTTCCTGGTCGGATGAGGTCGCCGTGCGTTTGGGCAGCGCGAAGGGCTGTTTGATGCCTGCCTCGGCGGCGGCCTTGGTGTCTGGCTGGCTGTCGCGGCTGGCCAGCGCGGCGCGATACTCGGCCAGCGCCTTGTCGCGCTGGGGGGTCTGCGCGATGTCGTACATCCGCCCCAGGTAGATGTGCGCCCAGGCGACGGTGCGCGGGTCATGCGACAGCTTGACGGTCTGCGTCAGGCGGTCGAGCGCGCCGTCGGGGTCGCCCTGCATCAGCGCGATGCGCCCCAGCAGGTAGAGCGCCTGCGCGTTGGCGGGATTGGCCTTCAGCGCGGCATCGGCGATCTCGCCGGCGCCGTCCAGATCACCCTTCATCAGCTTGCTTTCGGCCAGGTCCAGGCCGGTCAGCGGCCGTGGCGCGCGGCGAATGACGTCTCCGCCGGAGCCTGTGGGCAGGAACGCGATCTTCTCGTCGTGGCTGCGTTCGCGCTCCACGTCCATGCCGTAGACCATGGGGCCCATGTTGTCCTTGATGCTGGTGCCTGCCTTCTGCATCGCGCCGAGCTGGTTGTAGAAGTAATCCACCAGCACCCAGCCCTGGCGCATGTCCAGATCGACCCTGCGCCGGCGGACCTCCTCGGCCTGCCGGTCGTAGGCGGACATCTGGGCGTCGTAACGCTCCTGATCGGCGCGCTCCCGCAGCGATCCGGGCTTCGCCGGCACGGGAATGCCAACGTCCATGGTCTGCGCCTCCACCGCCTTGATCAGGCACTCGGTCACCAGCGCCACGATGTCGCTCTTGTAGGTGAACTCCAGCGGCGCCTTCTGCACCGGCTTCAGCAGCGGAAGCAGCCGGTTGATGGAGCTGGCGCGCGTGTACACCAGCGGCTCGATCAGGAAGTGCAGGTAGGTGTGGCGGATCAGGTCCACCGGCACGGTCTCCGGCGTGCCCGCGCGCGGCGACACCACCACCACCGAGTCCACGCCGTTGTAGCGTGCGTTGGTCTCCTCCGGCGCAAGCATCGGCTCCAGCAGCACCAGGAAGCGGCGTCCGTCGTAGCTGCTCACCGGCAGGCGCAGGAAGATGTTGGTGTCCAGCACCACCTTGGTCAGCGGATCGTGGATGCCCTCGATCAGCGCCTCGTACTCCGGCCGGTCCTCGAACCAGATGGCGTTCAGATGCACCGCATCGGCGAAGGCGCGCAGCAGGGGAAGGACCTCCACCACCGGCGCGGCCTCCGGCGGCAGGTCTGTCAGATCCACCGAGGGCGCAAGCTCCGGCGCGGGCGTCAGGTACAGCGAGAGCGAGACGTACTGGGCGATGTCGTGGCCTGTGTCGCTGAGCGCGTGCTGGCGGAGGAAGAAGCACACCGCGTCGCGTGCGTCGCGCGCCGGGGCGGATGCGGCCAGCTCCTGGTTCATCTGCTCGCGCACCTTCAGCCGCACCGGGTCGGAGTCGGCCAGCCCCGCGTCGTAGCCGCAGGCGTTCAGCGCGGCGGCCAGCGTAAACAGCGGCTCGCTGGTCTCCAGCGTGAAGGCCGAGCCGCCCGCCTCCGGCTGCGCAATGCGCGGCACCGGCGTCGTGTCCACGGCCTGCGACTCCGGTGTGCTGGACGACGAGCTTGAGCTGCCGGGCCCCTGCGCCACCAGCGCCGGCGCAACCACAAGGCTGGCGACGAGGAACGCGAACGCAGCCGCGGCGAACAGCAATCGTCTTTGAGCGAGCCGAAGGCGTAGCGAGCTAAGGAAGCTCTGATTAAGTCTGTTGGCCCTCCCTGGAAGCGTCATTCTGACCCGACTTTGGGTCAGAATCTCCGTCGTTGCCCGTGTCGAGGGGAAGTCCAGGGACTTGTTCAGAGCTTCCCTAGGCAGCAGACGTAGCGGCGCGATCAAAGGCCGTCGCGGGGCGATTGGGATGGTTCGGGATCGGGAGGGCAGCTTCAGGCGAATCACAATAAGGTTTCGACGCTCCCACCGAGTTTAAGAGAGCCACCCCGCGATAGCAAGGAGGGCGTCTATATTGAAATTACAGCACAAGCCCTGTTTTGAAAGGGCGGGACTTTAGTCCCGCCGTAAGCGCCGCAAAATCAACTGGGCTTTAGCCCCCGAGGGAATCTACGCGCGCCAAAACTGATTTTCTTGCAGCCTTTTCACCCATGCCGAGCAAGGGAATCGGAAGGGCACGGCTTTAGCCGTGCCGAATAGCGCGATCATTTTTAATGACCTGCGTCCTCGATCGCTGGAGCGATCGAGGACGCGAAGACAGAAGGGGAGGGCGCTTTATGGCCCGCGTGAACGCGGGCCCTTCCGGGATTGTGCCTTAGGCCGGTTTGCCTTCCAGACGGTTCGGGCAGCGGTGAACAGGCAAGAGAGTATCGTGCTCAATGCGGCCAGCGTTTCTAGCAAGTTTTCGGGCAGCAGGCGCATTTTCTCTTCTCCTACCTTTGGAAGTGCTAGTCGGATTTATAGGGGATGAGGAGGAAAATCCGTACGCAGAATGAGCGATCCGGCGAAGATGCAACTACAAGACCTTGCCGAATCCAGGCTGCGGCACCTTCTGTTGCGCCAGGCCCGGGGCTAAAGCCCTCTGAATCTATTGGCCTTATTCATGGGGCTGAAGCCCCACGCTCCCTCCGGAGAACATGAGCAAGGGCAAGAGCAACCGCAGGTCCTTCGACTCCGCGCTACGCGCTTCGCTCAGGATGACGAACCTTTAGGGTGGTGGTTGTATGCTGGTGCATAACCATGGCTAAGCCTTCCTCGTTGCTGGACACGCGGGTCATCTATTGCGGCGACAATCTGGAGCAGTTGAAGAAGCTCCCCGATGCGTGCATCGACCTGATCTACATCGATCCGCCGTTCAACTCGAACCGGAACTATGAGGTCTTCTGGGGCGAGACCAAGGAGAAGCGCTCGTTCGAGGACCGGCACGAATCGACGCAGGCGTATATCGAGTTCATGCGGCCGCGCTGCGTGGAGCTGGCGCGGGTGCTGAAGAAGACGGGCAGCTTCTACTACCACTGCGACTGGCACGCCAGCCATTACGTGAAGGTGATGCTCGATCAGCTTTTTGGTGAGAACAATTTTCAGAATGAGATCGTGTGGAAACGAAGCAGCGCACACAGCGACGCCCGACAAGGAAGCAGGCATTTTGGTCGGATTCACGACGTTCTATTCCTTTATTCGGGCGGTTCGGACGATTACACATGGAATCAGCTATACATTCCACTTTCAGACGAGTACGTGGAATCTCATTATTCAAACGTCGAACCGGACGGTCGGCGCTTCCGTTGGGACAATCTCACGGGACCCGGAGGGGCGGCGAAGGGTAATGCTTTTTACGAAGTCCTCGGAGTGAAGAAATACTGGCGCTACTCTCCCGACAAAATGGCTGAAATGATTGCAGACGGTCGGGTCGCGATTCCGCCCAAAGGCAAAGTGCCTGCACAGAAGCGTTACTTGGATAAGTCGCTTGGGGTTCCGCTTCAGAGTGTATGGGACGATTTGCCTCCGGTGAATTCTCAGGCAAAGGAGTCTCTGGGTTATCCGACGCAGAAGCCGCTGCCATTACTAGAACGGATTATCAACTCATCGTCGAACGAGAACGACATTGTGCTGGATGCGTTTTGCGGCTGCGGGACGGCGCTGGTGGCGGCGCAGAACCTGCATCGGCAGTGGATTGGGATCGACATCTCTCCGACGGCCTGCACGGTGATGGCGAAGCGGCTGCGCACAGTTTGCAAGCTGCCGGAGAGTGAAAAACTGTGGCAGATTGGGCGCGGGTTTGTGGTGCGCGACCTGCCGTGGACGGAGAAGCAGTTGCGGACGATTCCGCCCTTCGAGTTCGAGAACTGGGCGGTGATTGCGCTGGGCGGCGTGCCCAACAAGACGCAGGTGGGCGATATGGGGATCGATGGGCGCATCTTCCCGGTGGGTTCCGAGCCGAGCGCGAAGAAGGACGCGCAGCTCGACTTTATGGACGACTGGTACCCGGTGCAGGTGAAGCAGATGGACAAGGTCGGGCGGCCCGACATCGACAAGTTCGAGGCGGCGATGATGCGGGCGAAGCGGAAGAAGGGGTTCTTTGTGGGCTTCGACTTCAGCAGCGACGCGATGCTGGAGATTGGCCGCTTCTTCCAGCGCGAGCATATCACGATCATTCCTCTGACCGTGCGCGAGATTCTGGACGAGACGATTGCGCAACGGCTGGCGTGAAGCGATGGGCGGGATTTATCCTCAAAAACCCCAGCAAATCCGCGTGTCAAGGCCCTCGATGCCGGATAATCCAATAAACAACGCCGCATCAATCACTTACCCAGAAAAATAGTTGGCATAGTAGTTATGCTCCAGCGCGTACAATTAAAGTATGGGGGAGCAACAGGTGCAACTTGGGTCATCAAGCAACGCACTGATTCCAGAGACTTTACAAAATAAACAACCTGGAATCAAGACATTGGCCCGGAAGTCCAGACTGAGTCCAGACTCAATCCAGACAAGTCCAGACTTAACATGCCTTTTTTGAAGACTTTGATACTTTTTCGCACACAAGGGACATTCCGCATGAACGAAGCAACCGAAACCAGCCGCGTCTTCGCCTTTACTACGTCTCGCGCGCTTAGCGCGAGCTTAACTAACATTTATTGAATACTTTACGCTACCCCCCCGGGGGGGGGGGACACAGCATCAAAGGGATCCTGCGATTGCCGTCTAGCCGTGGACGGAGATTCCGGCGAAGGTGACCACCACGCGGCCGCGCACCGGGACGCCGAAGGCGCTGGCGGGCTGGTAGACGCTGCCCAGCAACTGATTGGCGACCTGGGTGCGCACGGCTTCGTCCTGCGGCCCGCTGACGATGGTGTAGTCGTAGACGCGGCCACGGCTGTCGACCGAGGCCTCCACGATGATGGTGGTGTCGTGGCCGCTGACGATGGCCCCGGGCGATGCGGTGGAGTAGAGATAGTGCGGCGCGGTGATGGCGCCTAGCGGTTCGTCGTTGGCCAGCACCTGTTGCGGCGCGGCGGCCACGCCAAGCAGAAGCGCGGTGCCGCCCATCAGCGCCACCGAGCCGACCAGCCCGCCGGTGACCTGCAGCAGCATGGGACGGACGGCGTTCTCCCAGGCCAGCGAAAGCCGGTCCAGCAGGCGGGAGTTGTGGCGCGCGCGTTCGCGCGAGATCGCCACGCGCAGGCGCAGGCCGAGGTCGGCGGGGGCGCGCGCCGGGCCCAGCGCGGAGATGGCTTCCTGCGTGGCGCGCCATGCGGCAAGCTCGCGCGCGCAGGAGTCGCAGCCGGTGGTTCGGACGCCGTTGACGTCTTCAAAGCCCTCGATGTGGCGCGCGATCTGCTGCATCCGCAGGCCGCTAACGGCGCCGTCGAGATAGTCGGAGAAAGAAGCTCGAATTGCTCTGCACGGAAGAGACTTCATTGCGATACCTCCAGTTCGGAGTCCAGGCTGCATGGTTCGGAGTCCAAAGCGGAATCGGGAAGGGAACTTAGCCGCTTCGCCGGCGGATGGGGATGCGAGGCATTGTGAGAGATGGCGTTCTGCGCAGTGCCTGTGGCGGGGAGGAGCGCGGCGCGCAAGGCGGCGCGGCCACGCATCAGCCGCGACTTGACCGTGCCGAGGTTGACGTGCAGCAGGTCGGCGATTTCGTCGTAGGAGAGGCCTTCGATCTCGCGCAGCACGACGACGGCGCGGAATGCCTGCGGAACCTGGCGGAGTGCGGCTTCGACGCGCTCGCGGACCTCGTGCTGGGCGGCCTGGTCGAAGGGCGACGAGCCGCCGTCGGCCAGCGTGGAGCCGAGTGAGTGCGCGCCGGCGGCGGATTCGGAGGCGCAGCGCGAGGAACTGGGAGCGTCGAGGTCGATCTCCCGGCGCTTGTGGCGCGACCACCAGCGGCGCCGGTTGGAGGCCTCGCGCAGCGCGATGCGGTAGAGCCACGTGCGCAGGCTGGACTCGCCGTGAAAGCCGCGGATGTTGCGGAAGACCTTGAGGAAGACCTCCTGGGTGATGTCGGCGGCGTCGGCCGGGTCCTGCACGCTGCGCGCGATCAGCGAGTAGAGAGGCTGATGGTAGCGGTCGATCAACTGGGCGAAGGCCTGCTCGGAGCCACTCTGCAGCTCGGCCACCAGGGCGGCTTCTTCGCTCGGAAGGGCAATCGAGATCGCCAGATCATCCATTGTTGCGCCCGCCTGCATCTCCGGGTACCTCTACCCTACGACTTCGGTGAAACGGCTGTAAACCTCCGTGGCGTGCGCCGGGGTGCCTTGGGAACCGCGGCGCTGTCTGTCGCAAAAAACTGGAGCGGCGAGAGAAAGTGCGCCGCCGGCGGCCGAGTGCTCGCTCACTCTACTGACTTAGACACCGGAGGGCAGGGAAATAGTTCCCATTGGTGCGCAGATCGAGGGGCGAAGTTGCGCCGGGAAGAACAGGTTTGGGCCGGGTTTCGGCCAAGAGTAGAGGCCAGATCGCGGGAGTCGTGACGCGGAGAATCCAATGAAGTTTGACTCAACGGGCCGCAACCCTGAGAATAGAAAATGTCCTTCCTGAGAGTGGGCCTGTGGCGCAGCTGGGAGCGCGCTTCCATGGCATGGAAGAGGTCACCGGTTCGATCCCGGTCAGGTCCACCAAGAGTGCATATATACTCCCTTCGAAACCCCGGCCTGCCGGAACGGAAGCGGTCCAGGCTGGTGTGAACTTCATCCAGTGGCATTAGTCCACGCTCTACTTCGCCCCGATCAGACGGATGCGCGTGGTGAAGGCCCGGCCCAGGAGTCCACTGAAGGTCCCGTACTCCGGGGAATCCACCACATTGTCGACGACCGCCGGATTGGCACGGTTGGTCGCATTCTCCAGCACGCCGCGCAACCCGAAGGTTGCGCCGCGAAAGTGAAATCGCCACTCCAGCCCCGGACTGAAGCTGAGATAGTCGGGAAAACGTTGCGATCCCGCCGCTCCCACCACCTGCTGGCTTGCATTGACTGAGGTGTAGGGAAACCCGGTATGCCAGTCGAGCGTGTAGACAAAGTCCCAGCTCTTTTTCAGTTTGGGCAGCATCAGGGGCATCCATCCCCAGGAGAGCACGCGGTTGGGCGTGTCCCAGGCCAGAGGCCCGCTCTGCTGCGCGCCGAGCGGCGATGGGGTGGGCAGGTAGTCGAGCGCGGCATTGGTGCGCGCCGAGGAGCGCGTGTAGGAGGCGAAGATCGTGTATCCGTTGGCAAAGACGCGCCGCGCGTCGAGTTCCACGGAGCGGTAGCTGTCCTGCCGCGCATTGGTGAGGACATAGTTGCCTGAGAGCGACGCTGCCCCGCTCTGATTCACGTACGTGAACGCATCGGACGTGCGCTTCTGCAGGAAGTTAGCTCCGGCCAGAATCGAGCCGGGAAGCTTCTGCTCGAGGCTTACGCTCCAGTTGATGGCGCGGGCCTCGTGGAGCGTGGCGTCGCTGGCGCTGAACTGCGTCTGCTGCGCCGCGCCGGTGGGAGTGACCCCGTCGGATGCGTAGTAGGTGTCGTAACGGACCCCGGCGAGCGCGCGTGTCAGGTATTCCAGTTGCGTGTGGTCGTAGTAAAGCCCAATGCCGGCCGCGAGCTTGGTTGTGCCTTCACTGCCCGGCGGCGAGTAAGTCGCGGCAATCCGCGGCGACAGCAGCGGCCGCCGGACGATCTCGTCCCAGTCCAGGCGCAGGCCCGGCTCGACCAGCAGTCCCATCTTTGTCCGCCAGCGGTCCTCGGCGTAGGCGCCCAGCTCCGCGTTGTGCAGTGCAACCGGGGCAGGCTGCGGAAAGACGCTTTGGCGCGTCAGGGACCCGTCCTCGCGCAGATAGCTCACCGGCGCGCGCGTGACGTCTTCGCCAAAGCCGATATGGTCCACGTCGATGCCGGCCTTCAGATCATGGACTCCGGCCCAGTGTCGCGGAGGAAGATACAGCGCGGCCGTTCCCTCAATACGTTGCGAGTGTCCGGTCAGGTTCTCGAAGTAGCTGCCCTCGGAGACCTCCGGAGTGATCTGGTAGGGAAGGTCTCCGTGCGGTTCGTAGCTGTCGCGGAAGCGCGCGGCCGCGGCTCCAACGTCGAGCAGCGCGCCGCCGACATTCCACTGATCGCGCAGATACGGGAGCCATGCGCTGGTGTTGGTCTTAAGGGTGCTCTGCTGCGGTGTCAGAGGCGAGATGCCGTCGTAGGGCGAATGATAATCGTTGAAGAGCAGGCCGCCCGTCAGGATGTTGGCAGGAGTCAGGTTGGCTTGAATCTTGCTCAGATTGCTGCCGCGCACCAGTTCGTCTGTATCTGCGTTGGCCGGAAGTTCCGCAACATAGATATTGTCGTATTCGGTCTCCAGGCCGTCGAAGAACCATGCCCGGTTGCGCGCCAAAGGCCCGGAAAAGGTGACCCTGGGAACAAGCTTGTCGAAACGAATGCCATTGAGGTTGCGCAAAGAGGGGACAAAATCGGTCGCATTGAAGCGGAACTTGTTGTCGCCCATTCCGGTATTAAGTGCCAGCACTCCTCCGGTGGTCCTGCCGAACTCCACCGGATATCGGGTCGACTCCACATCGATGGACCGGACCGCGTCGGTACTTACGCGGAGATCCAGCGTGCCGTTTACCGGAGAACGTATGTCGAATCCATCCATCAGGTCGAGCGTTGCCCAGGTCTCGGATCCGGCCACATGAACCTGCCCGGAGCCATCCTGCACCACGCCGGGATTGAAGGGCAGCAGGTTGCGGATGTCGCGCGAGGTCGGATAGGGAACGCTCACAATCTCCGGAGTGTTCATGGTGCTGGTGTCGGAGGTCTGTTCGGTATCGATTCCGGGGACCGACGCGGTTACGTTCACCTGTTCCACGACGATCTGTTCGTGCGTCAGCACCACGCGGACCCTGCTCGCGCGTGCGTCGATCCCGCTCTCCACGGCTTGGTAAAACCCGGCCTTGCTGGCGCGAATCTGGTAAGGCGAGTCCTGCTGAAGGGTGAATGTGCAGTGGCCGGCGTAGTCGGTCCACAGCCGGACGCCCGTAAGTTCCGGCTCAAGCACGGCAACCGTGGCGCCCGAAACCGCCAGGCCATTCTCGTCCACAACCGTCAATACAACCGGCGCGCGAACGGTCGGCGGCTGCTCGCCTGCGCCATCGGGGTCCCGGGCGAGCTTGCCCGCTGGGGCGGAAACGGCTGTACAGACGAGAAGAAGCAGGCCGGGAATGACCATCTTCGCACAGACAAGACGCGGCATAGAGAAAGACCGGAACTTCCGTTTTATCTGCCAACAGCCTACGCTCATATGCCCATGAGGTTGGGGTTTGCATTCATATCGGAATCCGACCAGTCAAGCTGAGATGCCTCCCCGGTCTATGTAGCGCCGGCCGATCGCTGAAAATGCTGTGCGGAACTCATAGGCCGTTGTGTACTGGCCTGCGCCGGATTGTGGCAGGGTTATCTCCTCGACATTCAGATTCGTCTCTCTCGCAATAAAGACAGAGAATGTGGCATTCACGCGCAGGGCATCTTTTCTGGAGTAGTCAGCTGCCAGCTCGAATCGACCGTGCGAGTCTGTGGCTGTGGCAGATGGGGAGGGTGGAGTGCAGTGCCGGCTGTAATGCGAAGGTGGCGGAGAGACAGGGATTCGAACCCTGGATACCTTGCGGTATACACGCTTTCCAAGCGTGCGCCTTAAGCCACTCGGCCATCTCTCCGCGGTCGGCGAACCTCTATGAATCTACCACAGGGCCAGAGGAGACGGGCTAAGCCCATGAACGAGAGGGGTTCAAGGTGCAAGGTTCGAGGTTCGAGGGGAAGCCGGTTCAAGGGGCAAATGGCCGTCGTGATCTCCAGATTTGCGGGATAAACTAACGTCTGATAACAGATATTATGTATAGTGAAGGAAAAGCGGGCTGCGGCACGGTTCTGGAGCCTGTGGCTGGACTCCGTCTTGTAGCGGCCAATCATCGCAGCCTCCGCTGCGCGAGTTCCCTTTCGGACCTATCCGCCGCCGACGAAGTGTACGACCTCCAGGCGGTCGCCGGAGGAGACGGGGGTGTCGGCCCAGCGGGCGCGCTGGACGATCTGGCCGTTGTGCTCGACCGCGATGCGGTCGCCCTTGAGTTCCATCGCGGCGATGGCCTGGGCGAGCGAGACCGGCGGGGTCAGGTTATCGAAGCTGCGGTTCTGGCCGTTGATGGAGAGGGTGAAGGACATGATCTCCTAGCTTAGAGCATTTACCGCGGGAGTGGAATCCTGCCGATGCCCCGCCCATGGCATTTCTGACTGGTTAATCAGTATCTATACACCTGCTGCGTGTACTCCCCCCCGGGGGGGGGGTAGCGTAAAGTATTCATAAAATGCAGGTTAAGCTCGCGCTAAACGCGCGAGACGTAGTAAAGGCGAAGACGCGGCTGGATGCGGCTGCTTCGGTGCTGCGGAATCTCCCTTGTGTGCGAAAAAGTATCAAAGTCTTCAAAGCAGGCATGTTAAGTCTGGACTTTTTTGGATTGAGTCTGGACTCAGTCTGGACTTCGGGGCCAATGTCTTGATTCCAGGTTGTTTATTTTGTAAAGTCTCTGGAATGAGTATGTTGCTTGATGGCCCGAGTTGCACCTGTTTTTCCCCCTACTTTAATTGTACCGGTTGGAGCATAACTACTATGCCAACAATTTTCCTGGGGTAAGTTGCTGGTGCGGTGGGAGTTATTTGGATTTTGGGGGAACGAGGGCCTTGACACGCGATTTTGCTGGGTTTTTTGAGGCGGTATTTCATGTGCGGCCTTGATCGCGCAGTAATCAAGGCCGCACATAATCAAAAAAATGGAGGGAGGTTAGGCACGCGTGAACGCGTGCCCTTCCGATTCGTGGCAACGGGTTGGATGGGCACCCGGCCACGGCATCGCGTGAACGCGGATTGCCCAGTCACTCCTCTGTGGGGTGCGTGTCTTTCGGAGTGGTGTCGTTACCTGCGGCGGCCTTAATTGCAGCTTCTTTGGCCGCCTCCAGCTCGCGTCTAAACGCTTCATCAAAGTGCGCCTGATCAACCCCCACCGAATTCGCAAACTGCCCAACTGTCAGATCATGCGCTCCTACGAAATTTGCATTGTTCAAATGCGCTTCGTCGAAATTCGCTCCGGCCAAATGCGCCTCGGTGAAATCTGCTTCGGTCAAATGCGCTCCGCTAAAGTTCACTTCGTTCATACCCGTTCCCTCGAAATCTGCGTAGTCCAAATTCGCCTGACCGTCCAAATTCGCTCCGAAGAAACTCGCATCGTCTAAATGCGCTTCGCTGAACTCCGCTCTTTCCAATTGTGCCAGGATAAAATCTGCCCCTTCCAAATGCGCCCTATAGAATTTAGTACTTCGCAAATACGCTTGGCTGAAATTTGCTCTCTTCAAATACGCATTCCCAAACCACGCTGTTTCCAGATGTGCATCGTCGAAAACTGCTCGCTCCAAATAGGAATTATCGAACCACGTTCCTTCCAAATGAGCGTGGAGAAAATCTGCACCGCGCAAATCGCTGTTACTCAAATCAAGATGCTGCCCGTTGCCCTCACGTTTGCGGTCCCGTTTGCGTCGTCCAAGTACTGTCAGAATGGCTTGTATCTCCGTGGCTGGCTTCTTTGCATTCGCTATTTCAGGCTCTTCGGTTTCCTTAGTGGTACCTTTTGCATCCTTCTCATGCTCTTGCTTCGTTTTTTCTTGCGCAGGTGCAGGGGCATTCTGCCGGACATACGCCGTGAGGACTTCCATGATCGGCCAGTGGTCACGGGGCGAATCGAAGGCAATGCGCTCCAGCGCATAGATTGCGCCCAGCCTCACCTCCACATTCGGCTTATTGTCTGCGGTCAATGCGCCCAACTGCTCGATGGCCTTCGTATACCGATCCGTAATGTGTCCCTGTTCGGCTACCCTCACCCTGCGGTAGGTGAAAACCAGCGCGACGAAGGCGAAGAGCCCTCCCACCACCTGAATGAATGTCTTCCGGTACTCATTCTGTAAGTTGGCGACTTGCTCTGGCGTCGTCTTCGCTTCGGGATTCACGGCTGAAGAGCGAACACTCGCCCTCCTGGTCTGCCACTCCGGAACGATTTGTATTGACAGCAGTAGACCGACAAGTAGAAGGACACCCGCAACCCACCGAACGGACGGCGTGTCAATCACCGGCAATCCTCTTTCTTCGATTCGCCTGTAGAGCCGCCGAAGCCAGATCATGGTGCAAACAGTGTATCTGAAGCGGCTTCTTGTGCGACTTGATCTGACGAGATACCCGTGGCTAAAGCCACGTTATTGTCTGGCTGTATTCAGGGGCCTGAAGGCCCCTGCTCCCTCCGGACGGCAAAGACTCCCACCCACCCTAACCGCGATAAGACTGCGGTTAGGATGGGGCACCCGCCCCCTGCTCCCTCCGGACGGCAAGAACCCCACCCATCGCATGAAACAAGAGCGCGATGGATGGGGCAGCCAAAGGACAACGACGGAGATTCTGCCCTTCGACTTCGCTCAGGGCAGAATGACGAACCTGGGGTGAATGACGAGCCCGGGGTGAATGACGAGCCTGGGGTGAATGACGAACCTGGGGGCAGCCGACGGGCAACAACGGAGATTCTGACTCTTCGAGTCAGAATGACGAACCTGGGGTGAATGACGAGTCTGGGGCACCCGGCCTCTCCCAGGTGCCCAAATGCGAGGCACCTGGGGCACCCGCGTAGATGCCCTCAGCGGCTAAAGCCGCGTTTCAATTAAAGCATTTCACGGCACGGGTGAACCCGTGCCCTTAAGCAAAACGGAATTTTTCAGTATCCACTGAAGGATGGGGCACCCGGCGTCGATGTTGCCGCGTTGGCGGTTGTGGGTTAGCCTATGCTCTGTGGCATCTACAGGAAACTCACGCATCGGCCTGACGCGGCGCAGCATTCTTATCGCGCTGCCTTTCGCACTGACCGCGCGGTCTCTGGCACTGACCGCTGCGCTCGCGTTTGCGATGGCTGGCTTCCCTGCCCGCGCGCAAACCGCGCAACCAACCACGGCGCAGTCCGCGACTGCTGCTGCTACGCAATCGGCGCAGCCAGCCGCGACTGCCGAGCTGCCGGATGCGCCGGGAGTTGCTGCGGCGGCACGGACGGAGCCGGTCCCCACCGGGCCGACGATTGTCATCGACAGCACGATGGGACGGCTGACCTGCAAGACATTCGACAAGCAGGCCCCCCATGCGGTGGCGAACTTCATCGGGTTGGCCGAGGGGACGAAGGACTGGACGATCAACGCCAACCACGCCAAACAGCACGGCAAGCGGTTCTACGACGGGCTGACCTTCCACCGCGTGATTCCCGGATTCATGATCCAGGGGGGCGACCCGGTGGGCGACGGGACAGGCGACCCCGGCTACTACTTCGACGACGAGATAACGCCGGGGCTGACCTTCTCGATGGCCGGGCGGCTAGCCTATGCCAACTCCGGCCCAAACACCAACGGCAGCCAGTTCTTTATCACCGAGGACGCATTCGCCGAGCTGAACGGGAAGTACACCATCTTCGGCCAGTGCGACGCGCACTCGACCCTGCTGGCCGCATCCATCGCCCGCGTCACGCGCGATGCCAACGATAAACCCACCAAGCCGGTGGTGATCCAGCGGGTGACGATCGTGCGCGAGGGGCAACAGATGCCTCCGCTTCCGATTCCGTCCGCGCCAGCGCCTGTACCAGCGAATCAACAATAAGGTCAACGATCGGAAGAAATCAGTGTTCTTTGGAAGGTGTGAACAAGTTCTCAACATTCCCTCAGGGGCTAAAGCCCGATTGATTTATCGGCACTTATGGCACGGCTGAAGCCGTGCCCTTAAGCAAAACAGGGGTTTTTCAAGCAAAACAGGGTTTTTCCGCAGCCTGTGAAGCCCGATTGATTGTTCAACTCAACCGGCGGGACTAAAGTCCCCGCCCTATCAAAGCAATGATTTGCGCAGCCGTTTCTTACTTACAACTTATCCCATACCACTGGAGTTCACACAATGCCAAGCAAGCCCGGAACCTATGCCACCTTCAAGACCAGCGAAGGTACGATTGTCTGCAAGCTCTTTGAGAAGGACGCACCGGAGACGGTCGCCAACTTCATCGGCCTGGCCGAGGGAACCAAGGAGTGGACGAGCCGCTCCAAGAAGGGGCCCAAGCTGTACGACGGAACCGTCTTCCACCGCGTGATCCCCAACTTCATGGTCCAGGGCGGCGACCCCGAGGGCACCGGAATGGGTGGCCCCGGCTACCGGTTCGCCGACGAGACCAAGGGATCGCCGCACGGCTTCCAGCAGAAGGGCAAGCTGGCCATGGCCAATGCCGGCCCCAATACCAACGGCAGCCAGTTCTTCATCACCGTGGCCGACACAAGTTGGCTGACCGGAAAACACACCATCTTCGGCGAGGTGGTGGAGGGGATGGAGATCGTGGAGACGATCTCGCAGGTTCCGACCGGCAGCCAGGACCGGCCCAGGACGCCTGTGGTGTTGGAGACGATCACAATCGAAAGGATCGCATGACGCCCGAGTACATCGCGTTGAAGCTGTCTCTGCTTCCCCAATTCAGGGTCGAATCAATCGATTACGACCTCGGGAAGCATGGAGAAGTCATGATCCTAATCGGGACATTCTCGGAATCAGTTGGTTACGAGGAACAGACAGTAAATTTTTACCTTCCGGATCTTCGGACCATTCACGGACTATTGCTTGAGTCGCCTGAGGGTCAGAAAACTCGCCGCTTCCAACATGACGCAAACTGGCCAACCGACATCACAGAAGCCGAACTACTGTCGAGAAGACTCTCATACTTGGGATCCTACGACGCTCGTCATCTTGATCTTGCCTTCGACCCAGATATCAACTGGGAAGAGAGACGCTTCAGTTCGCAGAAAGCCATCCAAAGCAAGGTCATCGGTACCGATGGACTGGCCTATAGAAAGTGGACGAAATACGATGATGGTGCCGAGATTCCGGAGGGATCAATAATTATTGCGGCCGGATGGGATCACGAGCATTGCACCTTTTGTTCGCGTCATATTGATCCAGGTGATATAGGCTATGCCAGTCTCGACCCATACTGGAAACACGAGTGGTCCTGTATGTGGTGCTATAACCACATCGTCAAGCCCCATGATCTGCGACCAATTTTCTCTCCCTTCGAAAGCAGATCAACTTCTTAACGACAACGTTCGTTCCGCTCAGTTCCCTGCCGGGGTGCGGATGATATGGACCGAGCAGCGGGCGTGGCGGGCGACGAACTCGGCCACGCTGCCCAGCAGGAAGCGCTGCAGGCCGCGCTTGCCGTGCGAGCCGAGGACGATGAGATCGGCGCGCCACTCGGAGGCGGAGTCGAGGATGCGCTCACGGACGTCGCCAACCTCGACGGCGGTCTCTGCCTTGAAGCCCGCGCCACGCAACTGCATGGCAACCCGCTCGACCAGTTCCTGGGCCGGCTTCTTCATCTCTTCCAACTCGGGAGCGTAGCCCATGGCCATCTCCGGTGGCGCCATGAGCCCCAACGGTTGCAGGACATGCAGGACCAGCACATCGGTGTTCTCGGCGCGGAACTGCGCGACAAACGCGCGGGCAATCTCTGCCGCGTACTTCGAGTCGTCGATTCCCATCAGGACCTTCATGGCTCCGCCTCCACATCCAACTCCAGGACATCCACCGTATCAGACGCGCGCCAGGCGGTTCCAGTTGTGACTGCGATGGAAAAATCGGAGAAGAGCGAGGCGACCGGGCAAGAGGCCGCGGAGGAGCTGCGATCTCCGCCGCAACTGCTGAAACCCCCCGCCGCATTCGCAAGCGAAGCGTGGCGGGGGGCATGGGTGAGACGGGGCTGCGCTTGATTGCCGAGGTTGCGCTGTGGGCCCGGCGAGAGCCTGAAGGGGGCTAGGCGGCGTTGCGCTCCGGCCAGAGCTTGTTCAGCCAGAGCTTGAGCCCATTGCGGGCCGGAACGACCTCGCGGCACTCCACGAAGACCTCTCGGCTGAGCCGCATCAGGATCTGCACGGATTCCACGTCGCTGGGCGAGAGCTCGCCGCAGTTGCGGTAGACCCGCGAATCGTAGATGTACTCGATGGCGTGACCGAGCGACTCCAAGGCGTGTCCCTGGTCCATCGAAGGCCGGCGGCGAATTGTCTGGCTGGACGACCGCTCGCGCCGCGAGGCGGGCTGCTCGGACAGTGTGTGGACGGTAATCTGTCCGAATGGGCTGGAGGATGGAGTAGTGGACATAGAAACACCTCTCTTCAGGTGTTCTATCGGCAGCATCGCGCCGGAGATTAGGCCAGTTCTGCATTTTTTATTGGGGGGATAGAATTCCTTGGGAGGGTACAGATTGCGACGCAGGAGAGCGGGCCTTGCAGACTCCATGCAATGCTCAACTTATGGTTTAGCAAGCGTCCATAAGTGGTTCATAGGGCCTCTTCCTGTTCCAGTCTGAACAGCGGACCGGAGGGCTGCGGCGACATAGAGCTTGGCGGCGTGGGCGGCCTGCCGCGGAGCGTCGCCCAGAACCAGCCGGCTGAGGAAGGCGCTGGAGAGAGCGCAGCCGGTGCCGTGGGTCGATCGGGTGACGACGCGGCTGCCCGGCAGCCAGAGTCCCTGTCCGGTGGGCAGCAGGAGATAGTCGTCTGGCGGGTCGAGGTGGCCTCCGGTGGCGAAGATTCCCAGGCGATGACCGTCCGGGCTCTGCGCGATGCGTGCCTGCAGGGCGCGACAGGCGCGGGGCAGATCGTCGCGGGCGGCGGCCTCGACGCCGGAGAGAATGGCAAGCTCGGCAAGGTTCGGGGTGATCCAGTCGACCTGGGGAAGCAGGCGGTCGCGCACGAGCGTCACAGCGGCCGGATCGAGCAGTTCCCTGCCTGAGGTGGAGCGCAGAACGGGATCGAGTACGACGGGGACCCATCCCTCGGGCCGATGCCAATGTTCCAATTGATGTTTTTCCAGATAATCACAGATAACAAGTGCGTTATCCTCCGTTGAAATCATGCCGATCTTGATTCCGGCAGGCGGCAAATCCTCTTCCAGGCAATCCAGCGTTGCACGGAGGACGGCGGGGGATGTGGGATGGGTGGAGACGACGCCGAGGGTGGATTGCACGGTGAGCGCGGTGATGCAGGCGGTGCCGAAGAGGGAGTGGGCGGCGAAGACCATCAGGTCGGCGGTGACTCCGGCTCCGGAGGAAGGATCGAAGCCGGCGATGGTGAGGACGGTCTGCATGGGCGCTGGAGGCGGAAAGGTGCTGAGATCGGTGCTTTCGAAAATATTTTTACATTTTGGTTAACCGGGCGGCGTTCGGCTGCATCTGACCATTTCAAGGCCCATAATTGCCAACTTTGGGGCAGATTTACACTCTGCGACAAGGCATCTTCTATATCACAGAAAGGGCATTCCCGGCAAGTCCTGAGACTCGATAAACGCTTACAGATGATTGACTTGAGTTGTTCTGACAAAGACAATAACAGATGGAGCGTGCCAATGAAAAGGACTTCTTTCAGAAGTGCATCGACAGGGACGGCCCGGCGGTTCGGGGCCGGAGTCCTGCTGATGGGCCTGGCGCTGAGCGCGTCGGCCAAGGACGGTTCCCCCTCCGGCACCGCCCCCCCTACCGCAGCCATTAAGGCGAAGCCAAGCGCGAAGCCGAAGCACTGGTTCCAAGTGGGCGTGGCGTCGTGGTACGGAGCGAAGTTCCAGGGGCGCACGACGGCGGGCGGAGAACGCTTTGATATGAACCAGATGACCTGCGCCCACCGCAGCCTTCCCCTGGGCACCTGGCTGCGGGTGACCAACCTGAAGAACCACCGGACGGCCTACGTTCGGGTGAATGATCGCGGCCCTGTGCTGGAGGACCGGATTGTGGACCTGTCGTTTGCGGCGGCGCAGGAGCTGGGGCTCTCCGGGGCCGGCATCGGCCAGGTGAGGCTGGAGCCAGTCAGCAGCGGCGATCCCGAGATGGCCCTGGCCCTGGTGGCACAGTTGCAACTGCCTGTGGTGTTATCGCCTGTACGCTGAGGCTGCAGGTTGTGGGTTGTGTGCGCGCACCCCCTTTGTGTGCGAAAAGTACTAAGAAGGTTTGCCCAGGGTGTCAGAATTGTCCCGGGGGCTGAAGCGGATGCTGAAAAAGTCGATGTGTTGCCTTCAACCTGCCCTCAGCGGCTAAAGCCGTATTGCAAATAAAGCTTTTACGGCACGGGTGAACCCGTGCCCTTAAGCAAAACGGAGTTTTTCAGCAGCTTCTGAAGCCCCGATTCATTTCCGGGCGAAGTTGCCCAGGCTAAAGCCTGGGCCTATCTCAGAAGCAAAGGCAAATGCAGGGGTTCTTCGCTGCGCTCAGAATGACAAACAGAGAGGGCTGTGGAATGACAGAAAAAAAAGAGCGGCGGAGGGTGAAGTTCGTCCCTTTTCGATACGAATACAATTTGATGGCGGACTTGGGGAGAATTGGCGGGGACATTTCGGGTGGATTTGCTCTAGACTGTTGCGATGGACAAAATGACGACCCAAGCACATGCACACAAGGAAGTTGCCGCGGCACACAAGCACGCGCATAGCGCCGGCGCGAAGGCCGTGGCCGGGAGCGAACGGGTGGACCCGCGGGAGCGGCTGATTGTGGCGCTGGACTTCCCTTCCGCCGACAAGGCGATGGACCTGGTGGAGCGGCTGGATGGCTGCTGCCGCTGGTTCAAGGTGGGGATGGAGCTGTACTATGCGGCTGGGAACCGGGTGATCGAAGGGCTGCGGGAGCGCGGGTACGAGGTGTTCCTGGACCTGAAGCTGCACGATATTCCCAATACGGTGGCCGGCGCGGTGCGGTCGGTTGCGGGCGTGGGCGCGTCTCTGTTGACGGTGCATGCGGGCGGCGGCGAGCCGATGATGAAGGCGGCGGCGCAGGCGGCCAGCGCGCCGGGCGCGCCGAAACTGCTGGCGGTGACGGTGTTGACCAGCATGGACGCGGCGGAGTTGCGCGCGGTTGGAGTGGGCGCAGCCCACGGCCCCGGCGGAACGCTGCATTCGCAGGTGCTGCGGCTGGCGCGGCTGGCGCGTGCGGCGGGGATCGACGGGCTGGTCTGCTCGGCGGAGGAGGTGGAGGCGGTGCGCGCAGCGGTGGGGCCGGAGGCGCAACTGGTGGTTCCGGGGATCCGTCCTGCGGGCGCGCCGGGACGGCGCGACGACCAGAGGCGCGTGGCCAGCGCGACCGAGGCCATCCGGCGCGGCGCGTCGATGCTGGTGGTGGGACGGCCGATTGCGGAGGCGGCGCACCCGGCACGGGTCGCGGCGGGGATCCTGGCGGAGATTGCCGGCGTGGAGTAAGCGGGTTGGTTCGACCCCATTCGTGGGATTGGGTTTGAGCGAAGAGACGATATAGTGAGGGTGTGGAAAAACCTGCAATTGCGTCTGCCTCTCCGCTGGAGAGGCAGGACGAAACTTTGCCGACCGAAGATGCGGAGCTGACGGAGGTTTCGTCGCCGAAGAGCACGAACGGGAGGGCCGATCAGGCCGCCCAGGCGACGTTGCTGGCCGCGCTGTTTGCCATTCCGGCGCTGATGTGCGTTCACGCTGCGAACGTGAGCGACGCGGACATCTGGTGGCACCTGAGGACGGGCGAGTGGATTCTGGCGCACCATGCTGTGCCGCGGGTGGACCCCTTCTCCGGCCCGCTGGCTGGCAGTCCCTGGCTGGCCTATAGCTGGCTCTATGAGCTGGTGGCGGTGAAGCTGTTTGCCCGGCTCGGGCTGGCGGGCATTGTGGCCTATACCAGCGGAATGGTTCTGGCGATCACGGTCGCGTTGGCGCAGATGGTGCGGCGGCTGCAGCGCGACTTTTTCCTGGTGATACTGCTTGCCATCGTTGCCATCTTCAGCATGGAGCATCTCTATATGCCACGGCCGTGGCTGTTCAGCATTCTGTTCTTCATTCTGGAACTGGACATCCTGATGCAGGCGCGCAAGACGGGGCGGGCGCGGGGGTTGGTGTGGCTGCCGGTGATCTTTGCGCTGTGGGGGAACGTGCATATTGAGTTCGTCGATGGGCTGATGGTGCTGGGGCTGGCATGGGCGGAGGCGGAGGCAGCGCGCTGGTGGAGCGCGGCAGAGACGCGCGTGCGGCCCGCGTGGATGAGAGGCGCGCTGGCGGCCAGCGCGCTGGCGACGCTGGCGAACCCGTATGGATGGCGCATCTACGGGGTGGCGTACGAGCTGGCAACGCAGAGCGGCGCGCTGAACAAGGTCTCGGAGATGCAGGCGATTCCCTTCCGTGATCTCTCGGATTTCCTGGTCCTGCTGCTTGCACTAGGGAGCGCGGCGGCGCTGGCGTGGCGGCGGCGGTTCTCTCTGTTCGAGACGGGGTTGCTGGCGTTGGCCGCGGTCCTGTCGTTCCGGTCGCAGCGCGATGTGTGGGCGATGGCGGTGGCCGGGGCTGCGATTCTGGCGTCCACGATCGCGGGCAGCGAGAAGGCCGCGATGCGGTTGCCGAAGTGGGCCACGGCGATAGCGGTGCTTGCGGCGGTGCTTGCGGTGCCAGCAGGATTCCGCGCGATGCATGTCAACAATGCGCGGCTGGAGAGTGAACTTGCGAAGAGCCTGCCGGTGCGCGCGGTGGAGGCGGTCCAGGCGAAGGGCTACGCCGGCCCGCTGTACAACGACTACAACTGGGGCGGGTATCTGATGTGGTCGCTGCGGATGCCGGTGAGCATCGACGGGCGCGCGGCTTTTTACGGAGACCAGCGGATCGACCGCTCGCTGGCGACATGGAACGCCGAGCCGGATTGGGCGAGCGATGCGCAGTTGATGAAGGCGGGTGTGGTGATCGGGCCAGTGAAGGCCCCGCTGACGCAGGTGCTGCGGATGGATTCGCGCTTTCAGCTTGTGTATGAGGACAAGGCCGCGGCGGTGTTTGCCGCGCGCAAGTGACCGCTATGCGGGATTGGGTTTGGGCGCAGAGGCGATATAGTGAGGGTGTGGCAGATCAAGTAAACGCGCCCGATGCCGTGCCCGAAGCGGGGGCCGAGACTTTATTGAGCACGCAGGAAGCGCTGCCGGAGGCTGGGGGGAGCGCGCAGAAACAGGCCGAGCAGATTGTGCAGACGCTGGTGCTGGCCGCGCTGTTTGCCGTGCCGGCGCTGATATGCGTTCATGCTGCGTGCGTGATCGACCTGGACATCTGGTGGCATCTGCGTACGGGCGAATGGATTCTGGCGCACCACGCTGTGCCGCAGGTGGACCCCTTCTCCGGCCCGCTGGCGGGAAGTCCCTGGCTGGCCTATAGCTGGCTGTATGAGCTGGTGGCGGTGAAACTGTTTCATTGGCTCGGGCTGGCGGGCATTGTGGCCTATAGCAGCGGAATGGTCCTGGCGATCACGGTCGCCATGTACCACATGGTGCGGCGGGTGCAACGCGACTTTTCGCTGGCGGTGCTGCTCAGCTTTGCCGCCGTCTTCTGCATGGGGCGGCTGTATACGCCGCGGCCGTGGCTGTTCACCATTCTGCTCTTCATTCTGGAACTGGACATCCTGATGCAGGCGCGCCGGACGGGGCGGGTGCGCGGGCTTCTGTGGCTGCCGGCGATCTTTGCGCTGTGGGCGAACGTGCATATTGAGTTCGTCGATGGGCTGATGGTGCTGGGGCTGGCTTGGGCGGAGACGCTGGCCGCGCATTGGGGATTGGGCGCGGAGACGCGAGTGCGGCCGGTGTGGATGGGCGGAGCCCTGGCGGCCAGCGCACTGGCGACGCTGGCAAACCCGTATGGATGGCGCATCTACGGGGTGGCGTACGAGCTGGCAACGCAGGGCGGAGCGCTGAACAAGGTCTCGGAGCTGCAGGCGCTTCCCTTCCGCGATCTGCCGGATTTTTTGATTCTGCTGCTGGCGCTGGCGAGCGCGGCTGCGCTGGCGTGGAGGCGGCGGTTTGCGCTGTTCGAGACGGCGCTGCTGTGCTTTGCGGCGGTGCTGTCGTTCCGCTCGCAGCGCGACGTGTGGGCGATGGCCGCGGTTGGCGCGGCGATTCTGGCGGCGATGATCGCAGGCAGCGAGAAGGGCGCGATCCGGCTGCCGAAGTACGCCACGGCGATAGCGGTGCTTGCGGCCGGGATTGCGATGCCTGTTGGGTTCCGCGCGATGCGGGTGAACAATGTGCAGCTTGGGACGCAGTTGGCGAAGGGCCTGCCCGTGCAGGCGGTGGAGGAGGTGTGGGCAAAGGGCTACGCAGGCCCGTTGTACAACACATTCGACTGGGGCGGATACCTGATCTGGGCGCTGCGGATGCCGGTGAGCATCGACGGGCGGCAGAACCTGTACGGAGACCAGCGGATCGACCGCTCGGTGGCGACATGGAGCGCGCAGCCGGACTGGGCGAGCGATGCGCAGTTGATGAAGGCGGGGGTGGTGATCGGGCCAGTGAAGGCGCCGCTGACGCAGGTGCTGCGGATGGATTCGCGGTTCCAGCTTGTGTATGAGGACAAACTGGCGGCGGTGTTTGTGGCGCGGCGGAAGTGAATGGATAGCTTCCCACCCATCGCGCAAAGGACGCGCGATGAATGGGGCACCCAGAGCTAGAGCTTCTCGAAGAACTCGCAGGCGGAGCAGGAGATGTAGACTCCGCCGGGGACGCCGCGCTCGCGGTCCTTGACGCGCTTGACGATGCGGGTGGGCTTGGAGCAGCGGGGACAGTCGGTGCTCTTGTGGGTGTCCATCATCTTCTTGCGGTCGCCGGTCTTGGCAATCTTCGCCATTGGGTTTATCTCTCCTAATTCGAATCTGTCGGTCCCCGTTTGCGCAGACGGTCGAGCGGATGACTTCTCGCGGGATGAAACGAGGGAGAAGAGGCGCGGCGGGAATCTAGAGCCAGTTTACATGATTCGCGGATGCGGAAAAGGCACGGTTTTGTTTAAGGGCACGGGTTTACCCGTGCCGCAAAAGCCATACAAAGCCATTGGGCTTTAGCCCCTGAGGTACGCGCCGTACAATCGCCGCATGGCAATCCCTGGCCGCACATCTCGCCCTGGAACATTTTTTATCACTACCGCGACTTACAACCGTCGACGCCTCTTCCAGCTTCCCGTCAACGCCGAACTCTTCATAGAAACGCTCCAGCACTACCGACGCGAGGGCCACTACAAGCTGCACGCCTTCGTCGTTATGCCTGACCACGTTCACCTGATCCTTACCCCGCAAGGAATCACCCTCGAACGAGTAATGGGCCTCATCAAGGGCGGCTTTTCTCACCGCCTTGCATCGAAGTTCTCCGTCTGGCAGCGCGGATTCACTGACCACCGCATCCGCGACGGAGAAGAACTTACAACCCGGCGCACCTATCTCCACCAGAACCCCGTTCGCGGCGGCCTCGTTTCGGCAGCGGAACTCTATCCATACTCCTCTGCGTATGCCCCCGCGAAGGGTGACCTCAGGGGCTAAAGCCCCCCTTTTTTTCGCAGTCTTTGCGGCACGGCTGAAGCCGTGCCCTTAAGCAAGGCAAATGATTACGTGGGCGATGGAACTGTCCTCTTAGGCAAGACAAGTGATTAAGTGGGGGCTTCAACCGTGCCCTTAAGCAAAACGGGGATCATCCCGCCGGCGTTGCGTAACCGCCGTCACATTCCGGGTGCGCGGGGCTGTGTAGAATTGCAATTGAAGCGCAAATTGCAAATTGATGGGAAGTATACGCAGGAAAAGATCGATACAGGAGAAGATGGCACCATGAAGCTGACCCCCGGAAAACTCGCAGGACTGAAGGCCGTCTCCAACCCGCGCGGCGTGATTGCGGCCGCCGCCATGGACCAGCGCGGATCGCTGCAGAAGTCGCTGGCCAAGGAGCGCGGATCGGCCGCGACAGGCAAGGACCTGGAAGACTTCAAGACGCTGGTGACCGATGTGCTGTGCAAGCACGCGTCGGCGATCCTGCTGGACCCGGAGTATGGGCTGCCGGCGACGAAGCACCGGCATGGCAAGGGGCTGTTGCTGGCCTACGAGAAGACGGGCTACGACGCGACGACGCCGGGCCGGCTGCCCGACCTGCTGGACGTGTGGTCGGTGCGGCGGCTGAAGGAGGCGGGCGCGGACTGCATCAAGATCCTGCTGTACTACACGCCGTTCGAGAAGACGGCGGTGAACGACCTGAAGCAGGCGTGGATCGAGCGCATCGGCGACGAGTGCCTGGCGCACGACATTCCCTTCTTCCTGGAGTTTGTGGGATACGACGCCGAGGGCGGCGATGAGAAGTCGCTGGCCTACGCCAAGAAGAAGCCGGAGATCGTCTCCGGCGCGATGGCGGAGTTCGGCAAGGAACGCTACAACGTGGATGTGCTGAAGGTGGAGGTTCCGATCGTGATGGAGTTTGTGGCGGGCACCAAGGCCTTCAAGGGCGAGGCGGCGTACACGCGGGCCGAGGCGCTGCAGCACTTCCGCGACGCCGAGGCGATGACGCACAAGCCGTTCATCTACCTCTCGGCGGGCGTGTCGAACCCGGTGTTCATCGAGACGCTGGAGCTGGCGGGCGAGTCGGGGACCAAGTTCAACGGCGTGCTGTGCGGGCGGGCAACGTGGAAGGACGGGATTCCCATCTTCGCCAAGCAGGGCGAGGCGGCCTTCCGCCAGTGGCTGGAGACGACCGGCGTGGAGAACATCAAGAACGTCAACCTGGCGCTGGAAGCGGCCAGCCCGTGGTTCCTGAAGTACGGGGCCAAGAGCATGGCGGAGCTGGGATAAGACAGCAAGCAACGAAGGGTGAAGGAATGGGCCGCGGAGAGATTCGCGGCCCGTTCTGCGTTTGGGGCACTTCGATGGTGGCGTAGAAAGGCGAGAGGAAAGCTAACGACCGACGGTGCGGGCGGCCTCGGCGGGGAGGGGCTTGTTGGCTTGCGAGAGCAGCAGGCTGACCTGCCAGAGTTGGGTCTCGGTGAGTGAGCTGCCGTAGGCGGGCATGGCAGTGAGGCGGATTCCGTTTTTAATCTTCCAGTAGGTCTCGCCG
>Ga0187848_10000877_pt1 | contig 26717 bp, 23 predicted proteins | sample June2016WEW_4_40_FD_132424 | JGI IMG/M metagenome (GOLD analysis project Ga0187848, IMG submission 132424) | Peatland microbial communities from SPRUCE experiment site at the Marcell Experimental Forest, Minnesota, USA - June2016WEW_4_40 | ecosystem: Environmental > Terrestrial > Soil >... | reverse complement strand
TTCGGGATTACCTCACCAAAAGTTAGGTTATCCCGAAACGTCAGGAAGCTGCCGAACGCCCTGTCAACCCAGCACTGCGACCAAAACCCCCGCCCGGAATGCGCCGGATCCAGGTAGTAGGGCGGACCCCCTGGTCCGCGGCCGGCCCCCTGGCCGGCTCTTCGCTGGTATCGGGCGCTTGACTCTTGCGCAGAAGTGCGGGACGAGGGCCTCCCGCGCGCACCGGGGGATGCTGTGAAAAAATCGTCTAGGTGGCACCGGCTTTAGCCGGTGAAGCGTTCGGCTGCCCAGCCAACGTTCCGCAACGGCGGCGATCTGCAAGTCCGCCCAATTCTGCACAACCCCGCCGCTGTAGCGCCTTTTGGCCTGCTCCAGCCCAGGTGGCACCGGCTTTAGCCGGTGAAGCGTTCGGCTGTCCAGCCGACGTTCCGCAGCGCGGCCAATCGTAAATCTCCCCAAATCCGCCCAAATCTTCGTAGAGTAGGCCTTTTGGCCCGCTCTCCCCGCGGCACCGTGCCCACCCTCGTAGCGCGGGCCTCCAGACCCGCCGCCACCACCTGCGCCCATCCCGCATGCTTTCTAGCGCTTGCACTGAATTCCCCGGAAAACCGCGACAAGCCCGGAAGCCGGTCACAGGTTTTCAAAATAATTTGCAAACCGTTGGCCCATTTGCCACTTAACTGGGAATTCGCCGCCTCCGTGAAGCCGTCTTTTTGGAGTGCGGATGTTATATGTCGAGGCGGGAGAGAGAAGTTCGCGCCTTCCTCTCCCACATGTCGCGTGCGGCGCCGGCCTCTGGGGCGGGGCCAGGCGCCCGCGACTATCTTGCCCCTGTGCGGGGGACGTGCGGACTCGTTGGATAATGAAAAAGAGGAAGAGCCAGATGTGGGCGACAGGGGGATCGTTTGATGCGTGCTTCACGGAATATCTGGATGTCTTAGTGCCCCTCTTCGAGCCGGCCCAGGACAATGTGGTTGCCTTGTTTGAATTTGTTTGTTGTCTTCTCCACCCCTCTGGCGTTCAGGGCGTGGACGAGAATCCGCTGCTTGAATCAACGGCCTTCATCGATGACCTCACCGTCTTCTCCCGCCAAGACCTCCCCGTTCATAACTTCGAGCATCCCGATCGCACGCGAGCGCGACTCGCACTCCTGTCGTACTGCCACCTCACCGAAGCGGACTTCTTCTACGAACTCCTCGTCAATCTCCTGCGGGTAAGGTGCGGCGAACGGTGGGCACTCGCGCCGTTCGCCGACCTTGCGCAGGTGGTCAAAGCCAAGAAAGGCGGCACGGAAAAGCGAATACAGCCCAGCCCCAACAAAAAGATCAAACGCATCAGCGAGTACGCGACCAAAGCCGGCATGCCGAGCGTCAACGAGACATTCAAGCAGATCTACCTCCCCGCGGTCCGCAACGCAGTCTTTCACGCCGACTACACGATCACGGACACGGACTTTCATATGATGCGGGACTACTATCACTCCCCACGTGGTTACCTCACGCGAGACGTCCCGCTCCCCGAACTCCTCACGGTCGTCGACCGTACCTTCGCGTTCTACTACGCGCTGCTCAACCGCCACCGACTGGCAACAGCAAACTTCACGCACCTCAAAAACAAAGCCGTCCCCTTCAACCACTACCTCAAGGGGCTCATCGAATTTCTGTTCGAGGACGCCACGATCTGCGGCTTCCACGTGTACTGGCCCAATCGGCAAAGCGCGCAATTCACCAGGACGACGAGGGGATGCCACGCCATAAACCTCTGTCCGAACATCCAAGGCGGCCTGAGCATTGACGTCGGCACCTACCCCACCAACCCCGGGCCCTTCTCTCCGCTCGTGGAGAACGGACAACAGCCGGCCTACACGCCCACCGCCGGCAGAACCACACCACCCTACTGGCCAAACAACCGAGAACCCATACCCCTGGATTAGAGCCGAAAGAGCCGAAAGGGTCAGCCGGAGCCGAAAGGGCCGAGCCGAAAGGGTCAGCCGAAAGAGCCGAAAGGGTCAGCCGAAAGGGTCGAGCCGAAAGGGTCAGCCGAAAGGGTCAGCCGAAAGGGTCAGCCTGACGGAAGCTGTTGGCGCGCCGCAAGTTCCGCGTTTTCAATACGCGCGGCCGCGCCCCGCGCTACCTCCAAGTGCCAGGCCCATCTTTTCAGACAGTTAGGCGACCCGAAAAATCGCGGAACTCGCCAACATGGCAGACCGCTCCGACGGGTTCGAGTCTCCGCAACCGGTAATTCCGCCCTCGGGAGAGACTGCGGCCGAAGGGGTCAGCGTGTTTCCTTGAGAGATTCTGCCTCGCCGAGCAACCTGACAGCTATGGCGAGAATGGCGAGAGCGGTATTGTCGCGCGTCCTCCCAGAGGAGCAAAGGGTAGCGTCGGCAATCTCGTCGGCGGTGCCTGAGCCGAAGCGGAGAATGCCCGGCGTTCGCGCCCGCCAACTATCTCGCCAGCCTGGAAACCAACTCCGCCACCGCGCGCTCCACCGCCGGTGTAAGCCGCTCGCCGAGTTCGAACGATTCTCCGCCGATGGAATACAGCACGCCGGAGGCGGTTGCGCCATAGAGCGCGACCGCGCCGGCAAGAAGCGCTGCCGGAGTGGCATGATGGGTGAACGTCGCGCCAGCTTCCAGCAGCACTACTGGGCACTCCCGGATCTCGCCCGGCTGGCCGTCGGCCGCGGCATCGATGAAGATCACTTCGCGCGCGCGGCCGATCGGTTCCATCAGTTCCGGCGTCAACTGCTCGACCGCCAGAATCTCAACGTCGGGGCTCGACCATCCCTCCCGCAACAGTTCCGCCGCGCGATAGCCCGCTCCGTCGTCGCCACGCAACCGGTTGCCGTAGCCGACGATCAGCAACCGGGGCATGTTTGCCCACAGGCTAAAGCCCGTGCCATCTACTTCAGCTCGACCAGGTTTTCCGCGGCCGTTCCGTCGACAACCCCGGCGGCATCCTCGGCGGTGAAGGTTTCCACCTTGGCGGAAATGTTCATGGAGCAAAACTTCGGCCCGCACATGGAGCAGAAATGCGCGTCCTTGAAACCTTCCTCGGGCAGGGTTTCGTCGTGCATGGCGCGCGCGGTTTCCGGATCGAGCGAAAGATCGAACTGGCGATTCCAGTCGAAGGTGTAGCGGGCGCGCGAAAGCGCGTCGTCGCGATCGCGGGCGCCGGGCCGGTGGCGGGCGATATCCGCCGCGTGGGCGGCGATCTTATACGCGATGATGCCCACCTTCACGTCCTCCCGATTGGGCAGCCCCAGATGCTCCTTGGGGGTCACGTAGCAAAGCATCGAGGCTCCGTGCCAGCCGATCATGGCCGCACCGATGGCGGAAGTGATGTGGTCGTAGCCCGGCGCAATATCCGTCACCAGCGGCCCCAGCGTATAGAACGGGGCTTCGTTGCACATCTCCTTTTCTTTGACCACCTGCATTTCGATCTGGTCCATCGGAATGTGGCCGGGGCCTTCGATCATCACTTGCACGTCGTATTCCCAGGCCTTGCGCGTGAGCTCGCCCAAAGTCTTCAGCTCGGCGAACTGGGCTTCGTCGCTGGCATCGGCGATGCTGCCGGGCCGCAGTCCGTCGCCCAGGGAAAAACTCACGTCGTGCTTCTGGAAGATCTTGCAGATGTCCTCGAAGCATTCGTAGAGCATGTTCTGGCGATGGTTTTTCACCATCCACTCGGCCAGAATGGAGCCGCCGCGGCTCACGATTCCGGTCACCCGCCGGGCCGCCAGCGGAATGTGCTGCACCAGCACGCCGGCGTGAACGGTCATGTAGTCCACACCCTGTTCGGCCTGCTCTTCGATCACATCGAGCATCACCCGCGCGCTCAGGTCCTCCACGCGGCGCACGCGTGAAAGCGCTTCGTAGATCGGCACCGTGCCGATGGGCACCGGCGAGGCGGCGATGATGGCTTTGCGAATGGCGGGAATGTCGCCGCCGGTGGAAAGATCCATCACCGTATCGGCGCCGTATTTCACCGAATATTGAAGCTTTTCGAGCTCGCCCTCGATATCCGAGGTCACGGCCGAATTGCCGATGTTGGCGTTGATCTTGCAAGTGGACGCCACCCCGATGGCCATGGGCTCGAGATTCCGGTGGTTGACGTTGGCCGGGATGATCATGCGGCCGCGAGCGACTTCGTCGCGTACCAACGCCGCGGAGAGATGCTCGCGGCGGGCGACGTATTCCATTTCCTCGGTGATCGTGCCCTTGCGGGCGTAGTGCATCTGAGTGCGAATGGGGTCGTTTTGGCGCTTGGCTACCCAATCGGTGCGCATTGGTGACTCCTCGAAATGTGAGCTGGAAAACCGGAAGGGCTGGGATTCCCAGCCCCGGGACTACTTTTTCTTCTTTGGCTTTTTGACTTCCTTCTTGGGACTTCTGTCTTTGGCCATTGAGTTCCTCCCTTATGCAATTGAGATTAGCACTGTTCGAAGGGGCCGGCAGCCGGATACCATGGGCAATATGCAAATCCGCACTCTTCCGCATACCGAGCTCACGGTTTCCCGCGCCTGCTTCGGCGTCATGACCTTCGGCTCGCAGACCGGCGAAGCCGAATCCGGGCGCATGGTGGACGCCTGCCTGGACCGAGGCGTCAACTTTTTCGACACCGCCAACGTGTATAACAAGGGCGCTTCCGAAACCATTCTTGGCAAGATCCTGAAAGGCCGCCGCGATAAAGTCGTGATTGCCAGCAAGGTGCGCATGAAAATGGGCGACGCACCAGACGAGAGCGGCCTTTCCCGCGCGGCCATCTTGAAGGCCATTGACGCCACCTTGAAACGCCTCGATACGGATTACGTGGACCTTTATTACTTCCATGCGCCGGATTCGGAGACGCCCATTGAAGAGACCCTCGAAACGATGAACGAGCTGGTGCGCGCCGGCAAGGTTCGCTATCCGGCGTGCTCGAACTATGCCGCCTGGCAGATCGTGGAGATGATCGCCATCTCCGGCCGCTGCGGTTACCGCGCGCCCTACGTTTCGCAAATCATGTACAACCTGCTGGCGCGAGGCATCGAGCAGGAATACCTGCCCATGTGCCAGCGTTTTGGTGTCTCGAACATGGTCTACAATCCGCTGGCCGGGGGCATGCTCACCGGCAAGCAGAAGCGCGAACGGCCCCTCGCCGGGACGCGCTTCGATAACAACCAGCTTTATCTGGACCGCTATTGGCACCCGGCCTATTTCGACGCCGTCGACGAACTGCAGGCCGCGGCCGCCCGCGCGGGTTTGACGTTGGTGGATGTCGCCATCGCCTGGCTGCTCCATCACACCCCCATCGATTGCGTGATTCTGGGAGCGTCCAAACTGGACCATCTGGTTCAGAATCTGGCAGCCGTGGAAAATGCCGCGCCGCTCCCGGCGGAGGTGGTGGCGGCGTGCGACGCAGTATGGCAAAAGCTGCGCGGGCTGACGCCCAAGTACAACCGGTAGATGTTACGGCTGGATCGCTTTCGCCGCCGCCGGAGGAAGACGCTCGCCTATGATCCTCACCAGTTCGCCCTGATTGTGAGCCATCTCTACCTTTAGGTTCGACACAGCGGCATCTATTTCCGCTTTCACCAGTTCCTTCGCGTCTGCTTTGTTCGCTTGCAGCTCAGATCGCAATTGGCTTGTGTGAGCGTTGAGGTCGGCCTTCAGGCCGTTCAGTTGGCCGGTGAGGTCGACCTTCAGGCTGTTCATTTGGCCGTTCACATCGTTCTTGAGCTCCGTAACCCTAGCCCCGTTCTGGTCGATTCTCTCAACGAGATGACCGCTTAGCTCGGTCACGCGGGCGGAAAGGTCAGCCATTGATTTCGTAAGTTCCATTTTGACTTGCTCCGCCCTCTTGTTATTCTGTGCGAACGCCCACATTATCGCTACAATGGTCGCAACCGGCGCAACGGCGACAGCCACGATGAACTGCCATACCGCCAGCGTCTGAAACGGCTGCACATTCTCTGCCAAAACAATCATGGGATTGGCAAATTGTAGCCACCTTCACACCGAAAAGCAACGAAGTTGAGCTCTTCTTCACCGCAAGACTCGCCTTCCGATTAATATGATGCGCGCGGCGGTTGTTTCGTTAGTAGAGAAACGTAAACCCCGCTTCCTACTCCCCATATCGGCGAAACGCCGCGTTTCTCTAAATTTCTTGGCCCCCGTGTTTGGGAGCGGGAGATCGGCGGCAACCGGCGACCGGGGTCGCTAACCTTTGACCGCTGCTTTAAGATAGGTTTAGGCCTCATATGGAATTCCTTACCAACAGTCTGATGGAGCTGATTACGCAGACCTCGACCAATCTGCCGCCTGACGTACGCGCCGCTATGTCCATCGCGGCTCAGGGTGAAACGCCGGGGACGCAGTCCTCGCAGGCGCTCGACATCATTCTTTCCAACATTGATATGGCCATCGACGACGAAGGCCCCATCTGCCAGGACACCGGCATGCCCACCTTCGTGGTGCACACGCCGGTGGGCGTCAACCAGATCGCCATCGCCAAAGCCATTCGCGAAGCCATTGCCGAAGCGACGCGCCGCGGAAAGCTGCGTCCCAACTCGGTGGATTCGCTGACCGGGAAAAACAGCGGCGACAATCTGGGCGAGGAAACGCCCGTGATTCACTTTGAGCAGTGGGAAGAAGACGAGATCGAGGTGAAGCTGATTCTGAAAGGCGGCGGCTGCGAGAACAAGAACATTCAATACTCCGTGCCGTGCAACCTGGATCACCTGGGCCGCGCCGACCGGAATCTCGAAGGCGTGCGCAAGTGCATCCTGCACGCCGTCTGGCAGGCGCAGGGGCAAGGCTGCGCGCCCGGCGCCTTGGGCGTCTGCATCGGCAGCGACCGCGCGCACGGCTACGATCTAGCCAAGGGGCAATTGTTCCGCACGCTGGACGATACCAATCCCAATCCGGCCCTGGCGAAACTCGAAGCCGAGATCGTGGAGGAAGCCAACCGCCTGGGGGTGGGCGCCATGGGCTTCGGAGGCAAAGCTTCGCTGATCGGCTGCAAGATCACCGCGGCCAATCGCCTGCCGGCCAGTTTCTTCGTCTCGGTGGCTTACGATTGCTGGGCGTTTCGCCGTTTGGGCGTGCGGCTGGACGCCGCCAGCGGCGCCATCACCCAATGGCTGTACCGCGACCCGGCCCGCCAAGTGGAGCGCATGGCGCGCGGCGAAGGCTTCCCGCTGACCGGGCGCGAGGTGGTGCTGACGCCGCCGCTGACCGAAGCGCAGATGCGCGCCCTAAAGGTGGGCGACGTGGTGCTGATCACCGGCGAGATGTACACCGGCCGGGACAACGTTCATGCCTACCTCATGAAGAACCCGCCGCCGGTGGATCTCCACGGCGCGGTGCTGTACCATTGCGGCCCGGTGATGCTGAAGGAGGGCGGCGAGTGGAAAGTGAAGGCCGCCGGGCCAACCACCAGCAGCCGCGAAGAGCCCTACCAGGCCGACGTGATCAAGCGCTATGGCGTCCGCGCCGTGATCGGCAAGGGCGGCATGGGACCCAAAACGCTGGCCGCGCTCAAGGAGTACGGCGCGGTCTATCTGAATGGGATCGGCGGCGCGGCGCAATACTACGCCCGCAGTGTGGAAAAGGTCCTCGGCGTGTATTTGACCGAGTTCGGCATTCCGGAATCCATGTGGCATCTCCGGGTAGCCAACTTCGCCGCCATCGTAACCATGGACGCGCATGGCAACAGCTTGCATGCCGACGTAGAAGCCGCCACCGGCGCGGCACTAGAAGAGCTGCAGAAGGCATAGCATGTGTGGGGCAGGATGGTATCCTGCCGCTGGAGTTTGTACATTTTTGAGATCCGCCGCGAAGATTTCTCTGGGGCACAGGCTTCAGCCGGTGAAGCGTCGGCGTCGATCGCAAATCCCCAAAAATCTGCCCAAATCTGGCCAATCGTGCCGCCCGCTCGCAGCCGGCCATCCCGCCGCCATTGCCCTTCCCGACCCGCTCCGAAACCCCGGTCACAGACTTTCGAAATATTGGTTACTCCTGCCGTTTCATCGCACTACAGCCATTTCGCCCTTTCCCGCCACCCCGGTTTTCCCCCTCACGCGCTATCGTGGTTACTACCGCAGGAATCCTACTCCAGTAACCTCATTGTTTTCTTCATCGCCGTTTATCGACGGCTATATTTCTGCACACATCTGCACAAACCGCCGGTCCCGAGCCCAAAGAGCGGTCGCGACCGGACATGCCACCTGCGGCAGCGGTAAAATCTAAGCGCGGCCGGCTCTTCGCCGATGCCGCTGACCGCGCCGCTATAATCGCTATTAGTGGATCTGGAAAAAACTCTGCTCCGCAAAGTCGGCGAGGCCATTCAGCGCTTCAAAATGATTCGCGACGGCGACCGCGTGGCCGTGGCGCTTTCGGGCGGCAAGGATTCCGCAACCCTGCTCGAAGCCCTGCTGCTGCTCGAAAAGCGCGCGCCCATCGAATTCTCCGTCTGCGCCTTCACCGTGGAGCAGGGCAAGTTCCTGCGGCCCATCGAGCCGCTCGGCGAATATTTGCGCCAGCGCGGCGTTGCCTGGACGTATTTCCGCGATGCGCCATCCCTCAAGCTGCTCGAAGATCAGCCCGGCCACGGCTGCGATCTCTGCAGCCGCTACCGCCGCCGCGCGGTCTACGAAATCGCCCATAACCTCGGCGCCAACGTGATCGCCTTCGGCCACACCGCCGACGATTTCTGTGAAGCCCTGCTGCGCAACACCATGTTCACCGGTAAGCTCAGCGCTCTGCCGCCGGTCACCCACTCCCGCGCCCGCGAATACCGCCTCATCCGCCCGCTGGTCTTCGTCACCGAGGAAATTACCCGCGCCTATGCCGAATCGCGCGGCGTGCCCATCGTCCCCTGCGGCTGTTCGCAACGCACCGGCACCGTCCGCCGCTCGCTGCGCGGCCTGTTTGCGACCCTCGAGCAGGAATACCCGCACCTGAAGGAAAACATTCTTTCGGCCATGGGTAACATCGATACCGCCCGCCTGCTGGATACCCGGTTCCTCGACCTCGAAGCCCCAGGAAAAGGCGAAGAATCATCGGATTTGTTTCCCATCGTTGTCCCCTAAAAAGCGTGGCGCGGACTCTTAGTCTGCCGCGTCCCGACCTTTCGGGACGCTTGGTCCGCGCCGAACGTGTCTGCATGAGTCCGGACACGCCAGCCTGAAAGGCCGCTGGCAGCTACACCAGCACCGCAAACGTGGCTTCGCTGCGCTCCACGGGGCGATAGAGGGTATCGCGCTCCACCGGGGTTCGGCCGGCTTTGCGGATGAGCTGCAGCAATTCGTGGCGGCGCAGGCCTTGGGAAGTGGTGGCGCCGGCGTCGTGGTAGATGCGTTCTTCCCACGATGGTGCCGTCGATGTCGTCGGAAGCGCGTGGGTGTCGGCCCAGCTTCTCACGCCGTAACGGCTCCATGCTACGCTCGGAGTGATGCAGGTTACCATTGAGATTCCCGATGAGTTCGTCCGGCACCTGGTGCCTGCGGGTCGGGACGCGGCACGTTCCCTGCTGGAAGAATCCGTGGCCGGCGCGTACCGCGACGGACGGCTGACGATGGAACAAGTGCGCCAACTGCTTGGCTTCGGAACGCGAATGCAGGCGGATGCCTTCCTTCAACTGCATGGAGCATGCGACTACACGGTTGAGGACCTCGACAAGGACATGGCTACGCTGGACCGGCTCCTCGCTTCCAAGACCGAATAATCCTCTACACCAGCACCGTGAACGTGGCTTCGCTGCGCTCTACCGGGCGATAGAGCGTATCGCGCTCCACCGGGGTTCGGCCGGCTTTGCGGATGAGCTGCAGCAATTCGTTGCGGCGCAGGCCCTGGGAAGTGGTGGCCCCGGCGTCGTGATAGATGCGCTCTTCCACGATGGTGCCGTCGATGTCGTCGGCGCCGAAGCGCAACGCGATCTGCGCGATGCGCGGCGTCATCATCACCCAGTAGGCCTTGATGTGCGGAATGTTGTCGAGCATCAGGCGCGCCACGGCGATGTTCCGAATGTCGGTGAAACCGGTGGTCTTCGAGATGTGCTGCAGCGGCGTGTTGTCGGGATGGAAAGCCAGCGGGATGAAGGTCACGAAACCACCCGTGCGGTCTTGCAGTTCGCGCAACTTCACCAGGTGGTCGGCGCGGTCTTCGTCGTTTTCGATGTGGCCGTAGAGCATGGTGCAGTTGGAGCGCAAGCCCAGCTCATGCGCCGTGCGCGCCGTTTCCAGCCACTCGTTGCCGTCGATTTTGTGATCGCAGATGATGCGCCGCACGCGCTCGTTGAAGATTTCCGCGCCGCCGCCGGGCATCGAATCCATGCCCGCATCGCGCAGCCGCTCCAGCGTCTCGCGCACGCCGATCTTCGCGCGCCTCGCCAGATACGCGATCTCCACCATGGTGAAGGCTTTCAGGTGCACGCGCGGGAACCGCTGCTTCAGACCGCGCAGCATCTCGCAGTACCACTCCAGAGTGAGCTCCGGATGCAGGCCGCCCACGATATGAAATTCCGTCACCGCTTCGCTGTAGCCTTCGCCCGCGCGCTGCCAGACTTCCTCGAGCGACATGGTGTAGGCCTTCGGGTCGCGCACGCGCTTGCCGAAAGCGCACAGCCGGCAACTGGCCACGCACACGTCGGTGGGGTTGATGTGGCGGTTGACGTTGAAGTAGGTGGTGTCGCCATGCAGCCGCTCGCGCACCAGGTTGGCCAGGTAGCCCACGCCCAGAATATCGGGCGACCGGTAGAGCGTCACTCCCTCTTCCAGGCTCAGGCGCTGGCCGGCCGCTACCTTAGCGGCAATCGGGATCATGCGGGAATCGTCGAAACGCGGCTCCATAGGTAACGTCAGATGCCCGGCTTACGCAGGAAGATATCGGCGGCCCAGAAAATAAAGAATAGCACGCTCACCCAGCCGTTCAGCGTGAAGAAGGCCGCATTCACGCGCGACAGATCGTCGGGCTTCACCAGAGAATGTTCGTATACCAACAGCGCCACCACCGCGGCCACGCCGGCCATGGCCAGTGCCCCGAGTTCGAGCGATACCACCAGCGCCGCCAGCGCCGCCACCATCAGCACGTGAAGCAATTGCGCCACCCGCAGCGCGCGCGCGATTCCCAAGCTGCGCGGGATGCTCGCCAGGTCTTCGGCGCAATCGAACTCGTAATCCTGGCAGGCGTAGATGACGTCGAAACCGGCGGTCCAGAAAGTGACCGCCGCGGTGAGCCAGAGAATGCGCGGGTCGAGCGAGCCCCGCACCGCAATCCACGCGGCCGCTGGCGCCATGCCCAGGCTGAAGCCCAGCACCAGGTGGGAATAGCGGGTGAAGCGCTTGGTGAAGGAATAGAAGAAGACGATAGCCAAGGCGATCGGCGCCAACCGCAAACATAACCGGTTGAGCTCACCCGCCGCGAGGAAGAACACCACCGCGGCCACACCCACGAAAACCCAGGCGAACCCTGGCGACAGCATGCCCGTGGGCAAATGGCGCATCTTGGTGCGCGGATTGCGGCCGTCGATGGCGGAATCCACCAGCCGGTTGAACGCCATCGCCGCCGAGCGGGCGCCCACCATGGCCACCACGATCCAGCCCACTTTGGCGGCGATTCCCGCGGTCTGGTAGCCGCCCGCGCGAAACGCAAGCAGAGCGCCCGTGAGCGCGAACGGCAGCGCGAACACGGAGTGCTCAAAGCGGATCATTTCGAGCGCCAAGCGCAAGCGTTTCCAAAGCATAGAGACAGTATCATTGTAACGGCTACCGTGGAGCAGGCGTTTTCGCCTGCACTTCAGGCCCGAAATGCCCGCTTGCTTTGCGAGCCTGAGATTACGCAAGATGAAATAGTCGCAAGAGAGGTCCCCATGATAGGGAAGACAAGGAAGACAAGGTTTGTCTTTGGTGGCGCCACCTTAGTTGCGCTGGCGATTGGCGCAAGATCCCTGTCCGCCTCCGGGGGTGAGCCCATAACACCCTCGAACATGCCGCGCGTCGCCACCGTTGACGAGCGCTTCCAATCGTTCAATGTAGAAATGGTCGAAGTGACCGGCGGCCGCTTCTGGGCGCCTTACCACTCCCGCGCGGCAGCGCCGGAATCCGGATCCTCCGCGAAGCTTTCTATTCCGGGCATCGACCCGGCCGCCTTTCGCACTCGGCCGCCTATCGATCTGGCGAATCCGCGTTTGCGCAGACTGGCGGCGGCGTTGGGGCCGGCGTACGTGCGGGTGAGCGGCACCTGGGCCAACTCCACCTACTTCCACGATTCGGACGCTCCGGCTCCCGCAACGCCGCCGCCCGGCTTCGGCGCGGTGCTGACTCGTCAACAATGGCGAGGGGTGGTCGAGTTTTCCCGCGCGGTGAATGCCGGAATTGTCACATCGTTCGCCGTGAGCGAAGGCGTTCGCGACGCCAACGGCCTCTGGACCCCAGACCAGGCGCGCGCCCTTCTTACCTTCACCAAAGCCATCGGCGGCAGCATCCGCGCGGCCGAAATGTTCAATGAACCCACGTTTGCCGCTCTCGGTAGCGCGCCTAAAGGCTACACCGCGGCGATGTACGGGCGCGATTACTCTGTGTTCTACGCCCTTGCGAGGAAGACCGCCCCCGATATGTCGATCCTCGGTCCCAGCGCCCTGGGTGAAGCGACTCTCGTGACGGCGGGATTCCCTGTGGTGAAAACCGAAGACATGCTGGCGGCTATGACCAGCCCGGTGGACGCGTTTTCCTATCACTTTTATGGCGCCCCTTCCCAGCGCTGTGCCTCGATGGGTCAGTCTGGCCAAACCACCCGCGAAGCGGCACTATCCGAGGACTGGCTATCGCGTACGGATCGCGACCTGGCGTTTTACTCGGCTCTGCGCGACCGCTTCGAGCCGGGCAAACCGATTTGGCTCACCGAGACCGGCGAAGCGGCCTGCGGCGGCAATCCGTGGGCCGTGACGTTCCTCGACAGCTTCCGCTACCTGGACCAGCTTGGGCGGTTGGCCAAACGCGGTGTCCAGGTGGTCATCCACAATACCCTGGCTGCCAGCGACTACGCGCTGATCGACGACGCCACCCTCGAGCCTCGGCCGAACTACTGGTCCGCACTGCTGTGGCGCAAACTGATGGGTACGACGGTGCTCGACGTGGGGAGCTCGCCGGCGCCCGCTGTGCATCTCTACGCCCATTGTTTGCGAGGTCAACCCGGCGGTGTAGCCCTGCTGGCCATCAACACCGATCGAACAGCCTCGCACGACCTCGCGACTCCGATCCGCTCGGAACGCTATACCCTGACCGCCAGGAACCTGCTCGATAGCTCCGTCGAATTGAACGGGCGCGAACTGAAAATGGGCCCCCACGACGGTATGCCGGAGATGAGAGGCGAGCCTGCCGCGGAGGGCAGGGTGAAGCTTGCTCCGGCAAGCATTACATTTCTGGCGTTCGGGAACGCAGGCAACGCCAGTTGCCGGTAGGCCCCGTATTCAGGCGAGATTCCCGGATCGGTGAAGCACCCCGCCGTGGCTTCCGCGGCTCGCCGGTTTTGCCATGTGTTACCATTCTGTATGAGTTGCGCGGTCCGTGGCGCGCGTCCCTCCCTAAGCGGCGGAACCATCGAAATTCATGAGTTTACGTTCACTGATCAGCTTATTCTCCTCGGATCTTGCAATCGATCTGGGTACGGCCAATACCTTGGTGTATGCCAAGGGCAAGGGCATTGTGGTCAACGAGCCCTCCATTGTCGCCATCAATAAGAACAATGGAGAGGTGGAAGCGGTCGGCAAGGAAGCCAAGGAGATGCTGGGCCGCACGCCGGGCAACATCGTCGCCATCAAACCCATGAAAGACGGCGTCATCGCCGATTTCAAAGTCACCGAGCGCATGCTGAATTATTTCATTCAGAAGGCGCACGGCCGCAAAGTCCTGGTCCATCCCCGCATCGTCATCGGTGTTCCCAGCGAAATCACCCAGGTGGAAAAGCGCGCGGTCATGGATTCCGCCTATCGCGCCAAAGCCAGCGAAGTGCACCTGGTGGAGCAGGCCATGGTGGCCGCCATCGGCGCCGGCCTGCCCATCACCGAACCCTCCGGTAACATGGTGGTGGATATCGGCGGCGGCACCACCGACGTGGCCGTCATTTCGCTCTCGGGTATTGTCTATTCCCGCTCGGTCCGCGTGGCCGGCAACGAAATGGACGATGCCATCATGCAGTACCTCAAGCGCAAGTACAATCTGCTGATCGGCGAGCGCACCGCCGAGACCATAAAAATGGAAATAGGTTCGGCTTTCCCGCTGGATAAGCCGCTCACCATGGAAATCAAGGGGCGCAACCTCATCGAAGGCGTCCCGCGCACCATCACCGTGGACGATTCGGAAATCCGCGAGTCCCTGGCCGAGTGCGTCGCCATGATCATCAATGCCATCCGCGTCGCCCTCGAACGCACGCCGCCGGAGCTCAGCGCCGATATCAGCGACCGCGGCATCGTCCTCACCGGCGGCGGCGGCCTGCTGAAGAACCTGGATAAGCGCATCCGCGAGGAAACCGGCCTTCCCGTCTCCATTGCCGACGATCCGCTGGCTTCGGTTGTGCTCGGTACAGGACGGATGCTCAGCGATTTTAGGCTCCTGCGCAAGATTTCGATAGACTAGAGGTGGGACAGGCCTCCCGGCCTGCCGGCCCTATGGAGTCCTTTCTTAACCGCTACCGGAATATCACGGTCTTGTTCCTGGTGATCTTCGGACAACTGCTATTGTTGGCCGTCCAGGTCAAGAGCGATCGCAACGTGCCGGTGATCCGCGTTTGGACGGTCACCGCCATCACGCCGTTTGCGCGCGTGCTGGAGGCTGTGCGGGGCGGGGGAGTGGGCTTCTTTCGCAATTACATCTTCCTGCACAATGCCGATGCCGAGAATCGCCGCCTTCGCGACGAGGTCAATCGCCTGAAGATGGACAACATTTTCCTGCGCGACCAGCTTAATACCGCCGACCGCGCGCACGCCCTGGCGCTCTTCCAGCAGACCACCCAATCGAAAACCCTGGCGGCCATCGTTATCGCCTCCGGCGCCGGCGTCAATTCCAAGGTGGATTTCGTCGACCGCGGTTCCGGCTCCGGCGTCGAGCGCGGCATGGCCGTGGTCACGCCCGATGGCATCGTGGGTAAGGTGGTAGCCGTCTATCCCACGGCTTCCCAGATCGAGTTGATGACCGATGCGGATTTCGCCGCCGGCGTGATTTCCCAGAAGAACGGCGTGCGCGGAACCTTCAAGGGACAGGGGTCTCCGATGGGTTTGGTGGATTATGTGTCCAATTCGGAGAAGGTAGAGGTGGGCGAGCGGTTCTACACTTCCGGCGACGACCGCATTTTTCCGCGCGGATTTCCGGTGGGCGTGGTGAAGTCCGTACACCCCGGCGCGCCGTTTCAGCAAGTGCTGGTCGCGCCCAGCGGCTTCGAGCACGGTCTGGATGAGGTGTTGATCGTGGTGGAAGGCGTGCACCGCGAGATTCCCCCGGTGCAAACCGCCAACCAGCCCGTATACATTGCATCGCCGCCGCCCGATGCCGATGCCGTGCGGAGCGAGGCCGCCGCCCAGGCTGGCGCCGCGCCCACCGAGGCGGATAAACTGCGTGCCGTTTATGAGGCCGCCGGCGAAGCTCAAGGACATGTTTACGGGCAGGGCTATAAGCCGCCGGATTTGTTGAAGTTGCCGGCGCCAGGCAGCGCTCCTGCACCGGCCGCTGCCGGCGGCGCCAAGGCCGCGCCCGCCGCGCCTTCGCCGGCCGCGGCGACGGCCAGCCCTCCCACCGTTCCGCCGGCCGCTGGACATTCTCCCGGGCCTTCGACGGCGCCTGCCGCCGGGCCTGCCGCAGCCGGGGCCGGTGCACCCGCTCAGAAGGCCGCCCCCAACCCGCGGCTGGCCAATCAAGCCGCGGGCGCCCAATCGGGAACGAGCGGCCACTGATGGATTACCCCGGCGGCCGCGTCCTCCTCAGCAGTCAGCGTGAGGGGCAGTCGACTCATTACAGCCTGCGCGTCCTCATCCTGGTTCCCCTGGCCGCCATCCTGTTTCAGGTCTACGTCCCGCAGTTCTTCGATTTTCTGCACTTCCTCGAATTGCCCATGCTGGTGGTGGTGTATTTCGCCCTGATGCGCCGCAGCCAAATGGGAGGCTTGTTTCTGGGCGCCCTGGTGGGGATTGCCCAGGATTCGCTTACTACCAAGCCGCTGGGAATGTACGGCATTGTCAAAACCCTGGTAGGGTATTTCGCCGCGTCGGTGAGCGTGCGTTTCGACGTCGAGCATAACTTGATTCGCGGCATGCTCTGCTTCTTTTTCTACCTCTTTCATCAGTGTTTGTACTGGGTCATGGAACGCGCCCTGCTGGGCCACCAGCCGCCCTTTGAAATGCAAAGCTGGCTGGTGCAAGGCGGTCTGAATGCGCTGGTTGGGCTCGCCTTGTTCCACTTTCTGGATAAGCTGCGTTCTTCCACTTAGGGCAGCGCATGAGCCACGGATGGACACGGATGAACACGGATAAGACACCAACATATCGATCGGCCTTCATCCGTGTTTATCTGTGTCCATCCGTGGCCATATCGCTTCGTGCTTGGTTACGGCCCTGACCTCGTCCCCGACGCCTCTTCACGCTTTCCCGCTTCCCGCCGATAAGACGTTTGAGGCCCGGTGCTGTCTTACCCGGGAAGACCATAGCTATGAGACAAGCGGGTAGAATTCTGCTGGTGGACGAGGATGAGAATAACCGCGATCGGTTGGCGCACGAATTGACCTGCCGCGGTTTCGAGGTGGCGCCGGCTTCGAGCGGCGCCGAGGCGCTGTCCTTGGCCGCCGCTGAGCCTTTCGACGCCGTATTGCTCGATCTCCACGTCGCCGACATGGGCGGATTGAACGTGCTGAAACGCCTGCGCGAGCGTCATCCCGCCGCCGATCTGCCCATCCTCATGGTCGCCGCCGATCACGACCGCGAAGCCACCGTGAAGGCGTTGCGCCTGGGCGCCAACGACTACATCACCAAGCCGCTCGACCTTCCCAGAGTGGAGGCCCGCATCGAAACTTGTCTCGCCCTGGCGCATAGCGGTTTGCGCCGCGCCAACGAGATGTACCGCCGCGCCGCCCATTTGGCCGACGACGGCCTTTGGGACTGGGACTTCTGCAGCCGCGAGATTCACTATTCGCCGCGCTGGAAGGCGATGTTGGGCTTTGCCGAAAACGAAATCACCGCGCGCACCGAAGAGTGGTTCGGGCGCGTGCATGCCGAGGACGAGAGCCGCCTCTGGGAACAGATCCGCACCTTGCTCGAAAACGGTTGGGACTCGATCCAATGCGAGTACCGGATCCTGCACAAGGATGGACGCTACCGGTGGATGGAAACGCGCGGCGTTCTGGCGCGGAACGAGCTGGGCAAACCAGTCCGCCTCTCCGGCAGTCAAACCGATATCACCGTCCGCCGCACCATCGATTTCGATACTTCGCTGCCGAATTTGAACTGGGTGGAGGAAGAATTGCGCGTGGCCCGAACGAAGGCGTCGCCGGCCGCCCTGCTGGTGCTCGAACTGGACAGTTTCGAACGCGTCGCCTACAATCTCTCCGATGGCCCCGCCGGCCGGCTGCTCAAATCGGTCGCCCAGCGCCTCAACGACTTGCTGGGCTCGATACCGGAGGCCGCCATGGCCGCCCTCGCCCGCGCCGACAAGCACCAGTTTGCGGTCCTGTTGCGGGGTCCGGACTGCCTCGCCGCCGCCCAACGGGTTGCGGTACGGCTGCTCAAGGCGCTCCTCCAACCCTTCCTGATCGATCAGCAGATCGTGTACGTCACCGCCAGCATCGGGATTGCCTCGTTTTCCCCCGACGGACAAGGCCCGGACCACAACCTGGTGAGCGAAGCGCGGGCGGCGCTGCGCCACGCCCGCGGCCGGGGACAGGCCCGCAGCGATGTATTCGACAAGCGAATGGTCGATCAGGAAATGGAAGAGCTGCGCCTCGAAACCGATCTGCGCGCCGCCATCGAGCGCAACGAATTCGTGGCGCACTACCAGCCCATCGTCGATATCGAGACCGGACAGATCCGTTGTCTCGAAGCGCTGGTGCGCTGGCAGCGCCCCGGTTTCGGTTTGGTCATGCCGGGCGATTTCATCCCGCTGGCGGAGCGCACCGGGCTGGTCACGCCCATCGGCGAGTGGGTGCTGTTCGAGGCCTGCCACGACACCGCCGAACTGCGCCGCCTCTACCCGTCGCTCGCCGTCAGCGTGAATGTGTCCGGGCGCCAGTTCAATTCCGTGCGCCTGCTGGCGGTGGTTTGCGAAGCGTTGGAGCGCGCCGCCCTCCCTCCCGACGCGCTCCGCCTGGAAGTGACCGAAACCGTGGTGATGACCGACCCGAACTGCTCGTTCCAATTGCTGGAGGCATTTCGGCAATTGGGCGTGGGGCTCAAATTGGACGATTTCGGGTCCGGCTACTCCTCGCTGTCCTATCTGGAACGCTTCCCGTTTCAAACCATCAAGATCGACCGTTCGTTTGTGGCCCGTCTGGGCGCCAGCGCGGAGAGCGCGGCCATCGTCCAATCCATCTTGCAACTGGCCCAGTCGCTGGGCCGCGAGGTGGTGGCCGAAGGGATCGAAACCGCCGAGCAGGCCGATTTGCTGCGGCGGTTGGGTTGCGGCTACGGCCAGGGATTCTGGTATTCCAAAGCCGTGGAGCTTGCCCGCGTGTACGAACTGCTGGCGGCCGATAGCCTTCCCCTGCGCCAGTCGCCGCCAATCGAACTCGCTTCCGCCGCCAGAGAGCTGGCAGTTTGAGCGGCCCAATCGTCGCCCGGTGGTCCCGGGTGGGACAGACCATCGTTTTTTGTGGTCTGTCAGGCGCTCGCCAAGCCACAACAGCCTGACAGACGACAAAAAACGATCGTCTGTCCCACCTTCCACGCCTATACCGCTTCCACCTCCCGCAGCCGCCGCTCCAAATATTCGATCTCCACTCGGTTCGTCGCCAGCCCCGCCGCCCGCCGGTATGCCTCTGCCGCTTCGTCTCTGCGATCCAAGCGCCGCAACAGATCGGCGCGGGCCGCGTGAAACAGGTAATAGCGATCCAGCGCGCCCGCTTTGCCCAGATCGTCAATCCGCTGTAAGCCCGCTTCCAAGCCCGCGCTCATGGCTACCGCAACGGCATGGTTGAGCGTGACGCAGCAAGTGGGTCCTGTGACGCCTCTCCAAAGCCCTCAGGTCGGCACGAAGCCAAGCTGGTCAACCCATTCTTCGGCTTCCGTCGCCGCCCAGATCAAGAGCAGGTCCTCGATAGCGGCGCCGATATCGAGGTCCTGGGATACGATGATGACGCCGGGACTCGATTGCAGCTCGAGAAAGTCGGCGAAGTGAGCGGGCATGGTATTGCGGTCATGGGAGACCAGAATTCGACCGGACTCCGCCGCGATTCTTAGGACTTCGGAGTCGGGCACGCCCACAACTCCGCCGTCGTGGGCGCTGACGAAGTCGATGGAAGGCTCCCGCCGGCGAAGGCCCAGGACGATCTTGCGATTGAAATCGGCGTCGGCCTGGAAGCGCGGCCTTATGCGCTGGGGGTATGACTCCTCCGGCGCGCTTCATCGAGCTTCGCGTATAGCGTCGGATTGTTCCGCCGCGCCTCCTGACGTAGCGTCTCGAACTCGCGGCGGCCTTCGCTGAGATAGCGGTCCACCATGTCCCGGTTGGCCATATAGAAGGCCAGGGCCCCGAAGATCTGCTCAAGCTCCAGCGCCGGAAACGACTCGGCAATCCCTTCGGGAGATTCCCCCCTGAGAAATGCTTGGACTACCGAGTCCAGCGAGACACGCGTGCCTTCGATGAAATAGCTTCCATCGCGCCGCTCGACGTAGTCCTTGGCCATGGCTGTATCCGCCTTCAGTATAGCGCCGCGGCTGAAAGCCTTTACCCAGGATCCCAAAACCGTTCCGTTTGCTCCGCGGTTCCTGGACTCCGGTACCTTGGGGAGGCTCCTAGCATTGCCCGATGGTGCCGTATTCGGTACCATTGAATCGTGTCCAACGCCAAGAAGATCCTTGCCCGAATGCGGAAGAACCCCCGCAACTGGCGGATGGAGGATCTGGAAGTCGTGGCGCGGCGCTTCGGAGTGGATGTCGACAACCAGGGAGGCACGAGCCACGTGACATTCCGGCACCCGAAAGCGGGCAGAACAACGGTACCCAAGCGCATCCCGATCAAGCCCTGGTACGTCCGTGACTTCGTGGAATTCATTAGCAAACTGGAGGGCCCCGACCATGAATGAGCTCGCCAACATCGACAAGTATCCGTTCACCATTCGGCCCCTTTCGGCCGAAGATGGCGGCGGGTATCTCATCGAATACCCGGATCTTCCAGGGTGTCATTCGGACGGCGAAACGCCGGAACAGGCCATCGTCAACGGCCGCGATGCCGTGCGCTCGTACCTGCTGAGTTGTAAGAAGCACGGCGATCCCGTTCCGAAACCCAGCTCGCCTGCGCTCTCCAGCGGCCAGTTCCGTGTACGCATGCCCAAGAGCCTGCATGCCCGTCTGGTGGCCCAGGCCGAAAGGGAAGGCGTCAGCCTGAACATGCTAATGGTGGCAGCCGCCGCCCAGGTGCTGGGCCAGCGCGAGACGAGCGCACGGAAGAAGGCCCGTGGCCGCCATGCCGCGTAAGGAGGCAAAGCCCTCTGCATCTCGGAGCCTGATGAAGAAGGGTAAGAAGCTGTTTGCGGACGAGCTTCGTTCCGAATACAAGCGCTCCGATTTCGGTGCGTTGGTTCGGGGGAAATACGTGGAACGGCTGCAAGCGAGTTCCAACGTTGTTGTGGTCGACCCTGAAGTCGTCGATGTGTTTCCCAATGCTACGGCGGTGAACGCCGCGCTGAAGTCGCTGGCGGAGATTGCCAGGCGCGCCAGCTCCCGCCGGCCGCGACCCCGCTAAAGCCGCGCAAGCAGGTTGCCGGTTACTGGGCAGCCGACCTACGCCGCCGCCTCCGCTGCGTTCAACCTCACCGATACCAACCGCGAGACCCCAGGCTCCTGCATGGTCACGCCATACAGCGCTTGGGCATTTTCCATGGTGCGTTTGGAGTGGGTGATTACGATGAACTGGGTCTGGTGCGACATTTCGTTCAGGAGCTTCGACAGGCGCGTGATGTTGGCTTCGTCGAGCGGGGCGTCTACTTCGTCCATCACGCAGAACGGGCTCGGCTGGAATTTGAAGATGGCCATCAGCAGCGCTACCGCGGCCAAGGCCTTTTCGCCGCCTGAGAGCAGCAGCACGTTCTGCAGGCGCTTACCGGGGGGCGAACAGATAATGTCGATGCCCGATTCGGCCAGGTTCTCCTGATCGGTGAGCCGCATTTCGCCGGTGCCGCCGCCGAACAGCGACTGGAAGACCACGCGGAAGTTGGCATTGATGGCTTCGAACGCTTCGGCGAATTTCTGGCGCGACACGGTATCGATTTCCTGAATGGCTTTTTCGGTGTCGCGGATGGAATCGATCAGGTCCTGCCGCTGCACGCTCAGGAATTCCTGGCGTTGCTGCGCTTCCAGGAATTCTTCCATCGCCGCGGCGTTCACCGGGCCCAGCCCTTCGATGCGCTGGCGGACCTCGGCCGCCTCCTGCTCGGCCGCGGCGATGGCCTCGATATCGGGCACGGTCTCGGTGTCCGCGCCCAACTCCTCCACGGGAGTTCCCAGTTCCTTGCGGCTGGTCTCGTCCAGAAACTTCAATTCGGATTGTTTGCGCACCAGGTCGACTTCCACCTGGGAGCGCTTTTCCTGGCAGAGCTGCACCGCCAGGCGCAGGGTCTTGAGCTCTTCATCGCCGGTGCGCAGGGCTTCGCGCAGGCCGGCATCCTGGCGCGCCATCTCGCTGACCCGCACTTCGAGCGCGGTGATTTGCCCGGCCAATTCCTGGGAACGCTTATCGAGCTCGATGTTATCGGCCAAGAGGCCCGCGCGCTCCTCGCCCAGCCGCTCGATTTCGGGAGCGATGGAAGCGCGGCGTTCGGTGGTTTCGCGCCATTGCTGCTCGAGTCGGCCCATGGCCGTGGCTTCGCCGCGACGCCGCTCTTCGAGCGCGGCCAGAGCGGCGCGCGTAGCGGCGTGCTCTTCGCCGATCGTCGCGCCCTGCCCTTCGAGCTTCTCCAGCTCCAGACGCTCGGCTTCGAGCGCGGCTTCGCTTTCCGCCCGGCGGCGTTCTTTTTCCTCCACGGCAGTGCGGTTGCGGTCGCGCTGCTCGGCCGATTTTTCAGCATCGCGCCGCAGCCGGTCGAGCTCCAGCCGCGCTACCGAAAGGCGCGAGCCGGCGCGCGCCAGCTCGTCGCCGAGCTTGCGCATTTCGTGATCGAGAGCCACCCGGTCTTTTTCCCGCGCCTGCTGCAGCGAACGCAGCCTTTCCAGTTCCGTTTCGAGCGCCAGAATTTCCTGTTGCAGCCCGGCCAGTTGTTCCACGCGGCCTTCCACGTGGGCTTCGCGGGCTTTCAGCGTCACGGCCAGCTCGCGCGCCTCGCGCTTCATGGCCAGCGGACCGGCGCCGGTTTTGCGCCCGCCGGTTACGGTGTGGCCGTGATAGCAGAGACCATCCGTAAGCAGAAAATAAAGATGCGGATAGGCCACCGAAAGCCGCTGCGCGGAGGCGCGATCCTCGGCCAGGAAGCACAGCGAGACGCGCGGCAACAGATCCGCGGCACGATCTTTAAAGCCGTTGGTGAGGCGCAAGGAATCGCTCAGCCGCGCGGCGATGCCGGTTTCGGGGCCGATGGCCGGCTCAGGCAGATGGCCTTTGCCGTTGCCGTTCGGTTCCGGATGCACCAGGAAGGTAGCCCGGCCTTCCAGCTCGGCGCGCAGAAAATCCAGGCCGCGCTCGGCCTGCTGCCAGTTTTCCACCACCACGTATTCCAGCTCATCGTGCAGAAACTCTTCCGCCGGCTTTTCGTACTGCGGGTCCACTTCGACGAAATCCGCCAGCACGCCCAGCGGTTTCAGATCGCCGGCGTTGCCTTTTTCGAGCGAGGCGAACAGGCGCTTGACCGATTCGGTGGTGTAGGAACGGTGCGACAGCACTTGCTCGAGCGATTCCTTGCGCGCGCGCATGGCGGCGATTTCGTTTTTCAGCCCGTCGATTTCGAGCTTGAGCTCGGAGGCGAGCGACCGTTTCTCGCCCAGGTCCTGCTCGGTGCGGCGGCGCTCGCCGGTGACGGTTTCGAGCTCCAACTGGCGCTCGGCCAGGGTCGCGGAGATCTGTTTCTTGAGCCCGTCGAGGCGCTCGATTTCGGCCGCGGCGGTTTGCTCCTCGCGGGTGGAGCGCGCGGTCTCGCGGTCGATGCTGGCCAGGTATTCATCGATCTGCGCGAGTTGATTTTTGAGCGTGGAAGCTTCGCCCAGCAGGCGCAGAATCACCTGCCGGCCGGATTCGATGTTCTTTTCGCGCTCGATCATCTTCAACTGCAGGGATTCGCGCTGCCGGTTGATTTCGAGCATGCGGTCGCGGGTTTTGGAGATCTCGGCTTCGAGCGATTCCAGGCTGGCGCGGTGATTGGCAATTTCGGCTTCGAGCGCGTCCAGGCGCAAGCCCAGCTCTTGCGATTCCTTTTCCTGCTCGCCGATGCGCTGCTCGATCGAGCCCGATTGTTTGACTTGCGCGTCCAGCTTGCCGCGGGTGCGCTCGGCTTCCACGCTGGCCTCGGCCAGGGCTTGCCGCTCGGCGGTCAGCCGCTCCTCAATTTCGTCGCAGGCCGCGCGCGCCAGTTCATGCGCCTTCTCTTTTTCGGCCACTTGTTCGCCCAGCGTCTTCAATTCGGCGCTGGCCATGTTGAGCTCGATGGCGGTTTGCGCGGCGTCGCGCTCGAGCCAGCGGAACTTGCCGGACAACACCACGCGGAGGCGGGCTTCCAAATCCGCCTTGAGCTCGTTAAAGCGCCTGGCTTTGGCCGCCTGGCGCTTGAGCGAATTCACCTGCCGGTTGACTTCTTCCAGAATGTCGTAGACCCGCGCCAGGTTCTGCTTGGCGCTTTCGAGCTTGGCTTCCGCCAGCCGCTTGCGGGTTTTGAACTTGGTGATGCCCGCCGCTTCTTCAATCACGCCGCGGCGGTCTTGCGGTTTCGAGCTCAGGATCTGCCCGATGCGCCCCTGCTCGATAATGGCGTAGCTCTCCGGCCCCAGGCCGGTGCCCATGAACAACTCCTGAATATCGCGCAGGCGCGCCAGGCGGCCATCCACCAAATATTCGCTTTCGCCGGAGCGATAGAGCCGGCGGGTGATGGTCACCTCAGCCGGGCCGTGCGGCAGAGCGCCTTCCACGGCTTGCAGTTTGTGCGCCGCACCCTCGTGGTAGAGTTCGGGATCCACCAGCGTCATGGTGACGTACGCCATCCCCACCGGTTTGCGGTCGTTGGTGCCGGCGAAAATCACATCTTCCATGCGGGTGCCGCGCAGGGTCTTGGCCGATTGTTCACCTAAAACCCAGCTTATGGCGTCGCTGATGTTCGACTTGCCGCAGCCGTTCGGTCCCACAATGGCGGCCACGCCATCGCCCTGGAACCGCAACTCGGTGCGATCGCAAAAGGACTTGAATCCCTGGAGTTCTACGCGTTTTAGTTTAAGCAAAGCATCAACCTCGCTTGCCTCGGGGGTTGTCACTATCCTAACCGCGCGAGCGGCAAAAGTAAAGTAGCTGTCACCCCGTATCTTGTGGCCAATAGGGTTACGGTACCAGATCTAGCGGCGGCCTGGTAAATATCCATTCTACTCCCGGTTGGACGGCCAGCGTGGCGTCCGTTTCTCCCAAAATGCCGCCAGGCCCTCTTTAAAATCGTCGCTTGCCATGACTTCGGCCCGCAGCCGGCGGCCGATGGCCAGACCCTCCGCCAGGTTGGTTCCGCGCGCCTGGTTTACAAACCCTAGACCGAGGCGGATGGCGGTGGGGCTGGAATCGGCCAGTTGTTCCGCCAGACGAATGGCTGCTTCCTCGGGCTTTTGTGCAATTTTGTGCACCAAACCCAATTCCACGGCTTCCGGCGCTTCGAAGATTCGGCCGGTGAGCGCAAGTTCGAGGGCGCGGCGTTCCCCCACGGCATCCGCCACGGCGTGAAAAATCAAAAACGGCCACAGCCCGAGGCGAATTTCGGTGAGCCCGAAGCGCGCCCCTTCGCCGGCTACCACGATGTGGCAATTGGCGACCAATCCCACACCGCCGCCCAAAGCCGCTCCGGTCACCAGCCCAACCAGGGGCGTCGAGATCCGCCGGAACAAGGTGAACAGGCGCTGGTGCACTTCGGCCAGCCCATCCGGCGGAGCCGATTGCGCCTCCGCCAGATCCATGCCGGCGCAGAATGTGGGACCAGCCGCCGCCAGCAGAATGGCGCCGATTTTGGAATCTGCATCCGCCGATTCGACCGCTTCCGCCAAGCTGCCGCACAATTCGGCATTGAGCGCGTTGCGTTTTTCGGCACGATTCAGGGTGAAGCGCAGAATGCGACCGTGCCGCTCGGCGATAAGGGACTGGCCCATAAGATATAGGTAAGATGGCCAGAGCCGCCACAAGACAAAGCCCGCACGCGGAGCACGCGCAAACTGTGCCTGACCCCAATTTTAGCAGGCTGAGGCAGGAAAGGTAAGCCACCGACATTTTTCCAGTGGCGGACAGAGAATGAAGAAAGTCCCGCCGCTGGGGTGCGATTTCCCAAACGAAGCCAAATGTGTGGGTAAGACCAGTCATATCTGTTGGTTAGATCGTATTGGAGCGAACCCATCGGGGTTTGAGTTTGTGCATTCTTGTGCCTTTACGCCTCTTTTTTCGTGGCGCGGCAACGTGCCGGGATGAGTCCGCGAACTCCCGACCTCGTGGAATCCAGGTTGAGCCATGTTTGGGTGACCCAGAAGTGGGACAGATCATCGTTTTTCGTGGTCTGTCAGTCTGCCGGGCCATAGCGCTCGACAGACGACAGAAAACGATGTCCCACTACCTTTTCCGCGCCGACCCCCCGCGAGTTGGGTCGGCTCATTTTCCTCGCTGCCCGGAAAATGGCCGGCAAGCTCATGAGTTCGAAGTCCCGACACGGCAGGAACGGGTGCCGGCAGGAATGCCTGCAGGAATGCCCGCGCCACGAGCACAGCCATCACCGCGCTGGCGGGGAGTGACAGACCACAAAATGCGATGGTCTGTCCCACAGACAATGTAGAGACTCAAGAGGACAGACCGGAGGTCCGTCCTACTGGGTCGGTTGCTTCTTGCGTGGCCGGGGCGAGCGCTTCTTCGCCTGGCCGTCGCCGGAGCTTTTTCGCGGAGTGCGCGGCCGGCGCTGCGGTTTCGGCGGCGGGAGGGGCTCGGGAATCTCGCCGGTGGCGGTGGGCTGGCCGGGCACGATCGGTTGCGGCTCGTCCACTTCTTCCTCTTCCGGCAGGGTTTCGGGCTCGGAGGCCGGCGGCGGAGCGGGCGGATGGAACTCGGCGCCCAGATAAACGCTGAGTCCCTGTTCTTCATCGGCCTGAACCCGGACCAGACCCTTATCCTGCGCGAAGTTGAGCAACTCGGTGAATTCCTGGAATCCGAACTGGCGCCAGTCGAAATTGGGCTGTTCCTCGCGCACCCATTCGGCCAGGTCGTCCACGTGGGCGCCGCTGTCCACTTCGAGCCGGTGCGTTTCCAGCACGTCGCGCAGCAAGGGAATCGCCTGCTCGGGTTTGGCGCTCGGTTTCTCCGCTACGGCGCCACCCTTCAGCCGGATCATGTAG
>Ga0187848_10000876_pt1 | contig 26736 bp, 25 predicted proteins | sample June2016WEW_4_40_FD_132424 | JGI IMG/M metagenome (GOLD analysis project Ga0187848, IMG submission 132424) | Peatland microbial communities from SPRUCE experiment site at the Marcell Experimental Forest, Minnesota, USA - June2016WEW_4_40 | ecosystem: Environmental > Terrestrial > Soil >... | reverse complement strand
GAACTCGGCGCCGAGATCATCAACGATCCCAGCGGCCTCACCTTCGAGCCGCAATTGGGCCGGGTGGTTTCCAATCACAACGCCGGGATCATTCTGAACCACATGCGCGGCAGACCGGAAACCTGGGCCAAACTGGGCCCCATGACCGACCCCATGGCCACCATCTACCGCGACCTGGATGCCGCCGCCAGCCGAGCCCGCCACGTGGGCATCGACCGAGCCCGCATTGTGGTCGACCCCGGCATCGGCTTCGGCAAGCGCGGCGCGCAGGATTCGCTCATCGTGGGCAAGCTCGGCCAGTTAGCCGCCCTGGAGATGCCGATCTTAGTCGGCCCTTCGCGCAAGAGCTTCCTGGCCCATAAAGATCCCGAGGAAACCCGCTGCGCCACCGCCGCCGCCGTGGCCGCCTGCATTTTGAACGGGGCGCACGTGGTGCGGGTCCACGACGCCCGCGAAATGCGCGCCGCCGCCGACGTAGCCGACGCCATCCTGAAGAGCGTCGAAGAGTAGCAATCGTACATGAACACCGATTTCACCCCGCTGCCGGCTCGCCCGAACCTCGAGCAGTACAAGAAACAGGCGAAGGACCTTGCTAAAGCGATCGATGCAAACGATGCGGAAGCCGTTCGGCTGGTCAAGAAATATCATCCGCGCTCGGGCCAGGCGCTCGATTCCAAGTTCGCATTAAGCGACGCGCAACTGGCGATTGCCCGCCAGCACGGTTTCGAAAGCTGGCCGAATTTCTCGAAACACATCGAAGCCCTCACTCGCGAAAACTCTCCCATCTCAAAATTCGAATTGGCCGCGGACGCAATCGTCACGGGCGACGCAGCCACATTGCAGACCTTGCTCGGCGAGAATCCGGAGCTGGTGCGAGCCCGTTCCACGCGCGTGCATCGGGCTACGCTGCTTCACTATCTGGGAGCCAACGGTTTTGAGGATTACCGCCAGAAATCTCCGGCGAACGCAGTCGAAATTGCGCGGATTCTGCTCGATGCCGGCGCCGAGGTCGATGCAGTGGCGGAGGCGTACGGCAAGAGCACGGCACTGAGCCTGGTTGCGACGAGCGTCCATCCGAAGCGGGCTGGCGTGCAGATCGCGCTCATGGAGACCTTGCTCGACTACGGCGCGGACATCGACGGCCCCGCAGGAGTGGGAAGCGTAAACCCGGCGCTCGGCAACGGGCGACCGGAAGCCGCCGAGTTTCTGGCGCGGCGCGGCGCACGGCTAGACCTGGAAGGAGCGGCCGGCGTCGGAAGGCTGGATCTGGTCGCGAGCTTCTTCAACGGCGACGGCAGTCTGAAAGCAAGCGCCACGCGAGCGCAAATGAATGCCGGCTTCTTGTGGGCATGTGAATACGGCCGGAACAGCGTGGTCGAGTTCCTGCTGCAGAGGGGCGCGGATCTGAACGCGGCCGAGAACACCGGGTTGACCGGTCTGCACTGGGCCGTAGTTGGAGGACAGCTCGATACGATCAAGCTACTGCTGGAGAGAGGCGCTGCTCTCGAAACGAAGAACGTGTACGGTGGGACGGCTCTCGGCACGGCGCTCTGGGCGGCATTCCATGGCGACCCTGGGGTGGACTATGTACCCATCATCGAGACGCTGCTCGATGCCGGCGCTGAGATCCGGCCCGGGGCGCTCGAATGGCTGGCGGAGCAGGAAGGTCGGACGCCGTCAGTCACGGCGCGCATCGCCGAAGTGCTCCGCCGCCGCCGCGCGGCGTCGTGAACCATGTGGGGCAGGATGGTATCCTGCCGCCGATTGTCAATCGGCGTTGGCCGGCCAATATGCCAACGTCGGAAGGCGGGTTGCCAACCCGCCGCAGGTTACCAACCTGCCCCACAAGCCTACTCCATTCGCAGGGTCTGCTTCGACCCTGGCGTTCACGATTCCGCCTCCCTCTTCGCCAGGCCGCGTTTGGCGCGAATTAAGCGGACCAGATCCTCCAGCCGCCGGCTTTCGGCCGCCAGGACCTGCCGGCCGAGCCTGGTCAGCCGGTAGTAGCGCCGCCGCGCGTCGTCCAGCTCCGCTGCCGGCCGGTCGCCGGATTCCTCGATCAGATCCTCCTCGATCAGGCGTTTCAGAGTTCCGTAGAGCGTGGCCGGCCAAAGCCGCACTTTGCCGCCGGTGCGCTCCAGCACTTCCTGCATGATGCCGTACCCGTGCTGCTCCTGGCCCGCCAGCGATAACAACACGTGAAACCAGTTCTGTTTCAGAGGAAGAAAACGGTCCGGGCTAGGTAGTTTTTTCATTCGTCAGCTCTATATAGGTAAATATATATACGAATGAAGAGCTGGCGTCAAGGCCCGGGTCGTTTCGGGGCCGGCTGCCGCATCGAGCCGGGGCGACGCGCCACGGAACCAGTAAGGAACCTGCTATTACGCTTGACATAATGCTCAATACGTCATAGACTAGGGCTTTGATCCGATCGTTCAAATGCTCGGACACCGCGTCGCTCTTTGAGGACCAAATGGTGCGGAGGTTTCGATCCATCGAACGGCCAGCGCGGCGGAAGCTTCTGTATCTGCATCGGGCGGTTCGGCTGGAAGATCTTCGCGTGCCTCCCGGAAACCAGCTTCAATTGTTGAAAGGGGACCGCGCGGGAACCTATAGTATTCGGATTAATGACCAATGGCGCATCTGCTTCGCTTGGCGCAATGGCGATGCGCACGAGGTTGAGATTGTGGACTATCACTAAGGCGCTGGGGAGAACGAGAATGAAGCGACTCGATCCAATTCATCCCGGAGAAATTCTTCTGGAAGATTTCATGAAACCGCTGGGGATTAGCATCAACCAGTTGGCCCGCGATCTGGACGTCCCGCCCAACCGCATCGGCGCCATCGTAAATGGCACCCGCTCCATTACGGCTGACACCGCCCTAAGGCTGGGAACCTACTTTCGTGTGTCACCGGAAACCTGGCTCGGGCTGCAGAGCGACTATGATCTTCGCCTCACCCGCCAGCGCGATGGAGACAGGATCGTTCGCAGAGTGCGTACGCGGCCAGCCGCCTGAACCCAACTTTGCCCCCGCAAGGAAGATAATGACAGCTATGAGCTTGACCGATGACGATAAGCAGTGGATCAACGAGCAGCTTGAGAGGGTGGAAACGACATTGCTGACGGAATTGCACAAGTGGGCGTCGCCGGTGGAAGCTCGTCAACGAACGCATGCGGCGGCCCTCCGCGCGGTGGATCTGGAGATGGAAGCCGTTTCGGACCGTGTAAAGAAGCTCGAGAGCAGACCGTAAACGCACGCCTTCACGCCGGCTGCTGCTGGGTCATGCAATGCAGGGCGCCGAGGCCCCAGATCAGCTCGGTGGCGTCGATTCCGGAGACTTCACGATCGGGGAACACCCGCGCCAGCGTGTTCAACGCCACGCGATCGGCCGGGTCGTTGAAGGTCGGCGCCAGCACCAGGCGATTGGCAATATAGAAATTGGCATAGCTGGCCGGCAGCCGCTGGCCGGCGAACACTAGGGGGCGCGGCATGGGCAACTTCACCACATGCAAACCCGCCGCGCGCAGCAACGCGTGATTCTCGCGCAGCGGTTCGTAATTGGCGTCGGATTTGTCGGACTCGGACGCTACCACCACCGTATCGGGCGAAACGAAGCGGGCCAGATCGTCGATGTGGCCATGAGTGTCGTCGCCGGCGATGCCGTTGCGCAGCCAGATGATGCGGTTGGCCCCCAGGTAATCGCGGAGCTTTTGCTCGATTGCCGCGCGGCTCATGCCGGGGTTGCGGGCCTGCACCGGACTGAGCAGGCACTCTTCCGTGGTCAGCAGCAGGCCTTGGCCGTTGACATCGATGCTGCCGCCTTCGAGCACCATGTCCGGTTCCCACAGCGGCAGTTTCAGCTTCCGCGCAAGACGCCGTGGCACGGCCGCATCGAGTTGCCAATCGTCGTACTTGGCCCAGGCACTGAAACGCCAGCCGGTGGCCGCAATGGCGCCCTTCGGGTGGCGCACGAACAGGGGGCAATAATCGCGGGTCCAGACGCGGTCGGTCGGGCAGGGCCAGAATTCCACAGCGTCGAGGTCGGCGCCCACTTTGGCCAGAATGCGGCGCGCCTGCCGCCCGAGCGCCGCATCGCGGACCAGAATCCGCACGCGCTCCAGGCGGCTCAGTTTGCGCACGATCTCGCCGAAGACCCACGGGATGGGAGCGAAGCGGCCCGGCCAGTCATCCCGATTGTGCGGCCAGGCGATCCAGGTGGCCTGGTGCGGTTCCCACTCGGCCGGCATGCGGAAACCAGCGCGGCGCGGGGTGACGGCTGGGGTGGGAATCGCCGGTGGCGGCGTCAATCGATCACCCGGTTGAGAATCGGACCGTAGGCGTCGATGCGGCGGTCGCGCAGAAACGGCCAATTGCGCCGCACTTCCTCGATCCGGGCCGGATCGCACTCCACGATTAGCGTCTCTTCGCTATCGTGGGAAGCTTCGGCCAATACCTGGCCGAACGGATCGGCCACGAACGATCCGCCCCAGAATTCCAGGCCGTGCTCCGGCGGCCCTTCATACCCCACCCTGTTCACCGCCGCTACGTACACGCCATTGGCAATCGCGTGCGACCGCTGGATGGTGCGCCAGGCATCGTGCTGCGCCTTTCCGTAGCGCGCCTTTTCCGACGGGTGCCAGCCGATGGCGGTGGGATAAAACAGAACCTGCGCCCCCGCCAGAGCCGCCAGCCGCGCGCCCTCCGGATACCACTGGTCCCAGCACACTAGCGGCGCAATCCGCGCGTAGCGCGTGTCGAACGAGCGAAAGCCCAGGTCGCCGGGCGTGAAGTAGTATTTTTCAAAATAGAGCGGGTCGTCGGGAATGTGCATCTTGCGGTACATGCCCGCCATACTGCCGTCGGCATCGAAGACCACCGCCGTATTGTGGTACACGCCGGCCGCCCGGCGCTCGAAAATCGAGCCCACGATGACGATTTCAAGCTCACGCGCCAACTCGGAGAATCGTTCCGTGGTCGGGCCCGGAACCGGCTCGGCCAGGTCGAAGAAGGCGGCGTTCTCTTCGCGGCAGAAATACTGGGAACGGAACAACTCTTCGACGCAGACGATGCGGGCGCCGAGCGCGGCCGCGTCGCCGATGCACGCTACCGCTTTGGCCAGGTTCGAATCCGGATCCGCCGAGCACGACATCTGGATCAGGCCGATATGGAAGGGAGATTGGGGCAATTCGGGTTCTCCGACAAAAAGCTGTTAGCCACGGATGAACACAGATAAACACCGATGAAAACCAAGGCTTATCCTGGGCTTCTCGGTGTTGCATTGATTTTCTTACACCTCGACTGGCAGACCACAAGAAACGATGGTCTGCCCCACGATGAAAGCCTGGTCTTATCCGTGTTTATCTGTGTTCATCTGTGGCTAATCTCTTTCTTGTTCATACCGCGGCCGGCGAATTCGCCTTGACCATACCCAGCAAGCGCTCGTCGAATTCGAAGCCCGCGGTGCGCGGCTTGTGGTTGCGCACGTACCAGCGATAGGTTTCCTTCAAGCCCACATCGAAAGGAGTCAGCTTCATCTTCAAAAGGCGCGTGACCTTGCCGATGTTCATGGTGATGGGCGGCACGTCGAAGTACTCGCCGAAATAGAACGGCTCCTCCATGGGGTTGCCGCCGGCCTGTTGAATCACGTCTCGCGGCACGCGGGCCAGGGTAGCTTCGGTATTGGCGGCCTTGGCGAGGCGCTCCACCACTTCCACCTGGGTGAGTGGCTTGGAATCGCCCATATTGAAGGCTTCGCCGATGGCTCGCGGCTCGTACATGGCGCGCACCAGCGCCTCCACCACGTCGTTTACGTAGGCGAACTGCATCAGCCGGTGACCGTCGCCGGGGATGACGATCGGGCGGCCGGCGCGCAACCGGTCCCAGAAGAACTGTTCCCGGTAGTACGGGTTGTTCGGTCCGTAAATGAACGGCGGGCGGAAGGTCACCAGCGGCAGCCCGGTCTGGGCGTGCATGCGGAAGAGCAGCCGTTCAGTGGTGGCCTTGTTGCTCACGTAGGAATCGGCGTGGTAATCCGGCGCCAGCGGGTCGCTCTCTTTGTGGTTCAATCCATCGCCGTAGGCCGCTACGCTCGACATGAAAATGTAGCGTTGCAGCCGGTCGCCGACGGCGCGCACGGTTGCCTCTACCTGGGCGGCGGTGGTGCCGCGCTCCCAGTCGTAGGCGTTATCGTAAACCACTTCGAAACGGCGGCCGTCGAGCGCCTCGCGCACGGAGACTGCGTCGTTGCGGTCGGCCATCAGATTCTCTACCCGGCGGCTGAAGTCGTGCTTGGGCTTGCGGTGCAAGATGGAAACTTCGTGACCCGCTTTGACCAGCGATTCCACCAGCGCACGGCCGATGAACAGAGTCCCGCCGATAACCAATACTTTCATATGTTCCCAGCGATAGACGCACCGGCGCACCGGAGCGTCTTAGAAAAAGATACGACGATTAATCGTAATATTCCAGCCCCAGGTGCGTAATCAGGTCTTCGCCCCGCATCCAGCGCAGCGTATTCTTCAGCTTCATCAACTGGATAAAGATGTCGTGCTCGGGGTAAATCTCCGGCGCATGCATGGGCGCCTTGAAGTAAAACGACAGCCATTCCTGCACGCCGCGCATGCCGCTGCGCTGCGCCAAGTCCATGAACAACACCAGGTCCAGGACCAGCGGCGCCGCCAGGATCGAGTCGCGGCACAGGAAGTTGATTTTGATCTGCATCGGATAGCCCAGCCACCCGAAAATGTCGATGTTGTCCCAGCCTTCTTTGGCGTCGCCCCGCGGGGGGTAGTATTCGATACGGACCTTGTGGTAGAGCTTTTCGTACAGGTCCGGATAAAGCTGTTTCTGCAGAATGTAATCGAGCGCGCTCGACTTGGAGACTTCCTTGGAGCGGAACGAACCGGGGTCGTCCAACACTTCGCCATCGCGGTTTCCCAGGATGTTGGTGGAAAACCAGCCGTTTACGCCCAGCAGTCGCGACTTGAGCCCGGGCGCGATGAGGGTCTTCATGAACGTCTGCCCGCTCTTATAATCCTTGCCGCTCACCGGCAGATTGCGCTCCCGAGCCAACTCCAGCAGCGCCGGCATATCCGTGGTCATGTGCGGGGCGCCATTGGCGTAAGGCACGCCGGATTTCAGCGCCGCATAAGCGTAGATTTGGCTGGGCGAAATGTTCGGATCGTCCTGTGTCAAACCGCACTCGAACTTCTTGAGCGAAGAATGCACTTCCCCGGCTTCGGCGAACACCTCCGTCGAGCCGCACCAGATCATGATCAACCGGCTGGCGCCGGTGCGCGACTGGAACTGCCGGATGTCCTCCATCACGGCTTCGGCGTAATCCATTTTGGAGCCGCCGGTTTTGACGTTGGGCCCATTGATCCGCTTGACCCAATTGCGGTCGAACACCGCTTTCATAGGCTGGATGGCCTGGAGCGGCGCCTTCACCTGGTCCAGCAGCCCCATCTCGAGAACGCCCGCCTTTACGGCAGCTTCGTAGGCGTTGTCCTCGAAAATGTCCCACCCGCCGATCACCAGGTCCGCCGGATCCGCCAGCGGAACAAAGTCCTTGATGGCGGGGCTGCGGCCTTCCGTACGTTTTCCGAGGCGGACGGTCCCCAATTGGGTGAGAGAACCGATCGGTTTTCCCAGCCCGCGCTTAATCGCTTCCAGACCGGCGATGAACGTGGTGGTTACGGCGCCCATTCCCGGTATCAAAACGCCCAATTTGCCCTCCGCGGGCGCAATTTGGACGTTGTCTGCGGTTGCCAAAGTCGGGTCTCCTTTGAAGTCGAAATGCTATAATAGCAACTCCATGGCAGACCGCGCGACGGCTACCTTGACTACAGTTGTGGTAGACGACGAGCCACTGGCCCGTGAAGAGCTCACCTTTCTGCTGAAAGACTTTGCGGAAATTGAAGTTATCGGTTTCGGCGCAAATGGTCTGGAAGCCGTAGACCTGATTCGGGAATTAGAGCCGGAGTTGGTTTTCCTGGACGTCAACATGCCGGGTTTGGACGGCATGGGCGTAATCCGCAAGCTGCGCGAGTTGGGCGTCGAGCTGCCCCACTTCATCTTCGTCACCGCCTACGATCAGTACGCCGTGGAAGCCTTCCGGCTGGAAGCCATGGACTACCTGCTGAAGCCCCTGGACAAGGCCCGGTTAGCGGAAAGCGTGGAGCGTGCCCACCGCGCGCTACAGGAAAGGAAATCGCCGGAGCCCGCTCCCGTCACGGCGGCAACCGGCGCCGCGGCGGCCCGTCCGGCTCCAGCCGCCGCGCCGCGCACCAAGCTCATGGTCAAGGCCAATAACCGCAACTTCGTGGTGGACGCCAATGAGGTGATCTACGCCACTATCGACGATGGCCTGATTACCCTGGTCACGACGAATCTCGAAGGCCACTCCAATTACCGCACCATCGAAGACCTGCAAGCCAGCCTGGACCGGGAAATGTTCTGGCGCGTGCACCGCTCCTACCTAGTGAACATCAACCGAATCAAGGAAGTAGTGCCCTGGTTCAAGTCGAGCTATCAACTCCGCATGGATGACCGGAAGCACACGGAAATTCCGGTGAGCCGGGTGCAGACGAAGAAGTTGCGGGAGTTATTCAAGCTGTAGGGCGTATCTCAGGAGGTGCGGACCGTGGCGACCGCGATGGTTCACGTTCGCGTGGATGAAAAGACCAAGCGGCTGGCTGCCAAGACGCTGGCGGGCATGGGCATATCGGTGTCGGACGCGGTTCGCATGTTGCTGGTCCGTGTGGCCGCGGAAAAGGCCCTGCCATTCGAAGTGAAGGTTCCCAACGCCACCACCGTGAAAGCAATGCGCGCCGCCGACCGGGGGAAGGGAAAGCGCGTAGGTTCCGCCGAAGCATTGTTCAAAGAACTTGGGATCTGAAGCCATCGGCGTTCCTGCCATTCACTCCCACCGCACCGCCATTCTCAGCCCGTCCTTGCCGTCTTCGTAGTACTTGGGGACAATCCGCTCGCGGCGAAAGCCAAACCGTTGGTACAGCGCCTGGGCGGGCTTGTTCCCCACCCGCACCGTCAGCGCCACGCGCCGGATGCCGCGCAACCGGAGGCGGCGAAACGTGTTCTCAAGTAATAGAGAGGCTATACCTTGTCCTCTGGCAAGCGGCTCGACGGCGATGGAAACCAGTTCGGCGGCGTGGCGAAAAGCTCCCCCGCGAGCCAAGGCAATCGCATACCCGCAAATGCGGCTGCCGCTGCCCGCAACCAGGAACAGGGCCCCCTCCCGCTGGGCGTATTCTGCAAACAGGTTGCGGTCGTAAGCGAAACGCCCGAAACAGGCGTCTTCCACGCGAAGAGTATCTTCCATATCCTGAGCGCTAAACGGGCGTATCCAAACGAGGTGGACCATTCTGGTATCCTTTATTCTGAACCATTGGCAGGCTCAGGAACACCGTTGGCCCCAAAAAAGCGCCGGAAAAACCAACAGCAACTTGACAATCATTTCGGACTTGCGCATACTGAAATTGAGATGCAACTCAGTGGCAATAGCACGGTCCTGGACGGCGTTTCCCCGACCCTGCTGGACCTGCGGCGCGGCGACGCGGCCATCCTCGACCGCATCGATCTTCCGGGCGACGACGCGCGGCGGCTGATGGAGCTGGGATTCCTTCCCGGAGCGCGCGTAACGGCCGGCTTGAGTGCGCCTGGTGGCGACCCGCGGGTTTTTCAAGTGGATGGCTCGGAGATCGCGTTGCGGCGGGAAACCGCCCGGCGTTTGAAGGTTCGCAAAGAAGGCGGTAAGCCGAGGAAGTCATGAGCCAGTGCGGCGATTGCCCCGGCTGCGGACCGACGGCGCTGGCGGAAATTCCCGCCGCGCCCGGCCTGGTCAGTGCGGTCGCCGTCATCGGCCCTCCCAACTCCGGCAAGACGACACTGTTCAACCGCCTCACCGGGCTGCGTCAGAAAGTAGCCAATTTTCCAGGTGTGACGGTCGAGCAGCACACGGGAATGGCCGAACTCCCCGATGGCCGCGAACTGCAGCTCATCGACCTGCCTGGCGTTTATAGCCTGAATCCGCGCTCGGAAGACGAACAGATCGCCCGCGCCGTGCTGACGGGCGAACGCACCGGCGTGGCCAAGCCGGAGGCGGTGCTGCTGGTTCTCGATTCCACCAATCTGAATCGCCATCTGATGCTGGCCGCGCCCATTCTGGCGCTCGGGCTGCCCACTTTGCTGGTGCTCAATATGGCCGACGATCTACGCAATCGGCACGGCAAGGTGGACACCGAAAAACTGGCCGCCGAAATCGGCGCCCCGGTGGCGTTGGTCAGCGCCCGGAGCGGCGAGGGGATGGAGGCCATCTGGGATTTTCTGGCCGGGGCCATGCTCAAGCCCGCGCCCAAGCAGCTTCCCATTTTGCAGGACGTGCCGCAGTGCCGCGAATGGGCGGGCAAGGTGGGCGCCGAGGCCCGCTACCGCGCTCCGGTTCCGCCGGCCTGGACCCGCCGCCTGGATGCGATGTTCCTCCACCCCGTGGCCGGCCCCATCATCTTCTTACTGGTGGTGGTGGGCGTAATCCGCACCATCTTCGAAGCCGCCGCCCCGCTCAACGCCGGGATCGACTGGCTGTTTCAGGTCAGCGGCAACTGGATTGCAACTACGTTCCCGCCGTCCATCCTCCGCGACCTGGTCGCCGACGGCATTTGGAAGGGTGTCGGATCGGTCATCGTCTTCCTGCCCCAGGTCCTGTTGCTCTTCCTGTTCATTGGCATACTGGAAGATTCCGGGTATCTGGCGCGCGCCGCCCTCATCGCCGACCGCACCATGGCGCGGGTCGGCCTGCAAGGCAAATCGTTCATCCCGCTTCTGTCGGCTTACGGCTGCGCCGTGCCGGCCATCCTGGCCACGCGCACCATCGAAAACAAGCGGGACCGCATCGCCACCATTCTGATCGCGCCGTTTATGACCTGCTCGGCGCGCCTGCCGGTATATGCCCTTCTGATCGCCGCCTTCATTCCCAGCCGTCCGCTGCTGTGGCGGCTGTTCACCACCCAAGATGCCGCGCTGTTGGGACTTTATGTGCTCGGCTTTCTGGCCGCGTTCTTGACCGCTTGGGCGCTGAAATCGTCGGTGCTCAAAAGCGGGCGAACTCCCTTCCTGCTGGAGATGCCGGCCTACCGCCTGCCCACGCTCAGTTCCCTGGGCCTGCGCCTTCTCGACCGCAGCAAAGTTTTTCTGCGCCGCGCCGGCACGGTGATTCTGCTCGTGATGGTGGTGCTCTGGGTGGCGCAGCACCTGCCGCTCGAACACGGGCACGCCCCCGCGATGGAGCACAGCGTGGCCGGCATGGCGGGCCACGCTCTCGAGCCGTTGATCAAGCCGCTCGGCATGAACTGGAAAATCGGTATCGGCCTGATCACTTCCCTGGCGGCGCGCGAAACCATCATCGCCACGCTGGGCGAAATCTACGGCATGGACAAAAAAACCCAGCGCGCCGGTCTGGAAGCCGCGTTGCGGCGCGATCTCTCGATCGGCGGAGCGTTTGCCTTGCTGGTATTTTTCGCCTTCGCCATGCAGTGCTTTTCCACCATCGCGGTCGTGCGCCGCGAAACCGGCGGCTGGAAGTGGCCCATCCTGCAATTCACTTACATGGGCGCATTAGCGTATGCAGGGGCGTTCGTGGCCTACCGGCTGTTCTGAGCTGCCGCACCGTGGCGCGGGCTGTCGAGCCTGCTGAGCCGAGAGTCATCTCGGCTTTTCTTGGCCGCCGGAGGCGATCAACTTGGGCTCCGCTATACTTCCACTATGACGAAGTGGATACTTCTCGCCGCGCTTCTGGCGCTTCCGATCTTCGCAGCCGATTCACGCAAGCCCACCGAGGACGGTCTGGTATATGGCGAAGCTGACGGCCAGGAGCTCACCATGGACTATTACGCGCCGAAGGGGCCGGGCATTCACCCCATCGCCATCATCATCCATGGCGGCGGCTACCGCCGCGGCGACAGCAAGAGCGGCAGCGAAGCCTATTGCGCCGACTTCCTCGCGCCAGCGGGCTACGCGGTGTTCTCCATCAATTACCGCCTCGCGCCCAAGTACCCGTATCCTTACATGGTCTACGATGTCGAACGCGCCGTTCGCTACCTGCGCCACAATGCCGCCAAGTGGAATGCGGATCCCGGAAAGGTCGCATTAGTCGGCGGCTCGGCGGGCGGGTTCCTCAGTAACATGGTGGGATTATTGGGTGCGCCGGGCGATCCCAAGGCCGCGGACCCCGTGGACCGCGAAAGTGCCAAGGCCCAGGCCGTCGTCACTCTGTTCGCGCAAAGCAGTTTCGCCACGGTTCCCTTGAATGCGGATGTGCATAGCCTGCTCGATCCCTTGATCCAGCAAAAAGGCGAGGCGGAAGCGCTGAGGGAAGCATCTCCGATTACCTACGTGACAAAAAACGCCCCGCCGTTTCTCCTGATTCTGGGCGATCAGGACGAGTACATTCCATTCACCGAAGCGACCAATCAGCAAACCGCGCTGAGAAATGCCGGCGTCGAGTGCGATATCATCCGCATCCCGAACGGGACCCACGGCACCGGCGCCTGGCACACCATTCCCGGCGTGCCCGATTGGGAACGCCAAATGACCGAATGGCTGAATAAGAAGCTGGTGCACGAAGGACGGGTTGGAGAGGGAATTCGGCAACGCCAGCCTAAAGCTTCGCAGATGCAGTAACGGGGCGCGCCCGTATAATAGAGTCAGGTGGGGACCTTCTTCGTTCAAAACTTCGGCTGCCGGGCGACGCAGGCGGATGGCGCCGCGCTCGAATCCATGCTGGCGGCCAAAGGGATGCAGTCTTCGGGCGAGCGCGCGGCCGCCGATCTGGTGGTACTCAACACCTGCACGGTGACCTCCTCGGCGGATGACGACGTGCGGCAGGCGATTCGCCGCGTGCGCCGCGAAAATCCCGAGGCGCGCATCCTGGTGACCGGCTGCTACGCGCAGCGGGCTCCCGAAGAATTGGCGGCGTTAGCGGGCGTGGAGTGGGTGGTCGGCAACTCCCATAAGACCCAGATCGCCGATTTGGTTACCTTGGAGCCGCTTGAGACTCCGTACCACGGCAACATCTATGTAGGCGACATTTTCGCCGAACGGGAACTGCTCACCGCCCCGGTGGAAGACGCTTCGGGCGATCGCACCCGGCCGAATTTGAAAATCCAGGACGGCTGCAACAACCGGTGCTCGTTCTGCATCATTCCCTTCGTGCGCGGGCGCAGCCGCAGCATGCCCGCGGATCGCGTGGTGGAGCAAGTGAGGGCTCTAGCCGCCCGTTACCGGGAGATCGTGTTGAGCGGCATCAACCTCGGCCGGTGGGGACGCGAACCGGGCAGCGCCATGCGCCTGGTTGGCCTGTTGCGGCGCCTGCTGGAAGAGACCGAAGTCGAGCGGCTGCGGCTGAGTTCCGTCGAGCCGATGGATTTTTCGGACGATCTGCTGGAGTTGATGGCCTCTTCCCCGCGCATCGCCAAGCACGTCCACGCGCCCTTGCAGAGCGGCTCGGACCGCATCCTGCGCAAGATGCACCGCAAATACCGCCCGCGCCACTACGCCGACCGGGTGGAAAAGGCGCGCGCATCGATGCCGCTGGCCGCGATCGGCGCGGACGTGATGGTGGGCTTTCCAGGCGAAACCGAAGCCGATTTCGAGCTGACGCGCAGCTTTATCGAATCGCTGCCGTTCACCTATCTTCACGTCTTCACGTATTCGGAACGGCCGGGTACGCCCGCGGCGCTAGCGCCCGATTCCGTTCCGGCTCCGGTGCGGCGCGAGCGCAATCGCGTTCTGCGCGAATTGGCTGCGGCCAAGAACCGCGCCTTTCGCGAAAGCATGGTGGGCCGCAAGCTTTCTGCAGTGACGCTGCATGAGTGCGGCCATGCCCTCACCGATAATTACCTGAAAGTGAAGCTGGCAGGGCCGAGAGAAGCGAACCGCATCGTAGAGCTTCAGATCGGCGGCACAACCGCCGATGCGCTCAGCGAAGCGCCGGTTGAGCTTCCATCTCTCCGGCCGAACAGCTTCTAGTCGGTGTCGCCGAGTGGCCCCACGGGCCACGATACGGCTCAGGGAACAGCATGACCTTACGTGGCGCACGCACTCGTGCGTGCCGCGTCGAGACTTTTCTCGACGCCCACTGCCACCCGGATGAGAAATTTGCCCTGCTCGGTTGACTATCTACACAGATGGACCGAGACCGCCGACGATTACCGCATCTGTACCCGGAGGGCGCGCCACTTTTCCTCACCTGGCACTTGCACGGCAGCGTCCGCGCGTCCTCGCCAGTTCCGCCTGGCTCACTTCCTCCGGAAAGGCGTTCGTCTGGCTAGATCGGCAATTGGACGCCATGCACCGCGGACCTAGATACCTGAGCCGGCCAGAGATTGCACGAGTGGTGATTGGTTGCATCCACAAGGGCGAGCAGATCGGGCACTACGAAATCGGGGCTTATGTGGTCATGGCAAATCATGTACATCTGCTGATTCGGCCGGCGGTCGCTCCGGAGCATTTGTTGGCGGTCGCTCAAGGGCGCCAGCGCGCGCTTCGCGAATCGGGTGTTGGGACGCAGCGGAGAGCCGTTTTGGCAAAAGGAATCCTACGATCACTGGGTGCGGGACCGAGCCGAGTTCGAGCGCATCCGGGATTACATCGAGGCCAATCCAGTCAAGGCCGGATTGGTTGCTACGCCGCAGGATTTCCCCTGGTCGAGCGCAAGCGTCGAGAAAAGTCTCGACGCGGCACGCACGAGTGCGTGCGCCACGGTGCGGACTTAACGCCTCTGAGGCGCTCCCGCCGAATTCACGGATTGTGGAGCTGCAGATTGGCGGAGTGACGGCGGATGGACTGAGGGAAGCGCCGATTGCCTGATTGTGGCGCGGACTCTCAGTCTGCCGTGTCGGCACTCCTGCCGGCACGTTTTTGCCACCCGCGAACCAAGCGCCCCGAGGAGTCGGGGCGCGGCAGACTGAGAGTCCGCGCCACGCAATGCGGAGCCTGCTGCGAAGGATCGGGCTACAATGGTGCTTGAGGTGCTCACCGTGAAGAAGCATGCGCAGGGCGACGCGGCGAAACGCATGATTGGCCGGTACATCGTCAGCGACCCTTCCATCTGCCATGGCAAACCTACGTTTCGGGGCACCCGAATCTTGGTGGCCGATGTCATGGAGCAGGTGGCTGGTGGAACTGCGTGGGAGACGATCGTGGAGGAATGGCGCGGCGATGTTTCCTTGGATGCCATTTCGGAAGCCGTCCGGCTTGCAAATCAAGCGTTCCGCGATCACTCCGCGCAGTACGTCGCGCCGGAATACGTGCTGGAACGGGCTAAGGCTTGATCGTCCTGGACGAAAACGTCCTCGATGAGTCCGAAGACCTAAGATTCGACGTAAGGGGCCAGCGGTGCTTGGTGTACAAGAGCATTAAGGCCTTGGAAGAAATGCTGAGAAGGGAACTCGCGTCCTTGGTCCCGCAAAATCGTGGAGAATGATGCTCAGCAGCGCCTCCTCCGCCTCCCTACACCGCCCTCTTCACATCTCCCGCCGCCCCTCCATCGCCTTTGAAATCGTCACTTCATCCGCGAATTCCAGGTCGCTGCCTACGGGGATGCCCATGGCGATGCGGGTGACTTTTGCGCCTAACGGCTTCAACAGGCGGGCCAGATAGACGGCGGTGGCTTCGCCTTCGACGGTCGGGTTGGTGGCTACGATCACTTCCTCGATTTCGCCGTGACCGATCCGCTCTACCAAGCCTTTGATGCGCAGCGATTCGGGGCCGATGCCGCGCAGGGGCGAGAGCGCGCCCTGCAGCACGTGATAGCGGCCTTCATATTGGCGCGTGGTCTCGATGCCGATAATGTTGTGGGCCTCCTCCACCACGCAGACGGTTTTGGAGTCACGATTGGGGTCGGAGCAGTACACACAAAGCTCGCTATCGGAGATGTTATTGCACTCGCGGCAGAGGCCGAGCTTCTCTTTCACGTCGAGAATCGCCTGCGCCAGGTGCGCGGCGTCGTCTTTGCCGGTCCGCATCACGTGAAACGCGAGACGCTGCGCGGATTTCTGCCCGATTCCGGGCAGGCGTTTGAATTCGGTAATGAGGCGGGCGAGCGGTTCGGCGAAATCGGGCATGACGCAGTCTAGAGCAAGCCCGGCGGCAAACCCATGCCACCCAGCATGCCGCCCATTTTCTGCTGAATTTCGGCGTCGACTTTCTTGACGGCTTCGTTGGAGGCGGCCACGATCATGTCTTGCAGCATCTCGACGTCGCCAGCCACTTCGGGGTCGATCTTGACGCTGAGCATGTTCTTCTGCCCGTCCATGCCTACGGTCACCATGCCGCCGCCGGCGGTGGCTTCCACCTTGATCAGGGCGATCTCCTGCTGCATCTTCTCCTGCATCTGCTGAGCCTGGCGCATCATCTGCTGCATGTTGCCGGGTAGTTTCACGGATTCACTCCTTGAGGTTGCGAACGGTGCGGATCTCGCCGCCGAATACTTCGCGGAAGCGCTGCACTTCGGGATTGGATAGGGCGCGCCGGGTGGCGTCGGTGGCGTCATCTTCGGCGCCGCCAGAGCGCGCGGACACGGGCGCGGCAGCCTCGCCGGGATCGCCGGCGCTGAACTTGACGTTCAAAGGGCGGCCGAATACCTGGCGCACCGCCTCGCTAAAGCCGCGGTCGTTGAAGTAGAGAGCGTACGACTTCGCCGCCGAGACGTTGAGATCGCTGCCGGATACGGCGATGGCGGCGTTTTCCACGGCATCGGCCAAGTGGGTCAAACCCGCCGCCGCAAGATGCGCGTGCAGTTGCGTGCGGGCGTCGCCAGTGGCTACGGGAGCGCGCGCGGGGGCTTCGACAGAAACCGGAGCAAGCGCATTGGCGCCGGAGGATTGCGGCTCGGGCGGGCGCGTGGCGGCCTTCTTGGCGCGATCGAGTTCGAATGGCGACGGCCCGGTGCGCGGCGGCGGAGGCGGTGCGGCTATTGAGGGGCGCGGCGCACGCGCGGGCGGTTCGGAAGATGCCAAGCCGGCCAGTGCGTCCTCGATTTTGATGAGCCTTCCCGCGTGAACCAGCCGCACCAGGCCCATCTCCAGATGAAATCGAGGCTGCAGAGAAAACTGCAAGTCGCGAAACAAATCGAGCGAAAGCTGCAAATAGCGGGTCAGATCCTCTTCGGAAAACTTGCCCGCGATTTCCGCCATCCGTTCCCGTTCCGAGGGCGGCGCGGCCACCAGGCGGGTATCGGCGCCGGCGATGCGCGCTACCAACAGGTTGCGGAAATAGCGCGACAACTCGCGGCTGAAATGCTGCAGGTTTTGCCCGGACCGTTCCAGGCCGTCCACCACTTCGAGCATGCGCCGCGGGTCGGAGGCGATCAAAGCTTCGGAAACCGTTGCCACGGATTCGAGAGAGAATGAGCCGAGCAGCGCGCGCACTTCGGAGGCTACGAGCTTCGCGCCGCAACAGGCGATGGCCTGGTCGAGAGCGGAGAGCGAATCGCGCACGCTGCCTTCACCGGCCAGCGCCAGAACGCCCAGCGCATCCGCATCGGCTTCAATCCCTTCCTGGGAGCAGATCCACGCCATGCGCGCGGTCAGATCGTCGAATTCCACCGAGCGAAAACTGAAATGCTGGCAGCGCGAAGCGATGGTAGCGGGAATCTTGTGGGCTTCGGTGGTGCACAGCACGAACACGGCCCACTCAGGCGGCTCTTCGATGGTCTTGAGCAGCGCGTTGAAGGCTTCGTTGGTGATTTGGTGGGCTTCGTCGATGATGAAAATCTTGTAACGGTCGCGCGCCGGCTGATAGCGCACGTTTTCGCGCAGCTCGCGCATTTCGTTGATGCCGCGGTTGGAGGCCGCGTCGATTTCGATGACGTCGGGCGAACCGCCGGCGGCGATCTCCTTGCAACTCGCGCAAATTCCGCAGGGCGACGCGGTGGGTCCTTCCACACAATTCAGGCAGCGCGCCAGAATACGGGCAACCGTGGTTTTGCCGGTGCCGCGCTGGCCGGAAAAAATGTAACCGTGCGCAATTCTTTTTTGCGCAATGGCATTTTCGAGCGTGGTCTTGACGTGTTCCTGGTTGACCACGTCACGGAAGGTTTGCGGCCGGTATTTTCGGGCGATGACCTGATACATGGGGCGGGCGTATCTGCCAGGCCCCGGGTAATCCGCGGCACACGAACCGCGCCGCTACCGTTGCTTCCTTCCGGACCTGGCGGGGTTTGCAGCCGCCCGTTGCACGGAGCCCGAGACCTGACAAGACATTATCGTAGCATGGGCATCGGAATGTATTAGCCACGGATGAATACGGGGCGGCACGCCGCAAACGACGTGCTGACTTGCGCCCTGCCTCGGGGTGGGTTTGCACGGCGGAGAAGGTCGACCAGGGGGTCGACCGCAGACCTGGGGGTCCGCCCCACAAAACCGTGGCTCAGACCGGTCTTACGCCGCGGCTGATAACGCGGCCTCGGGAGTTTCGCCGATGGCGGCCGTGGCGGAGGTTTCGAGCGACGAGGCGTCGCGGGCGCGGCCGATCCACAGAGTGATGTCATCGAAACGATGGCCTCGGGAATATGCTTCGACAGTTTCGATGACACCCTCCACGATGTCGCGCACCGGCCGGTCGACAGCTTCGGTAATATATCTCACCAGGCGTTGCCATCCCCATTCGGCGCCCTGCGGATCGGTCGCGTCGCAGAGCCCGTCGGTGTAGGCCACCAGAAGGTCGCCGGGATTGAGAGTGAGAGCGCCTTCCCGCCACACCGAGTGCCGGAGCATGCCAATCACAGGACCGGTGGGATCGAGCTGGAACGGACGCCAGCCGGCGCGGGCGCGCCGCAGCACAAAGGGCGGCTCGTGGCCGGCGTTGATGTAGCGCAGCCGGCGTGTTTGGGGGTCGAAGCTGGCCAGGAAAAACGTGGCGAAACAACTGTCCGGGCAGATTTCACAGAACAGCTTGTCCACGCGTTCGACCAGCTTGGGCAGGCGCTGCCAGCAGGCACCCTCGAGGGCGCGTACCGAGGCGTGAAGCGAGGAGGTTAGCATGGCGGCGGGCAGGCCTTTGCCGGCCACGTCGCCCACCGCCAGGCGGAATTCGCCCTCCGCGGTGCGGTAATAATCCAGATAGTCCCCGCTCAAACCTCGCGCGGGCCGCCACGCCGCATCGTATTCGAGCCCGGCAACGAAAGGCCGGGAGGCTGGGAAAAGACGGTTCTGAACCTGGCACGCGGCATCGACTTCCCAGTCCCGCGCTTGGAAGGGCGGGAGTACGGGCAGCGGCCGCGGACACGGAATGAAAGGATGAATGCTGGCCATGAAAATGTTTTCCCTTACACCAGGACAGACGCTTTGGAGGGCGGAATCGCAACGCCGTTTGGCGAGGGTTTACCCAATTTTACGTTTTGCAAATTGTTGACCAAAAAATACATTGGGCCGTTGCGTCACAGCGGAAAAGCCCGAACCCCGCCGCGGTTGCGTTACAATGGCGACTGCTTCACAATGCAGGTACTGCAGGCTGGCCCTTACAAGCTGATCTATCTGGAGCTCCAGACGGAGATGGTCGCCACCATTGCGCGCCAGGCCGGCTTCGAGATCAAGACCAAAGAGAACCCGCGCACCATTCAGGTAGACCTGAGCACGCCCGGACGGCAGGCGCCGCTGCTGCTTTTCGATGCGGCCGACCCCGCCAACCTGGGATGGTTTTCCCGCTGCCAGTTTTATGTGGATGGGCGGTCCGGCGCGGTGATGCAAACTCCGTTGACGCTCGCCAACAAGCGGGACCGCAGCGGGGTGCCATCGCGGAGCTCGGTGCGGCTGACCATCGCCAAGGAGCTGCCGGCGAGTTTCCGCCTGCCCGGCAAGCAAGCTCTCAATGAGCCGGTTTTTTACCACCTGCTGGACAATTTTCTGAACGCGCTGATGAAGACGGGCGTGGCCGTCTGCGGCACTGGGGCGGTGGAACCTCTAGCGGGGCGTACGGAAAGCGTGGGAACAAGGAACTGAGAAGCTTTCAGCACTCAGCGGTCAGCTTCGAGCTTTGCCGGATCGCTGGGCTGAGCGCTGAAAGCTGAGTGCTGACGGCTCAGCCTGGCAGCCAATAGTCCTACGTTACGGCCGCTCGGGCTTGCTCTACCACCTCTTCCACTTCACGCCGGTACTCGGCCAGCAGTTCGGGCGTGGTCGCTTCGAAGCGCATCACCAGAACCGGCTGCGTGTTGGAGGCGCGCACCAGGCCCCAGCCGTGGGGAAAGAGCACACGCACGCCGTCGACATCGAGCGTCTTATGGCGCGCGCGGAGCACGGCGGCGACGCGCTCGACCACGTCGAACTTGATCTCGTCGGGACAATCGAAGCGGATCTCGGGAGTGGTGACAGTGGGCGGCAGGCCGGCCAGATGGGCCGAAAGAGGGCGGCCGGATTGGGCCACGATTTCCATCAGGCGGCAGGCCGCGTAGAGCGCGTCGTCGTAGCCGTAGTAGCGATCCGCGAAGAACATGTGGCCGCTCATCTCGCCGGCCAGCTCGGCGTGGGTCTCTTTCATTTTGGCCTTGATGAGCGAGTGGCCGGTCTTCCACATGATGGGATTGCCGCCGCGAGCGGCCAGGTCGTCGTACATGGTTTGCGAGCATTTCACCTCGCCGATGAAGGTGGCGCCGGGTTTGCGGGTGAGGATTTCGCGGCCGTAGAGAATCATGAGCTGGTCGCCGTAGAGGATGGCGCCGCGATCATCGACCGCGCCGATGCGGTCCGCATCGCCGTCGAAGGCGATGCCCAGATCCGCGCCGGTCTCGCGCACCTTGGCGATCAGAGCGTCAAGATTGGCAGGCACGGTGGGATCGGGATGGTGGTTGGGGAAGTGGCCGTCCATCTCGAAGAACATTTCGGTGGCGTCCACATTCAGCCGTTCCAGGATGCGATGCATCACCGGGCCACCGGTGCCGTTGCCGGCATCGAACACCACCCGAATTCTGCGCGAAAACTGGAACTGGGACGCCACTTCGTCGACGTACGGAGTGACGACGTCGGCCGCGACTTCGGAGCCGGCGCCGGTGAGAAAGTCGGCAGCTTCGATCATGCGGCGCAGTTCCTGAATGGCCGGTCCGTAGATGGTGGAAGCGCCCGAAACCGCTTTGAAGCCGTTGAACTCGGGGGGATTGTGGCTGCCGGTGATCATCACGCCGCCGTCTAAATCGAGGTGAATCACCGCGTAATAGAGCACCGGCGTGGGTACTACGCCGATATCCGTTACGGCGCAGCCGCTGGCTTTGAGGCCCGCCGCGAGGGCATCGCGCAGACGCGGGGAACTGAGGCGCGTGTCGCGGCCCAGAGCGATATGGGGGCCGTTGTGACGCTGCAGATAGGTGCCCAACGCGCGGCCTAGTTGTTCGATGCCATCGTCGGTCAATTCCGAGTCGGCGACGCCGCGAATGTCGTACTCGCGAAATATGGTTGGTTTCAGCATTTGGTTCGCAATTCCGGCAACATGTCGAGCAACCGCTCCCTTACGGTCGCGCCTCGGAAAATGCTGCAGGTCCGAGCCGCGACCGTAAGGGAGCGGTTGCTCGCGAATACGTTATTGTGCGTTCAGGCGGGCGATGAACACCTCGTTCTAAGATAACAACAGGGGGACGCGACTACGCCGCCGGGCAAAATGAAAACCGCCGAACGCCAGTTTACGACAATTAGCGGCGTGCCGATCGAGCCGCTCTACGGCGCGGGCGATTATCCCACCGAACCGCCGGGTGCGTTCCCGTACACGCGCGGTATTCATGCCGACATGTACCGGGGCAAGCTGTGGACTATGCGCCAGTTTTCCGGTTTCGGCACGCCGGAGGAAACCAATCGTCGCTATCACTATCTGCTCGCGCAGGGCCAGACCGGCCTCTCGGTGGCTTTCGACCTTCCCACGCTGATGGGCTACGACGCCGACCACGCGCTGGCCGAAGGCGAGACCGGCAAATGCGGCGCTTCCATCTGTTCGCTCGAGGACATGGAGATTCTGTTTCGCGGCATTCCGCTGGCGGACGTCACGGTTTCCATGACCATCAATTCGCCGGCGGCCGTGCTGTGGGCCATGTACCTGGCCGTGGCGGAACAGCAGGGCGCGGGCTGGGACCGCATTTCGGGAACCCTGCAGAACGACATCCTGAAAGAGTACATCGCGCAGAAAGAGTTCATTTTCCCGCCGCGGCCCTCCATGCGGCTGGTCACGGACACCATTGAATTCGCGGCCTGCCAGACGCCGCGCTTCAACCCGATTTCGATCAGCGGATACCACATTCGCGAGGCCGGTTCCACCGCTGTGCAGGAGCTGGCCTTCACCCTGCGCGACGGCTTCGAATATGTGGACTGGGCGCTCGAACGCGGTCTCGCCATCGACGAATTCGCTCCCCGGCTGAGCTTCTTCTTTAACGCGCACAGCGATTTCTTTGAAGAGGTCGCCAAGTACCGCGCCGCCCGCCGCATCTGGGCGCATGCCATGCGGGAGCGCTATAGTGCGCGTGAGGAACGCAGCCTGAAACTTCGCTTCCACGCCCAGACGGCGGGTTGCTCGCTCACCTGGCAGCAGCCATATAACAATGTGGTGCGCACGGCGGTGGAGGCCATGGCCGCGGTTATGGGCGGCGCGCAATCGCTGCACACCAATTCGCTCGACGAAGCCTACGCGCTGCCCAGCGAACAGGCCGTCACCATTGCGCTGCGGACGCAACAGATCCTGGCCCACGAAAGCGGCATCGCGAACACGCCCGACCCCCTGGGCGGCAGCTATTTCGTGGAGAGCCTGACGCTAGAAGCCGAACGCGCCGCCAACGTTTACATTCAAACCATCGACCGGATGGGCGGCATGATCGCGGCCGTGGAAGCCGGATTTCCGCAAAGCGAAATCGCCTCGGCCAGCTACCGGTTTCAGCGGGAAGTGGAAACCGGAGCCCGCGTGGTAGTGGGAGTGAATCGCTTTCAGAGCGACGCCCAGCCCATCGAATTGTTGGCCATCGACGAACGGGCCGCGGCGCATCAGTGCCAAAAACTGGCTTCGCTGCGAGCCCGCCGCTCGAACGACCGCGTCACCGCCGCGCTGGATAAACTACGACGAGCCGCCGAGGGTACCGAGAACACGATGCCGTATCTGCTCGAAGCCGTGCGCGCCTATGCCACATTGGGCGAGATCTGCGACGCACTGCGGGAGGTTTTCGGAACGTATACGGAAACCGCGCGGTGGTGAAGAGGAGCGATCAGTTGTCAGTAATCGGTTGTCAGTGGTCAGTTGTCAGTCGTCAGTTGTCAGTTGTCAGTAATCAGTTGTCAGTGGTCGGTAATCAGTTGTCGAGCCGCCGATGAACGGGGATAAACGCCGGTAAATCAATTTTGTTTTTATCGGCGTTCATCGGTGTTCATCGGCGGCCATATTCTTTTGCGGCTCCTTACTCCTACCTCTGCACCGCTTCCAGCTTGGTCCAGTTTCCATTGAGCGACGAATTGGGATTGAAGTTGGCCGAATCCGTCACCAGGTAGGTGCCATCCGCACCCGCCCAAGCGTGCCCGTACTGGTTGCTCAGCTCCACCGTGTCGCCCGTGTTGGGGTTGCGGAACGTCTGCACGCCGCGCATGTACTGGCTCCAGTTTTCCATGGAATGCTCGCGGCTGTCGGTGGCGTTTTGGTAGGCATCGTGAATCGACTTGGCGGTGTCGCGGCCGGCTTGGGCGATGATGGCCGAACGATCGGCCGCGCCCTTGCTGTCCTGCGCCTGCAAGTTCGCCATCACCTGTTGCACGCGCGCCTGCCACGCGGCGTCGACCCGCACCGTGCCCATCAAAAGCTGGAAGAGTTTCTCCTGCGCGTCCAATTGGCCCTGGGGAGCGCGCATTCCGAATACATGATCGGCGCTGCTGCTGTAGTATAGCGATTGCCCCATGCGGCCCATGCGCATGTTGAGCGATGGGCCGGCCATGCCGACCGAAGTCGTCATGGCGGTAAACCATTCCTCCACCGGCTGGCCGCCGAGCGCATAGCCGATGCGGACCCGCGACGCCGAGGTGCGCACGTTCACCCGCATCCCCTGTTGCGCGGCAATCCGCTGCGCTTCGCGCGCTTCCTCCTGCATTCGCGCTTCGGCGTCGGGCATCGTCTCGGAACCCGCTACCGTGGCGCCGCGCCGCGCGGAGGGAAGCACGTTCCGCCGCAGGAATTGGTCCGCCGTCATGGGCGGCATGATGTCGCAACCGCGCCAGCCGAAGCGGGCCATCTGCTGGTTGCTGGTCTGCATCATGTTGCGCATGTTCGGATCGTCGGCCCACTGCCAGGTATTGCCGGGGAGTAATTCCATGGCCAGGCGCCCGTCCGCACTGGAGGCGCGAAATACCAATTGCACGATGTTGGCGTGGCACCCGGTCTTGGCGTCGTATTGCACGCTGCCTTGGAATTGCCAATCGGTGGGGATCAACAGCGTCAGCGCCGTCATGGGGCGCTCGAAGCCGCGCTCATCCACGATCTTCACGAGTTTCATCCGGTAGAAATTGCCGGCAGCCGGTGCGGACGCGGATCGCGTGGAAGGTGGCGGTGGCGAAGAAGGACGCGCTGCGCGCGCTGGGGCCGGCGGTGGAGCGGCGGTGTCGACCGCGCCGGCCGGCCCTGGGGGAGGACCGCCGGGAGCCTTCGACGGAGCAGTCAGGGTGAAGCTCTGCTCGATTTGGTCGAAGGCGCCCTTCATGCGCGTGAAATCCACCTTCGGCGCCGAGATCAGCATCAGAAACGTCAGCGAGCCGTCGCTCACGCCGAGGAGTTCGAAGTACGAGTCCGAGCCCATCGGATTGATACCCGAATAGGTTGCGTATTTCCCGGTTCGCCCGCCGAAGTTCGCATCGCCGCGCCGCGCCTCCGCGAAGTTCTTCCACTGCTTGCCCGTCGCGGTGGCGATGGAGCTCAGCATCAGGTCCGGATCGCTCGACGACAGCGTTAACAGAGTCACGTAAGCCGAACCGCTGGAAAACTGCACGGCGTCGCCATTCATCTGAGCGGTTTTCCAGCCCGGCGGAATCCGCAGCGTGAAGCGCCCTTGCGGGTCGCGGTAATTTGACTGATTTTGCGCCCATGCTCCGTGGGGCGCTGCCGCCAGCAGGCAGCCAAGCAATCCCGCCGCGGCGGCGAAGCGCACGATTCTCAGGCGTGAAAAAAATGGGCTGAGAGACACTATCGCCCTCCAGATGTTCGTCAGCTCCATGGTAGCATTCTGTACGAAATCGCACGCACGGCGCCGATCTGAGCCGAACTGGGCAAGGTACCTAAATGCGGGACGGTCAACCCTTAGGAGGGGCGCGAGATTAACTTCACAACCGCCGCTTGCGTGCCGCGTCGAGTACAGTTCTCCGCACTCCCGATCTCGTGGAATTTGAGGTGAGCCATGTTTGGGCGGCCCAGAGGTGGGACAGACCATCGTTCTTCGTGGTCTGTCAGGCCTTCGCCAAACCACAACAGCCTGACAGACGACAAAAAACGATCGTCCGTCCCACCTGAAAATGGCCGGCGACATCAGGAGTGCGCACGAGTGCGCGCGCCACATTTGCCGGCTGCAGGCGAAAACGCCTGCTCCACATGGCCCGCGCCCTGCTATTCTGGCTCCTGATCCGGAGCGAAAGACCACCACATGTTAGTCGAACAACAGATTGCCGAACGGCGCGAACGGGCGCGTGACGCCATCGGCAAGGTTCTCGAACGGCCAAGCGGCGAGCCGTACGGCGATTATCTGGTACAGTCCGCCAGCGGAAAGACGTATCGAGTCGCTATGCGCGGACCCGGGCTGTTCGAGAACTACTGCTCATGCCCGGACTTCGCGGTCAACACTTTGGGCACCTGCAAGCACATCGAGGCCCTTCTTTTGCGGCTCCGGAAACGGCACGGCCATGCCCTCGAAAACAAGGCGTATGCGCGCTCGCGCGCTTCCATTTCTCTACAATATGGCGAAACCATCGACGTACGGCTGCGCCTGCCGGCCTCTCCGTCCCCAGCTCTCCGCCAGTTGGCCGAGGAGTATTTCGATTCGGAAGGGTTGCTGCGGCAAGAGCATTTTCGCGGCTTTCATCGGGTAATCGAAGCCTTCCGCAAGGCCGATCTGGAAGCGGTCATTTACAGCGACGTGCTGGAGCATCTCGACCGCGAAAACGAGCTCGCGGAGGGACTCGACCTGGAACGCCAGCTTCTCGCCAAGATTCGCCGCGGACAGAACCCCTTACATGGAGTGCTGAAGACCAAACTGCTGCCCTACCAGGAGCGCGGCGCCATTTTCGCCGCTTGCCGGGGCCGCGTGGTTCTGGCCGACGACATGGGTCTAGGCAAGACCGTCCAAGCACTGGCGGCGGCCGAGTTGCTCCGGCGGCGGCGGGGCATTGCGAGAGTCCTGGTCGTCGCTCCAGCCTCGGTGAAGTACCAGTGGAAAACCGAAATCGAGAAATTCACCGATCTTCCGGTCCGGGTGATCGACGGGTTACTGCCGCACCGGCGCGAGCTCTATGCCTCGCCCAAGTTCTTCAACCTTTCCAGCCACGAACTGGTGTTGAAAGACGTGCGCTACATGCACGAGCTGGGGCCCGACCTGATTATCCTCGATGAAGCGCAACGAATCCGAAACTGGACCACCGCCACCGCCCGCACCGTGAAACAACTGAAGAGCCGCTATGCCTTCGTGCTCACCGGAACCCCGCTTGAGAACAAGCTGGAGGAGCTGTTCTCG
>Ga0187848_10000874_pt1 | contig 26762 bp, 26 predicted proteins | sample June2016WEW_4_40_FD_132424 | JGI IMG/M metagenome (GOLD analysis project Ga0187848, IMG submission 132424) | Peatland microbial communities from SPRUCE experiment site at the Marcell Experimental Forest, Minnesota, USA - June2016WEW_4_40 | ecosystem: Environmental > Terrestrial > Soil >... | reverse complement strand
CGCTCACATAATCTTATTATTAGTACTGTATATATCTAACACAAAGCATCGCAATACGGCCCATTTGGAAGGCTTTTTGACAAACTCGGGCGCTCAGCGGGGTGACGTGGAAATCGAGGCTAGGCCACCTAAATACACCCATGCGCGCGAATCTGGATAATGCCCGTGCCCAATCTCGAATCCCTTTCTTAGATCATCCAACTCCTCTTCTACAATAGCGCCCTCCGACAAATGCCGCTGCATTTTGCCTATTGCAGCGTTGCGATAATCATCGATAATTTGGGCCTTTTCTCGTCCAGGGACGCCGTAGATTCCGTATCGGGTCGGCTTGTCGGGGACGAAAACACGTGGGACGTACGTCCACACGACATCCTCCAGGTAGGAAGAACCGCTGGTCTTGCCCAGTCCGAAATTCGCGCATGCGAATACAGTAATCTCATACGCGTCCCAGGGTGACAGCGCGAGCGCCGCCATCCGCGCGGAGTCGCTTCCTTCGTTCTTAAGGACGACGCCTAAGGGTCCAGCAAACATCACCGAAAGAAAAAGGGTCGCCGCAGTAGCCAACACTACTCGCTTGTGTCTTCTCTTTTTGAGGCAAACCCGGTAGATCGCACGGCGCAGCATCACGGCAAAAGCGACTATGTACATCGAACAAATCATGGCTGAGCGTTCCCCGAACAGCCAGAACACGCAGAGGCTCACAGTAGCCCCGGCCACGAATTGTCGTTGCGCCCTTCTTCGGCTGTGGTCCCCTGAGAGGGCCCATGCGATCGCACTCAGAAGATAGCCAATCGTCCCTAGCATCATTAACAACATGTAGTAGCCGAGTCCCTGATGCTGGCCCAGAATATGGAACCGCGCTTGCCCTAGAAGCAGACTAGACAAAGAGCCGTTCCAATTCGTTTCGCGTAGGTAGCCTACGAACCCGAGGGGAAGGCAAATCAAAAGCGCGCCAGCCAATCGGCGGTACACGGAGACATTCACAATCGCGATGCCATGGAAGTTTGAAGCGCTTCGTTTCTGCCACCAGCGCACCAGCAACACCCTGACGGACACGAAGACGCCAATGAAAAGCAGGCCAAGTCCGAGTGCATGGTGGACTTCGGGCGCGTCGAACGCGGGAAAACTCCTGTATGTCGAATACGCGGCGAACGTGCTGTGCGCTTGGGACAGTAAGATTGGCTTGAGCGAATAGTTCACCAAAAACCAAACAGTATTGGCCATGTCAAATCAATTAGGACCCCAGTCGTGCGCCGCAGCAGCATCGCAGCGAAGGCCACCGCTAAGGTGTTCGCGAGCACTAATAAGATAGACAGCATTTGCGTTGATTACCTTCACCGACCCGCGGGCAGGGCGTTCGTCGTCGGGGCCCCTCGGCGGACGATGAGAAGAGTCGACGGTGCGATAGGTAGACACCGTACCGCGAGCACGACTAGCCAGCTGAGGTGCAAGCGCCTCAGAACCCTCCATATTTTCGTCCCTGCGGGAGCTGAGTCGTCATCGGGAACGCTACCAGGGTCGTATCGGATCGGCCGTCACTAAGTGAGCCGGACCGCGGCTCTATTGACGGAAAGGCGCTCTCCTCAATTCGAATGATCGCCAGCCCGGAACCGAAGGGCAAATTGACTATGGACACGCTGTGATGCTGTACCGCATCGTGGATTGCTCCGAGCATGTCTCCATGCAGGTCCGGTTGTTGTGTGTCATGAACACAGACCGAGCCGAAGCGCCGCATCTTAGGGAGGATCGCCATCAGATCAGCCCTGACGTGCTCATAGTCATGCGCCGCGTCGTGCATCACGAAATCAATCGGCCCTTCGAAACGGTCTAAGAAAGACTTCGACGGCTCCAAGAACAACCTCCACGAGGCGGTCTGTTCGGACAGCAGACCCTGGAATCGGCGACTGTCAAAGTCACACGTATTGACTGTTCCGCCAGTGCGGATAGCAGCGGCTCGAATCGCACCGGTTGTGCGTCCGAGCCCCAGGTCGAGTATCACTTTGGCGTCGGTCCCGACCACGAGGGAGTAGACGATAGGAAGATGCCAAGAAATCCCATCCCCGAGATCGTGGAATAGTAATAGATCCGCAAGCGACAAGGGCTTGCATGCTTCCGTTGTGATATTCATAGGCCCGTTGTGACGGAGAAGCTACTCTGTGAAGGGGTTACATTTGCTAGAACTGTCCTCGGCTCGGAAAGCGTGCCAGCCAAACGGTCGGGCATATCTGACAATGATTCGCCCGCCGATCCCCGATTCCGTAAAGCTGGACGGTAGCTGCATTCCCCTGCGAGGACTCCCCAGGGTTGCAAGGTCCCCCAATTGCGTTTGTGCCACCTACTCCTTGGACTGCTTGTAATATCTCGAATAATACTTGCCGTAATAGCCGTAGTAACAATAGCGACGGACTCGCTAGTTAGTACTGTTATTAGTGACTTAGCACGCCGGGCAGCACTGGCTAGACACGTATTTATATAGTTATATCTTTATTGATTTCTTTAGTTAGTGGTGAGTGAGGGAGTGAGTGAGTGCGCGTAGGCGCCGCTATCACTGGCTGCTTCTGGCAGAGATCCAACTCACGCGGCGGTTGTTCGGAGCATGGTGCGCCTGATTGCCGCGCTGCCGGTGCCGGGAGGCACGGAAGCAAAGCCACGAAGGATGGAAGGGGGGACGGATAGCTGTCAGACAACCCGCTTGAAATGAGATACTCCCACGTCACCCGTACCGACCGGATAGGCCGCCTTTGCGGACCTGGGCGCCCACGTTGCGCGCCGGGCCGCAACTGGAAGTCAGCTAGCACCCGTTCAACGTGGGCCAGGTTCGCACGATTACTGATGTGGGCGCACCATTGCCAAAGCCCCGGCGCAGGAGGCCTGGGTTCTGGAGATCCGTGAAGGGAGCCGTTTAGCGCGGCTTTCTCGCCGACAGGGCGATCCAGACCCACTGGAAGCTGATGTCGCCGTCCGGCATTCGGGTGATGGAGAATGTCCGCGCCACCTCCGCCGGCGCCTCGAGGAACTGGCGGCGCACCTCGGCTGCGGCCTCCCCGCGACAGCCGCCCTTTCTGAGCCACGCCCGCATGGTGATCGGCACGGATTCGCGCACCTGATCCAGCTCCTCCAGCACGAACCCGGCGCCAGTGACAAAGCCACGCCATTCCGCAGCAGTGTAGTTGCGGACGTGCGAGCCGTCGCGCCGAGCCTCGACCTGGTTGTGCCAGACATCCACTTCGGGCGCGCTATCCGGTTCGGCGGAATCGGCCACCAACAGCCGCCCGCCCGGCCGCAGCACCCGGTAAGCCTCCGCAACGAACTTCGGCACGGAAAGGAAATGGTGGGCCGCCACGCGGCAAACCACGCCGTCGAAGCCGTCTGACGGGAAGCGAAGAGACTCCGCCGCCCCGGTCTCAAAGACCAGGTTGGCAAGCCCAGCCGACCGTGCTCGGCCACGAGCTTCCCGCAGCATAGCCGCAGAAATGTCCAGGCCGGTCACCTCCGCCACGAGGGGCGCGAACGCCACCGCCGTAAAACCGGTGCCAGTGGCTACATCCAGCCACCTGTGCGAAGGCCGGCAGTGCGCGTGTTCGATGAGCCACGCGAGCGATTCGCCGTTCCACGCATTCCACTGCGCGTTGTACTGGGCCGCCTGGCGATCGAACTGTTCCTGCGAAGTTCGTGAGGGCATCTCCTATCGATTATCGAACGAAGCGCCGGGGGCAGTTGACCGTGGGCCGTCGAACAGCGGCGCAAGCGGCAAGAAGTGCACGGCGCGCTGGACTCGACAATCCTCGCCGCATTCGCCATGGAAGGAGCTCAACGCCGTGGTTCGTCGACATTCGCCGCTCCCACCGGTCGATGGCGCGCTACGTTCAAGCGCGCGCCCCCGCCGGTTAACCGATCACCTGGCGGATGTAGGCCAGGTTCTTGCGCATATCCGCCTCCACGGTAGATCCCGCATGTGTGTCGGTCTCGAGGTTCGCAGCCCCTGTGAAGCCGATATCCCGAATGGCTTGGATCACTCGCGGGAAAGAAATGGTCCCCTCCCCCAGGTAGTAAGGGTTGTCCTTCAAATGGAACTGGCAGATCCGGTCCTTACCCAGCCAGCGAATCTCTTTCACCACGTCGAAGCCGGCCGCGGCCGAATTCCCGATATCGTAATACACGGACACATTTTTCGACTTCGTGCGGTCCATGATCCGCGCGTTGTCCTCGGCTGAGATCGTGTCCTCGAGCGCCAGGATAACCCCGGCCTTCTCCGCCTCGGGCGCTACCTCGCCCAGGGCATCGGCCACCGCATTTGCTTCGTCCTGGTTCTGAATGGCCCATTTCCCGAAAAACGGAAGAAGCAGCACCTTGGTCTTCAACGCGCTCGTGAGCCGGATCGAATCGAGCACCCACTTGATGGCGAGTCTGTCGCTCTTCAGCCCATTGTCGTGGAGCTTATCGACGCAGGTTCCGTTGATCGGAATTTTGTGTTCGCTGGAGAGACTCAGATACTTGGAAATGATCTGGGGATCGTCCAGGGGCAACCTGTCGTTGACGATGCGCCTGCCGAACGAAACCTGGACGCCCTCAAAGCCGATGCGCGCCGCCAGCGGCAGCGCGTCCGGATTGGCGCCAAGTCTCAGGTTCCAGTCCGTAACGCCGATGGAGAAATTGCGGGCAGCGCCGCCAGCGAAGCGCCCGCCGAGGCCGGCGAACGCGGCAAATTGCAGCAGAGTGCGACGACTGATCCTTGCCATGAGGTTCTCCGTTACCACTTGAGTTTGAGGCGGACTTCCCATTTCTCCGCGGAGGTCATCATTTCGTCCCAGGTCACCACGCCTCCGCGGTAAGCGGCCGTCCGGCCAAGGATGCCGGTGAGGTTGCTCTCGACAGCCGTAGCGGCATTGTTGATCGGCTTCCCCGTCTGGATGCTCTGAACGAAGTTCTGGATGTTGGTGACGCAGCCGGCTGTGAAGGTGTCGTCCTTCTCCGCGCCGATCCAGGTCCTGTCCGGATCGTCGCTTACAATCCGGACCAGCCCGCCATAATGCGTGTCGGCGCAGCCTTTCAGGCCAAAGCAGCGCACACACAGGTCGGAGAACCTGCCAGTGAGCTGGTGCGAACTGAACGTGGCATGGACCTCACCCGGGTACCAGAAGGTGACCGCGAAGTGGTCCCAGGCGTCGCCCGTGTCACTCTTGGTCCCGACCCAGTTGGTCCGTCCGCCTGCGCCAATTGCCTTTAGCGGGTGGCCCTCAAGATACCAGTTCGCCATGTCCAGAACGTGTACGTTCTGCTCCACGATGATGTCCCCGCTGATCACGCGGTCGCCCAGCCAGTTGACGATCCGCTTTTGCCCGGGGTCCATGTCGGAAGTCGAACGGTCCACCCACGGCCGGTTGGCATAGTAGAAGATCTGGGCCATGGCGATCATCCCGATGTCGCCGCGTTCGATGCGCGTAACCGCCTCCTGAAACACAGGGCGGGCGCGGCTCTGAAAATCGACCCAGAAGCTCAGGCCCTTGCCGTGCGCCCTCTGCCCGCTGGCCAAGAAGCTCTTGCTGTCCGGAACATCCACTGCTACCGGTTTGGCGCAGAAGACGTGCTTGCCCGCATCCACTGCCGCCGCGGCGTGCGCCGGATGGAAATACGGCGGCGTCTCGATCACCACCGCATCGAGCTTGGATTGCGCCAGTTCGCGGTAAGCGTCCGGGCCCCAGTATGCGCGGTCCGAATTCACCTGCAACTTCTCGCGCGTGGAATCGAGCCTACTCCTGATCACGTCCGCCACCGCCACCACGCGGGAACCGGCATGTTCGGGGAAGAAGGGTGCGATCCAGTTGCCGCGCCCTCCGCAGCCCACCAGCCCCACTTCGACCGTCGAATTGGCTTGCGACCCAAACACCGTTTGCGGCCTGAGCAATAGCGCGCCCCCCGCAGTTTGCAGGAAGCGACGGCGCGCAGTCGTTGATTGACAGCCCATGGGAACCTCCACTCAAAGACTCTTCAGTCTGATTCGTGATACTCGAGCCGGGTTTGGTCCGATCACGCTTCCCAGACCCGGCGCCCGCGTCGGCCTTCCCACGCGGCGCTAGACGGTGCCGGGCGGGATCGCCTGTCGCAAGACCGAATCGCGCGAGTTTCCGCGGTCATCCGTTGAGCGTCCAGCCCGCGCGGTAACTGCGCTTCAGCCAATCGTTGGCGGCGTTGTCGTTGGTCACGCGTCCCGTCGCCGGGTCGTACTCCAGACGCTTGCCGGCGCGGTGCGCCACCAGGCCGAGCAACATCTGCTCCATCATCGAACCGGAATAATCGAAGTCGCAGTGCGTCTTGCTGCTGGTGCCGTGAGTGACGTTGTTGTTCTTGCCCTTGCAGGCATCAATCCAATCCATCTGGAAAAGGCTGCCGCCCAGGTTCGGGCCGCGGCCTGCCTCTTCGGCCTGTAAGATCTGCCGCACATCGGTATTAGGCAAGCCGATTGCGGCGGGCAAGCCGCCTTCCAGGAACTGGATTGCGGGGAATCCGTTGGCCTGCGGCTCGGCGCTGGGCATGGCGGTGAAGCCTGGGGGCAGCGGCGCTGGGTTGCCGCGCTGGGCTGCCGGGCGCGATCCCTGCGTAACCTGCCCGGTGCCTTCAATCAGTGGCAACACCTCGCTCTTCGAGCGCCGCTTGTAATAGGTCAGGTCGCCATCGTCGTTGTTGGGAATGATGGCGCGGGTGGTGAAGTCGGCCAGAATGCTTCCCTTGGTGCCTTCGAAGATGACACCGTTGGGGATCTTCTGCATGTCGATGTAATTCTTCGGTGGATTGGGCTTGAGCCCGCCTTGGTACCACACCACCGTCACCGGCGCGCGCCACTGGTTGGCGGGGTGCTCGAATGAAACCTTCAATTTCACTGGCGTGATATCGGAATTGAACTTGTCGCTTGCTTCCTGATCCACCTCAATCGCCGTCGGCGCACCGGCATCGATCGAGTTCCACAGCAGGTCCATGGTGTGGGCCCCCATATCGCCCATCTGGCCCACACCGAAATCGCGATACATGTTCCAGAACAGGCAGTTCAACCCGCTGGAGCCCCCGAAATACTGCGGGCTGTAGGGATGGTGGGGCGAGGGCCCAATCCACTGCTCGTAGTGCAGCGAGGCAGGCGCCTTGCCTTCGGCCTGCGGATAACCCGGGCGCGGAAGCTGGCGGCTGTCCCACCCGTGAATCGTCTTGAGGTCGCCCACCGCGCCATCCAGAATCAGCTCGCGCAGGCGCTCGAAATTGGGGTAGGCGTGCCGCTGGGTGCCATGCTGGGTGGCGATCTTTCCGCGGTTCTTCAGATAATTGGCGCGCAGCGTGCGCACCTCTTCCACCGTGATGCCCATGGGCTTTTCGCAGAAAACGTGCAGGCCGCGATTCATGGCCCAGTTGCTAATGAAGGCGTGGTGATGATCGGCCGTGCAGATGATCAACGCTTCAATGTCCTTCTGGTCCATCATGCGGCGCCAATCCCAATAGGTCTTGGCCTTGGGGAAGATTTCGAGCACCTCTTTGGCGCGAAGATCGTTTACGTCGCACAGCGCCACCACGTTCTCATTGCGCATTACATTGTAGTGCGCCGTTCCCCGGCCCCATACGCCGACCAGGGCGATATTGAGACGGTTGCTGGGCGCCGTCTGGCCGCGCAGCAACCCGCTGCGCAGAATCGTCAACCCGCCGCTAGCGGCCGCCGTCTTCAGAAAATTCCGTCGCTGCATGGTTCGTCTTTCGTTACTCAGGTATCACGCTTCGCGGGATAGCGCAACCAGACGCGCGGCGTCACCTTCTGCCCCTTCTTGCGGCAGTAGACCGTACGCCGTCTAGTCCAGGCGGGAGAAGCTTGACGAGCCCGGCGCGCTGCGAACCTCGGCCTTTCGCCGCGTCGATGGCGCGCCGTCCGCTTCGCGCTTCATAGCGTGATTATCGCGCGGGCCACACTGGCGCCTATGGCATCACCAGCAAGGTCAGATGCGAGCCGTCGGCTCCACCGCGAAAGACGCGCTCCATCGCTTTGTTGAAATCGGCTGGCTTGGCATTCGGAATATCGAGGAATTGCTGTGGATTGCGGTCCACCAGCGGAAACCAGGAGCTCTGAATCTGCACCATGATGCGGTGACCCGAGCGGCACGTGTGCAACACGTCCGGCATCCAGAACTCGATTTTCTCCTCCTTGCCCGGCGTGAATGCTTCGGGCTTGGACAGGCTGTTGCGGAACTTACCGCGGAACGGCTCGCCGCGCACCAACTGCTGATAGCCGCCCATGTACACGCCCTTGGGATTCGGATTCGGATCGGGATAATCGTCCGGGTATACATCGATCAATTTCACGACGAAGTCCGAATCCGTGCCGGAGGTGGATACTCTCAGCACGGGCGTGATGGGTCCGGCGATAGTCACGTCCTGGTCGAGCGGCTCGGTTTCGTAAGTCAAAACGTCGGGCCGCGTGGAGGCGAAGCGCTGGTCGAACGTCATATAATCCGCAGGCATGCCCATTCCTGGAGCCAGTTCGCTCGTTGAAGGTACAGGTTTGTTGGGATCGCTCAGGTACTCGTCAAAGCCGGTGACGGCCGGCGCGGTCCAGGAAAGTTTGCCGTCCGCATCGAAATATAGCGAGCGAGCCACCGTGTTGTTGGGCGGCCACGTGTCGAAGCGATGCCACTCGTTGCGGCCGGTCTCAAAAACGAAGGCCTTGGGAATTTTGCCGTCCGCTGTGGCTTTTAGTCCGTCGCCTTTGCCCTTCAGGTTTTGAACAAAGAACGGGAGCTCGATGTTCTCCTGGAAATATTCGGCTGTATTGGACTTGAAATTCAGATTGCCCAACGTATCTCCGCGGTCGCGAGCCCAGCCGCCGTGGCGCCACGGGCCCATCACCAGAGTGTCGGGAGCGGTGGCGCCATTCTTCTCTAGCGAATTGAACAATTTCAAAGGTCCGGCGAGATCCTCGGCATCGAACCAGCCGCCTACCCACATCACCGCGGGCGTGACATTCTTCATCTGTGGCGCCTGTGCGCGGATTTGCCAGTACTCGTCGTAAGAAGTGTGCTTGATGGTGTCGTCCCAGTAGGTGCTCTGATGTTTGAGATACTTCTCGTTGGCATTCGACACCGGACCCATGCGGAGGAAGAATTCATAGGCGTCCATGGTTCCAGGGTTGAAAGGGACGGTGGTCTGCGGCCGCTCCGGCTCGGCCTTGCGGGGCAAGAAGCCGGAGTAAAAACGGAAGTTCGCGGCCAGGTGGAACGCGCCGTTGTGGTATCCGTCGTCGCCGTTGCCAACGTCGCCCATGGGGGCTTGCGGAGAGAGGCCTTCAGCGCCGGATGCGAATCGATGAGGCCGTGCGCGGCGAAGAAACCGGGGTAGGAGATGCCCCACATGCCCACCTTTCCGTTGTTATTCGGGACATGCTTGACCAGCCAATCCACAGTGTCGTAGGTGTCGGTGCTTTCATCGGTGTCTTTGGGGCCGTCGTAATGCGTCTTGTGCGGGCGCACGTCCACAAACACGCCCTCAGACATGTGGCGGCCGCGCACATCCTCATAGACGAAGATGAAGCCCTCTTTTTCGGCGGCGAAGGATGGACCGACTTGCGTCTTGTAGTTGTCGGCGCCGTATGGTCCCACGTTGTAAGGCGTTCGCTGCATGATGATGGGATACGCTTGCGTCGCGTCTTTGGGAACGTAGACCGCGGCGAACAAACGCACGCCATCGCGCATGGGAATCCTGTATTCGTATTTGGTGTAGTGCGCCAAAGTGTAGGCGAGTTGGGCGGCTGCGATATCGGTCAGAGGCGCGGCTGCGGGTTGGGCCAGCAGAACGCCGGGAACGAATAGGCTGAGGAGCGCTAATTTTCGACGTGCCATTGGGAAGTTATGGTATCAAATCCGCAGCTTCAATCCTTACCGATTTCGAGTCGGAGGGCTCCATCGACGAGGATCTTGAATGGGGCCGCTCCGAGGCGTCGTTTGCGAACGGGAACCGGTTTGCCGGCCGGTATCTGACCGTGTGGTACAGAGAGCTCGGTCACGATTGGAAGATCCGAAAGCGGGTTCTCGCAACCTGACTCGCCAGTGGTCTAAAGGTCAGGCCAGCGCGCCATCCCAGTACCGGTGCCGGGTGCGAACCAGCCGCACGCCGGTGATCTTCAACTTGCTCTTTTCGCTTTGGAACGGAGGGGGTGCCGCAGTGGCCTGATCGACCAGCCCCAGAGCGGCCACACCGCCGAGCCCGAGAAAACTCCGCCGCCACCTCATAATATTTAATCCTCGAAGGCCTTCCGATTATTTGGCAATCCAAAAAAGTTGTCAACCATAACCCAATGCCATAACCCAGGACGCGCGGTGCGCGAAAGTTCCCTCTTCCGGAGTATTCTGGATTGACGAGATGCGGTTTGAATCAGGAGGGAAGGATGCAACGCAGGACGTTCATTTCCGGGTCCGCGTTAGCCGGACTTTCGCTGCAAAACGCTCCTGCTGCCCGGGCGGCAACCGGAGAGATTCCCCAGCGGGTATTCGGCAAAACGGGCGAGAAACTGACGATCATCGGTCAGGCCGGCGGGCGTTTTCCTTTGTGCAGTTTTGAAGAGGCCAAAGCCATCACGCTGCGCGCGTACGAACTCGGCATCAACTACTTCGACTGCGCGCGCATTTATTGGGACGGCAAGTCGGAAGAGGTTTACGGCGCTGTGCTGCCGCCGTTTCGCAAACACATTTTCCTTACCACCAAATCGCCGCAGCGCAGCCGAGCGGAGGCTGAAGCCGATCTTGAGAAATCTCTCCGGGCGCTCAAAACCGATTACGTGGATCTCTGGCAGATTCACCAGGTCAGCACCATGGAGGAAGTGCAGAAGATCTTCGCTCCGGGTGGCGCGATCGAAGCCTTCGAGGCTGCGAAGAAGGCGGGAAAATGCCGGTTCATGGGTTTCACCGGGCATCATGACCCGGAAGTCCATCTGGCGATGCTGAAGAATTACGAGAAATACGACACTATCCTGATGCCATTGAATCCGGCCGATCCGGCCTACCTGAGCTTCGAGAAAATGGTCCTGCCCGTCGCGGTCGAGCGGGGGATGGGGATTCAAGCGATGAAAAGTACGGCCAATGCCGGACTGCTTGCCGACCTTCATCTGAGGGACTGCCTTACCTACGTGCTCAGTTTGCCGGTTCACTGCCTGGCGCTCGGATGCACGACCATCGGCCAGATCGAAGATGATGTACGGATCGCACAGCAGTTCCATCCGATGCCGGCGGCGCAAATGGCGGAAATCCGGAAGCGCGCTACCCGATTGGCGGGGCCACGGCTGGAGAACTGGAAGCGCGAGCTGACCGAAAAAGCCTCCGGGCACCGCTACTGGGATGGTGCGCTAGCCTAACCCCGCGCAAGATACGGAACTGCGGCCGAAACACGGACGACCTTCGTATAATGGCTGGTGACCGAAGAGAGGACACTTCATGAACCACGCAGTTTCGCGCAGGCGTCTGCTCGGCGGCGCAACTGGAGCCGGCTTGCTTGGCCTGGCGGCCGGCCAGACACAAAAATCCAACCGCCCCCGGGCGCTGGCTTTGATCGGCGACCGGTATCACAACCCGGATTATATTCGCGTCAGCCTGGACCGGGTTTTCAAAGAAGTCGGCGTGGGAGTGGACTACACCATTGCCTACGACCATCTCTCGCGGGAACTGCTGCGGAACTATGACCTGTTCCTCTGCTTCCGCGACGGCATGATCTGGCCCGACGGCTATCTCGGACCGGATGCTTACGCTTACGAACAAGGACTGGAGAACAGGTTGCCAGAGGTCAAGTCAGTCGCCTGGATCACGGAGGAACAGGGAGCCGCAGTCAAGGATTTTGTCACAGACGGCGGCGGGTTTTACTCGTTTCACAATAACAGCCACGTTTCTCTGTCCTCCAAGAACTACCGGGAAGTCATGGGCGGCGCATACATCGGCCACCCGCCGCTGCGACCGTTTCGCGTGCGCGTGGTGAACGCCGAGCACCCGATTACGCGGGGCATCCAGGAGTTCATGGTCAACGACGAGCAACACTTTGTCACTTACGACAAAGATCCGAAGTATGTGCTTTTGGAATCGGAGAACGTGGACGGGCTGGAGTACGGGGACCACGGGAAGAGATCGGTGGCGGGTTGGGCGTACGAGTACGGCAATGGCAGGGTAGTCTTTACCGCCATCGGACATACCAATCATGCGATGTGGATTCCGGCTCATTTCGAGTTGCAGAAGAGAGCGGTGCGCTGGTTGCTGAAGCAGATCTGAGGGTGCCGCCAGCCTACCCGGCTGGTTGGTTGTGACGATTGGCCTTGACGCTAGGTGCGCTTTTCGGAACAATTGCAGTGGAGCCTGGAATGAAGTGAGTCCCGGCGTGAAAAAGAAAGCGTTGGTTCGCGAAATAAGAATATGAAAGCTCTGCTTGTTCTCGCTGTTGCCGTTTTGCTGGTTGGCTGCTCCCAAGCACCGGCGCCCGCGCCCGTGGCCGAAACGCACGGCGTGGGGAGCATCGTTCGCCTCGATCCGGCGTTCGATTCAATCGTGCCCAAGGATGCGAAAATTGAAAAGGTCGGCGGCGGATTCCAATTTACCGAGGGACCGCTGTGGCGGCCCGACGGCCACCTGTGGTTTAGCGACGTGATAGGAAACGTGGTTCGCTCCATAACGCCGTCCGGACAGGTTGAGGTCCTGATCCAGAATTCCGGCGGTCAATCCTCGGCGCCCCCTGGGTCTTTTATCGGCTCCAACGCCATGGTCGCCGATAGAGACGGCTTCGTGCTCCTTTGCCAGCACACCAATCGCCGCATTGTGCGAGTGGCCAAAGACCTCACCATGACGCCCTACTTAGAGAGATATCAGGGCAAACGCTTCAACAGCCCCAACGACCTGGTTTACAAGTCCGACGGCGCGCTCTACTTCACCGACCCGCCATACGGGCTGTTGAAGCAGGATGACGACCCCGCGAAGGAATTGAAATTCAACGGCGTTTTCCGTTATGCCGGCGGCAAATTGCAGGTGGTGGTCAAAGACCTGACACGCCCCAACGGCCTCGCATTCTCGCCCGGCGAGAAAATATTCTACGTTGCCAATTCTGACGAAAAGCACAAGGTTTGGATGCGATACGACATCGCAGCGGATGGCACTGTATCGAACGGCCGAGTGTTTGCCGATGTGACTGGTGAAAAGGAAGACGGGCTTCCCGATGGCATGAAGGTCGACGTGCAAGGGAACGTTTACGGCAGCGGCCCGGGCGGCGTCTGGGTGTTCTCACCGGATGGCAGGCACCTGGGCACCATCAAGCCGCCCGAGACACCCGCGAACTGCAACTGGGCCGATGACGGTAAGACGCTTTACATTACCGCCCGCACCAGTGTGTACCGCATCCGGCTCGCGATAGCGGGCGAGAAGCCGCTTTACCAATAGCGCACAGGAGTAGTGATGAAGCGACGGTCTTACCTGAAGGCAATGCTGGCCGCCACGGCCGGCCTGAGCGGCGCCGGCGCCCAAGACCCGAAGAAACCGGCGCAGGGCCCGATCGTACTGCACGTGGATCTTGCGGTCGATCCGGCCCACGAACGGGAGATGCTGCACAACTTCCATACGATCTTCAAACCCGCGGCCGCGAAGTTTCCGGGTTATGTCGATGTGAAGATGTGCAAGCTGCGATCGGCCATCCAGGGCACCCCGCCCAGCGGGGTCAATTACCGTTTCCAGTTGACGTACCAGAGCGAGGAGCTGCGCCAGAAATGGGTGGCTTCCGAGACGCACCAGAAGGCGTGGCCTACAATAGAGAACACGCTCAAATCCAAGAACTACGTGGTGCTGCTCTTTGATTCCGTGTAGCACCTCACGGCGCGGCACAGCCTACTGGCCGCCGCGCCCACCCATTCAACAGAGCACCGTTCCCGGAACGCCCTTCTGGCTTTGAACGAGTGGGCTTCGTTCAACAGGACCGGCACCGCGTCACCTTTGTGGATCTCAGCCGTTTCCCCGTTCACGTGCGCTTGGCGCCGACCGCTCCCTTCAATACGGACGTTCTTCCGTCAATGGCAATTCCGCCTCGCCGTCGAAGACGATGAACATCTCCTCGCATTGATTGTGGAAGTGTTGGCCCACGCCTCCGCCGGACATGATTTGGCAACGGTGGATGAACCCCAGGTTCGTCGTGAGCGCATTGCCCTGCAGGAGTGTTTCGCAGGCCATATCGCCCGCGCTCTCCATGGGAACGGCTGGGGGATACTTGCTCGGATCGGTGTGTGCAATCCGTTGAGCCAGAATACCTCAGCCCACCGGACTGCGTGAGCGCCCGGCGCGCAAGGTTTCCGCGATGGAGAGTTGAAGGTCAGAGGCGTAGCCAGCCGGAGCTGTCGGCGGCAATGCTGGTGGCAACTGTTCAATGGGCACGCCCTCGCGTTCCAGGCGGAGCCGGCGCCGTTCTGCGCCTCGATAGCCGCGATCTCCCGGCAGCGCGCGATTCACGCGGCATCATTCCGGCGTTCGCGCGAGATCTCCTCGAACGTCCGCCCGTCGCCCTCCAACGTGGCTTTCTTCCCGCTCAGCGTCTGCCACCGCTGCACGATCACGTCCACATACTTGGGATCTAGCTCCATGCCGCAGCACACGCGCTCGATCAGTTCCGCGGCGGCCAGTGTCGTGCCGCTGCCGAGAAACGGCTCGTAAACCAGCTCGCCTCGCTTCAAGTGATTCAGAATCGGGCGGCGCATAAGTTCGACCGGTTTTTGCGTCGGATGGTCGAACTTTTCCTCATCGGAGCCGCCCATGATGAATTTCGGCGAGGGCGAATCCCAGACCGTGGAGTTCTCGCCAGCCTTACCAAACCAGGGGGCGTTCTTCTTCCGGACGTACCATGCGGGCTCATGTTGGTACCAATAATGGGTTCTCGTGAGGACCGTCCTGCCCTTGTTCCAGATGATCTGCTGCGGGTAGAGAAAGCCAATGCGGAGAAGGCCATCCAGTACCTCGCGCGTGAAAACCGACGCATGCCAAACATAAGCGATCTGCAAGCTCGGCACGAGCTCGAACGCCTCGGACCAATCGGCCCGCGTGTCGCCCGAGATGGTGGTCTCGGTGTGGCCCTCGGTGCGGTGCTTCATATACGAAGGCTCAGCGGCGCCGCAGCCATTGAGCCCGGCCCGGTCCCGCCACTCGGTGTCGAGTTCGATCCCATAAGGCGGGTCGGTGACCATTAGCGCCGGCTTCCGCTCGCCCAGCAGCCGGGCCACGTCCTCCGCGCTCGTGGCGTCTCCGCAGAGCACCCGATGTCCACCGCAGATCCACAGGTCCCCGAGGCGCGACACCGGGTTCTCGGGAACTGGCGGAACGGCATTCGCGCGCTCGTCGTCTTCCGGCAGGGCCAGCAGGTCGTCGAGCTCTTTCGGATCGAAGCCCGTGAGGCTCAAATCGAACTCCGCATCCTTGAGTTCCTGCAGCTCCAGGGTGAGAAGCTCCTCGTCCCAATCGGCCCACGTCACCGAGCGGTTCACCATCAGCCGGAAGGCCTTCACCTGCGCCTCGGTCCACTCGTCGCACAGGATGACAGGGATGCAAGTCACATCGCCCCCGGGCCAGGAGCCCAGCCTGCGCGCGGCCTTCAGGCGCAGATGGCCATCGACCACCTCGCCGTCGCTCCGGGCGAGCACCGGGATCTTGAACCCGAACTCGCGGATGCTCGCGCACATCCGATCCACCGCGGCGTCGTTCTTGCGCGGATTGCGGACGTAGAACACCAGCCGGTCGATGTGCCAGATCTCAATTACCAGCGCCTGCACCATGGAAAACACCTCGCCACATGAAAGTTGCTTTGGAGGGTTTCTTTCGGAGGGTGCGCTGTGCGCTGGCCTGTCGAACCGAGCCTCTGAGTACGATTTTACGCCAGAACGGAGTCTTTGTCCCTATCCTGCAGGGCATGGGAAATCGGACCGAGCACCAGGCCGAATGGACCCAAGCAAGGCTCCAACGGCGCCCGGCCTAAAACAGGCTGATCGGCATTTGAGCGAGGTCCATCTCCACCCATCCCGTCCGGTCGGAAGTCAGCTTTACCTCGGCCCACCACGACTTCCTGCCTAGGTCCATGTAAGTGGCCGCGCAATGTGCGCCGCCACAGCCGGTGCCATCCGGCCATTTCGCGAACGAGATGTCGAAGAGGGAATGATACTTGCCCTTGAACCAAACCGCGGAAAAACCTTCGCCGCGATGGGCGTAGGTCAGAACAGTATCTCCGCGCCGGAGATTCTGGTCCGGCAAGTCGCGATCCATGCGAATCAGGCCGGGCTGGAATGTGACGACCGCACCGGTGATGCCGGTCACCTGATCTCCCACCGCGAGTTGCGCGATGGGCCGGCGCTCCGGTTTCCATGTATCGTATACCGTCACTGATCGATACGCGGTCCATTGACGATACGCGCAGGTCTCGTATGGGCAGGCTCCCCAGTCGTAGAACGGCAGGGCCGGAGGCGGCGTCTCCTTAGATCTTCCACCACCCTGGCAGAAGGCCATGGACAGACTTCCCGCGCAGATCATCAGAGCCACGGTCCGCATAGCTACCGCCGACAATCGCGTCGCCCTCACCGACAATCGCATCGTTTAAACAAATGATACGCGACGGCGCAGCACGCGGCGCTCCGACAGCGCGAGCCGGACTCTCCGGGCGAGTGTAGCTAACAGTCAATGTTTTGAGCGGGTTGCCGAGAACTGGACGCACAGCACCCAAACGGCGCGCTTTGGGACCAAATTCCGCTCGATTTTCGTTTCTAACTGACTGAAAGAAATAGCTACTACCGCATTCGCTCATCCGCGGTTCAACGGGCTTTCTGGAGTCGTTGCGCGCACACTCGGCACGGTCGCACTGCGCGATTTCTCGACCTTCGCCGTATCTGGGGAAAACACGCCACTTAACTTACTCTCACCTATCCGCGTGGACTCGAAAAATGAATCGCCGTGCGGAAAATTTGGGGCGAAATTTTCGAGCGCCCAGCGGGATTCGGCCGCGCGGCCGCGATTTAAAAAGATGGCCATACCCGGGGGGCCGGAATTTCAAATCGCCGCGCCCCGCCTGCGCATGCCATCGCATCGTTGACCGCATCGCGCGCTCCCCGCGCGCCAAAACATTTCCCTCAGATTCTGCTTGCTTCCTGCGCGCACCGGAGTGATGGATGTGATCACCGCCGAGCGACGGCGGCAAAGGAGATTACGCAAATGACGACATTCACGATCGATACCGAAAACAGCATCGCGGCTCTCGCGGCCGAGCAAGCCCCCGACGGCGCGGCGCCGTTCACTTCCGAAAAGGACCTGCTCCGCCTGGCGGCCGAGTGGCCCGCCGAGCGCCTGGTCGAAATCTGGAACGGGATTCCCGGCGTCAAGCCGGTGACGCGCTTCACCAGCCGAAAGACGGCTGCGGGGCGCATCTGGAAAGCGATTCAGTCGCTGGCGCCCGACGGCCAGCCGGCCGCGTCCGCCAAGGGCACGAAGCCCGCCAAGGCAGCCAAGCCCGCGAAGCAAGCCAAGCCCGCCAAGAAAGCCGCGAAGAAGGCCAAGGGCGGAGAGCGCGCCAACAAGAAAGCCGAGGTCATCGCGATGATGAAGCGCGCCGGGGGCGCGACTCTCGGCGAGATTATGAAAGCCACCGGCTGGCAGAAGCACACCGTCCGCGGCTTCGTCAGCATCCTGGGCAGCAAGGGCGGTCAAAAGATCGAGTCTACGAAGAACGCGGCCGGGGAGCGGACGTACAAGATAGCCAGGTAAGCGCCCGCTCGCGCCCCTGAATCGCCAGAAGCCGCCTCGGCCAGCGCGCCGGGCGGCTTTTTTGCGTTCCGGGCTCCCGCGGTCCCGCTCCCGCCACAAATGCCCGGCGTTGCGCCAGAAACGGCCCTTCCTGGCGTTTTCGGGCGGGCGGCGGACCTTCTGCCCCAGGAGCCAGAAACGCGCGCCGTTCCGCCCGATCCGCCGCCACCCGTGACGTCACCGACCGGTCACGTCACTTACTTCCGCGCGCGGACCGACTTACTCGCGTGACGCCCTGCCTAAGTACCCGCGCCACTGACTCCAGCCGCCACGCGGTGCCCCGCCGCGTCCGGAGCCCGCGCTTCCCTAGGGTGGCCGCGATCCCGCGCAAGCTCGCGCCCCCGGTCCGCAGCCGTCCTATCTCCTCCAGCACCGCCTGCTCCCCCGCGTCGGGCTCGACGTGCGCGCCGTCGCTCGCGAGCCGGAAGCCATACGCGATGTTACCCACGCGCTCGCCGCGGCTGCGCTTGTGCCTGAGCGCGTCGCGCGTCCGCTCGCCGATCGCCTCCCGCTCCCACTGGCTCACCGCGCCCATGATCGTGATCACCAGCCGCCCGGCGGCCGAGCTCGTGTCGAGTGACTCGGCCACCGAGATCAGCGCAACCCCGCGCTTTTCGAATAGCTCCAGCAGCGCGCACAGGTCCTTCACGCTGCGCGTCAGCCGGTCGAGCTTCGCAACGATAACCGCGTTCACCTGCTTCCGGTCAACCAGCCCGAGCAACTGCTGCATTCCCGGCCGCTGCAGGCTTTTCGCCGACTCGCCTCCGTCAACAATCACTTCGACCAGCTCCGCGCCCTGCACGACCGCCATGGCGCGGACTCGCGCCGTCTGCGCTTCGAGCGAACAGCCCCGCTCCGCCTGCCTGTCCGTGGAAACGCGCGCGTACCCAACGGCTTTCATGTCACTGGACCTTAGCGTGCCGCGCGGGACTAAGCAAGCCGGATTTATCGTCGTCCGCTGCCAAGAATTGCTGGATGCGGTCTTTGTGCTCCGGCGCGTACGTCTCGATGAGATCCGGATGTGCGGCAAAAAACTCCTTGCTTTGCTGCGCTGCTTCGTCCAGCGTCATACTCGCACCGGACTTTATCTGGCGGACCTCACTGATCGCGTGATCGGTCTGCCCGAGATATTGCTTCCCGAGCCAGATCTGCATCGTGACATTGCCCTTACTCGCCGCCTCGAATTGCATGCGCCGTAAGGACTCCTGCCGCCCTCGGAGCCTCTTTTATAAACCTCCGCAAATTCGCGGCGCCGCGTCAGTGTGTCCACAGAAACACCCACCGTTGACGCGATTTCGTCCTGGGTGCACTGAAGATGCGCCAGCTTCTCAACCATCTGCATATCGATGATTATCCTGGGTCTTCCGCGTTTCGGCTTTTCGACGCCCGGTTCGCTCGGTGGCATGACGGCCCTTTCCAGATATGGCCGGAAACTAGTCACGCAGGACTATTACTCCGGTCCATCTACCCGTAAGATTAGCATTTGGGCGCGATAAATGCACTTAGCCAGGGAATTGCGTACTTATCCGAGTGTCCGGGCACAAAGCGGGATTGTGAGGACTGGAGTTAGCCCTCTTTCGGCGGTGACGGCGAGTCGCTTGTTAGTCGCTGTCACAGCGGCCGCAACCACTGGATCCCGCCTCGACAAATGTACCAGCCGCCGCCGCCTGGTGCGCGTAAATCGCACCTGAATCGCGAAATCCCACCAGAGCGCCGGCTCGTGGCGGCGCAGCCAGACCGCCAGGTGCGCGGGCGAATATCTCCCGCCCAGAGCGGCAGTCAGCTCGGTGACAGTTCCGCTCCAGTCCTGGCCGCCGACTAGCCCGCGTAGATCCTCAGCGATTTCTTGTATCGTTGTCATTCGATTGCCGGCTGGCGCCGCTGGCGGCTCCCTCGGTAACTGCGCGATTCGTCAGGACTGCTCAATTACCTTATACGCAGCCCGCCGCCGAAGTGTCTCAATCTCAGCACGAGCAGCGCGAACCGATCAGGGGACTTTCTTCACTTCTTTCATTCTTTCAGCGGGCCTCTCTCCCCGCTCGGCTCCCCAAAATCCCGCGCAGAAGGACCTGTGTTTAACTATTGAAAGAAATATATAGATTAAATATAACTACTTCTCCTCGCGTGACTTGGCACGCGCGACTTTCTTCAAAGCATCCCTGAAAGAAGCCTGAAGAAACTGAAATAACCTCACCCGGGAGTGTCGTTCGGGCAGTCTTTCTCGTGCTGCGCGGCGAAGTCAGAATGAACGAAGATCGTCCCCGGGCGGCCACCCGCCGTCCTCCGAAAAGCGCGGACGAGACCGGCATGGACCAGGGTCGAGAGTCGCTCCATTCTGTCTCTGGGCTTGGCGTCCTGGAAAGCTCGAGTGAGTTCGCTCTGAGTGATTCCAGGTGCTCCGGTTTGCCAGATCTTCTTCTCCATTCTCTCCTGCGCGAAGCCTTCGGGCGTCATCCCGGTCGGAAGCAACTCGAAGATCGTCTGCTCGAAGGACGCGGCCTGAGCAATCGCGCGCTGCATGGCCGCGGGTGATACGCAGAGCTGGCGCGATGCGGATACTTCGAAGATCACTGCCAGCTTCAGCACGAGTGTGCGCAGCCGGTTGAAGAAAGGCATCGCCATTGCGCTGTTGGGCTGGCGCGCAAACCGGTCGTGCGCAACGTGGTACCAGGTGCCGTAGATGTCTTCGACGCGGGACAGGTCGGCGACGCCCTGCAGCTTCACAACTTCGCGAAGGTGGGCGCCGAGCGCCGGGACTAATCGTGAGTCAGGCCGATTTGGTTTCGGAATAACCCGGTTCGGCTCTGTCACGCGAACGATAAACCAGCGGGGCAGGAATCCTCCGGTAGTGTCCTCTCGCGCCAGGTTCGGCACAAGCCATTCGATCGAGCTGGTGGCGAGAATATTCAGCCGCGGCGCTTCCGCAAAGGTGATTGGCGGTGTATTGGTTCGTTGTCCGGTCGCGCGGTACCGGACAGTGTCCGGAGGGCGGGGATTGTCGAACCGATCCGTCAGCCATTCTTTCGCGCCCTGGAACTGAGACTGGCTGAGAGTCCTGAGCACCTGCGAGATTTCTGGCCAGATGAAGAGACCAATCGAGTTCTGTGCCAGGTCTTGGTAGAGCGCCGGACCGCTTCCCCAGGTGGCGCTCCGAATGAGCCTGACCAGCCCGCTGGCGTCCAGGACCGGGTAGGCCAGGTTCACGAGCGTGTTCCGCCCGAGGCCGCTGCCGGAGAGCACGAGCGTCCACAGGTCCAGGGTGGACGGCAACGCGCCGTATTGAATCGTGACATGAGGGTTGAGCACGGCGGCCAGGATCGAGATCGCGACTGCTTCGTGCACGATGCGGGGCGCTTCCAGCACGTCGGCATAATCGGCATATGTCGAGATGAAGTCCTTGCAACCCTGCGCCGCGGCGGGCGCTGTCATTACCTCCTCCTCGCGAGCTTGACCTCGCTCGCCTTGCTGGCAGGTTCAGCAGTTCCCGGCCGAATGGCATCGGGCCTCTTGGCGCAGGTTGCGCAGCATCCCGGACTGAAGCCTGCTGTCGTGAATCGCACACGGAGCCGGTAGATGCACTTATAAACTGTCGAACGGGCCACCCCCAGCATCCGGCTGGCCCGAGATGGTGAATGTTCCATCAGCAGGAGGGCTATGCGCCGGTCGGTGTCGGGTAGACTGCCAAGGACTCGGTGAACGTCTGACCGTAACTCGATCTCGTACGCCCAGTCGTTGCCGGCCGAGAGCTGGTCGTCGGAGAGCGGCTGGAAGTGGGGACGACAGCGGCGTGCGCGGCTCAGGGAAATCAGGTGAGCCCGCACAACGTGCTCTACAAACGTCCGCAGCGATGCCCGAGTGGGATCAAAGTAGGGCAGGGCCCGCCGGCAGGCTATCAGGCCTTCCTGCTCGATGTCCTGACGGTCGGCCGGCTGGATTGCACCGCTGGCGACCGCTGCACGCGCTCGGATCTGAGCGGCTCGGAGGGCCAGAGCGTATGCGGTGTCAAAGGATGCGAATGTAACCAGGGACACTCGTCGCTGGTCATCTTCCGTGCTTGGTATTTCCATCCTTCCTCCTCGGCCGAAGGAGGAGAACCTGGAGGTGCGCCGGAAGACGACAACCGCGGGGGCCCGGAGTTTCGCCGCCAAGGCGTCACCCACAAGACCTCCGCTGTGCGGCCAGTCTTTGTCTGGTGCTAAACCTACTTCCCTGCTATACGGTCTGCTCGACTACGAGCTTAAACGGCATACCGTATTTGACCTCGATCGACTCCAGCGTTCCGTCGCCGATCCGCGATAGATGATCGAAGAGTTCGATCACGGAGCTTTTCAAAGCGAAATCCTCGATCGTTAGCTCCGGGCGGGGTCCGTTTTCACCGCCGATTTTGATGTCCTGGATAATCCTCGGCGCCGGCTGGAACACCGGCTCTCCGTTGCGGATCGCCAGTCCTTCGATACGGCCAAAATTCAAGCGCTGCATCGCTTCAAGCAGACGCCTCCGAGGTGCCGAAAGCGATGCCTTGGTCGAGGTGCCTCTCATCGTGTTTCTCCGCGTAAAGAGTTTTCGCCAGATCGCGGCGCAGGACTGCTCGGAGGAAGGGAATTGAAACAATCATCGCCCCGTCGACCTCTCTTCGCATCGCCCGGCTACGACCTACACTGCTACCATAAAACACAAATCGCTTAAGGTCGAGATTCTTAGGTGTCGTGTTGTGCCCGGTTATGCCCAGCTACGCCCGGTTATGCCGATGTATTTTTTGACGAGTCGAGGGCTGTGCCGAGCTTGCGCCTTCGGAGCGATTCTACGGATATCTTCAGTGGCCGTTGTTGGCCGACCCGAACCAACACTCCCTTTCGAACAAGGCGCTGGACGTGACCTCGACTGCGCTCCAGGTACTGAGCAGCAGTCACAATACCCACATCCTTTTTCCCCTGAAGCAGCCGTTCAAGGTCCGGCGCCCTCGGGCCACCCGGTGCGGGAGGTCGGAGTACTGCTTCTTCCATCAAACCGTGCCCATCTTGCACGTGCTGGGACTCGTGCGCTGTCCCGCTGGCTGTCGTCGTTGGCGCGGCCAGATCGAGCAGGGCCACGGTATTGTCAAGCGCCTCCAGAAAGATCACCTCGGCTTCCCCAACGGAGACGGTGTACTCTTCCTCGCCCGCTTGGGTCCGACCGATTGGAATGTCCTCATCGTATGTGATGTATTGGTCCCAGCATTCGTAGCGCTTCATGCGCAGGGCGGAAGCCATTCGCCTCGCGTTCCGTTGGTGGCTGGAGAGAGCCGTAGGCCCCAGCAGAAGCGCCCCCTTAATCACCGAGGCCACTTCGGCCATTACACCCGCTACTTTCAGGCGAATTGGGTCTTCCGTGTTGCCCTTGCCCTCGGCATGAGCGAAGAAATCGCGAGCCTCATCTCGCAGAACCTCTAGCTGCTGCCGAATGTTAGGCATCTGATCGCTCCCTTTGCGATTCCCTGAATGGAATTGCCGCCAACCGGGCAGGGTCCCCGGCTTGTCGCCCCGTCGAGCTAGGCGGCAGAATCAACTTAGCACAAGTCCCTGGGGAGTGAGCTGCCGGACGGCGCTCTCCGGGGCGGTCAGATTCAGCGACTCCCGGAGGCGGATGTATACTACCCGCTATGGAAGTGAAGAGTCCATTTGTATCGGACCAGCCTGGGCCAGTCGAGCCGGAGCCTCGCATTCGAGCTGACGCCCTGGTAGTAACGGACGTTGCGGCAGCGCCCGAAAAGAAATTGAGCTTCGGTGAGCGGCTGAAACTCGCGGCCGGTTCCATCGCCACGCTGATTGCCGTGGAGCACGCGGCGCCGCACCTGCCTGATTCCGGACCGTCGCCCGCCATTTCCCAGATCATGGGCACGTCTGTGACGCCGGTAACCTCCCAACCAGAGCCCAGTCCGCCCGAGGCACGGACTGCCGGATTCTTGCCCTCCGAGCCAGTCTCGCTGACGGGCGTGCTGCATCCTGGCGGCGGTGTAGCCTTGCCCGATGGCAGCTTCATCCAGACCAGCAATGATCCGATCGACCGGATGGTCACGTCCATATCCGCGGCGCAACCCGCACCGCTACAGCCACCCGCAGCCTCCGCGCTGGGGGATACCCTCCGCATCGGCTATCGCGATGTCATCGACGAATTGCAAGATCACGAGAAGGTGGCACAGATCATCGCGGATGCGATTTTGTCTAAAGCAGTGGAGTCAGCTATCGAAAAGCTCCCCGAGCTCGCCGGAAGCGTACTCGTAGCCCTCGGCCTGAAGAAGCGCAAGAACAAGGAAGCCACCCCTGCGCTCGATCAAATCGCGGAGGATCTTGACGCGATCAACGATCTCTATGCCGAGGGTGTTCCGCTGACCACGGCGACCGTCCAGCGCCGCCTCGGCATCAGCGCGGCGCGAGTGCGGGCCGCCATGCAAGTCGGGCTGTATGTCGAGGAATGGCATCCGGCCGGTAAATCGCTGGCGGATGTCCGACCGGCCGCCCCGGCGGCGTCAGCCCAGGAGTAGAAGAGTCCGCGTCCTGGCGCCCAACGCGGCGCGATCGTGATAATAGGAGTAGAGTGCCACTTCCCCGATTTGAACCGATGCCCCTGGCGCGGCTGGCGGAGCCGTTCGACCACGAGGACTGGATTTTCGAGCTAAAGTACGACGGGTTCCGGGCACTGGCGCATATCGAGAACGGCCAGTGCCGGCTGATCTCGCGCAACCGGAACGCGTTCAAGTCTTTCCCCGGCCTGTGTGCGGGCATCGCGAACGCCATCCGCGGTGAGGCGATCCTCGACGGCGAGATCGTCTACCTCGGCCGCGATGGTGTGCCGCGGTTCTACGACTTGATGCGCCGCCGCGGGCCGCAGTGCTTCTACGCGTTCGATTTGCTTTGGCTGGACGGGGAGGATCTGCGGGAGCGCCCGCTCTTGGAGCGCAAGCGCGTCCTCCGCCGGATCGTCAAACCGCCGGTTTTTTTCGCGGATCACGTCCGGGCGGAGGGAACCGCGCTTTCCAAGCCGTGCGCGAGCGCGATCTGGAAGGCATCGTGGCGAAGCTGGCGAACGGGCGGTACCGGCCGGCCGCGACCAGTTGGGTGAAGATCAAGAATCCGGACTACAGCCAAGCGGTAGGCCGGGCGGATTTCTTCGACCGGAAGGCGCGTGGAGGAGGGCGGGAGACGACGGGCTCGCAATTGAGCGTGCCTGACCGGCGAAGAGCTTGAGGCTACGCGCTCGCGCGCACCGACGGGCGCCTACTATTCCCAAAACTCCAATAACCAAAGTAAATGCGCAACGCGGGTACGTGAGCAGGCTGTTCGCCCCGCGTTCATGGAACCAAAGCGTTGTGCATTACCGGTTGTAGTCTCTCTTAGCACTGCTAGCTCGGGCTCGCGGTACTGAGCCAGCCGGGGAGAACTCACTTGCCCAAAGAGATATTTCAATGTTCGCCGCTCACAGGATACTTTGCAGAGCAGGTGACAGGTGTGAGCGGAGTACAAATTCACCGGTCAAGGACCAACGTCGAGCATGAGCGACGAATGAGGCGCCGTTTCGAGATCGAACTGGACGTGCGCTACCGAGTGCTGTATGGTCACCGGATCGCCGAAACCGGCACGGGACGTACATTCAATATTTCCAGCGGAGGAGTTTGGTTTACCACGAACAGCATGCTTACCACGGGCATGCCCGTTGAACTTTCTGTGGCGTGGCCAGCCCTGCTTAACGACTGTTGCGCTCTGCAGCTCATCATTTGCGGCTGCGTCGTGCGCAGCAACGAAAGGGCAGCAGCAGTCGCCATCGAAGGGCACGAATTTCACACTGCTGGCCACCTGGCGCCACAAAAAGTCAACCAGGCCGTGTGGCTAGCACCGCCGTCAGCGAGCACGGCGAGAGTAGCGGACTTGTTTTCGCGCTCGGATCGCTCGACCGGGCCGGGAACTTCGATTTAGGCTGAATTCCCGATTACGCAATTTCGGGCCGACTTCGATAGTGCGAACGTGGCATTGATCGCAAGACGCTTCTCCCCGCAGACCGCCTGAAAATTGCGGAGCTGATACAACAGCGTCCTGTGCAGTTCTGCATTTTTCTGAAGGCTCTTCTGGGGGATGAAGCGATGGAGAAAATGATGACCCAGGCGATTAGCGTCGCGAAGAAGGTGCCCTCTGTAAGCTGAATGGGGCCTGTTCCGGGAGAGTAGCGCTGGGAAATTGGCACTGTAAAGCCGGGGCTAGGACGCCCGCCACCGGGCTCCTTTTTTAGCGGAGGACCGGGGGCTGGCAAGGTTTACCGTTACGTTCCGCGGGCGGTGGCCCGCCGCTTTGGCCGGCCCGCTTGTCGCGACCAAACGGGTCAGTCCTCCGAGACGGACGTAATTCACGCAACTGGGCCGCAGGGTCCGAGCGTGTCTCAGAAAGGGCTCTGTGGGCCATCCTCGCCGCGTGGCGTCGGCTTCCCGAAGCCGCGCGGCAAACCAAAGCCAGCAGGTAGCGTTCGCTATGAAGATGGCGCAGGCGCGGCGGACGCTACCGCGTCGGTTTGTCGGTGTCTTTCGTTTCTGGTTTCGCTTCTTCCTTGTCGTCAACGGGTTTGGAGGGATGGAGCTTGCGTATCTCTTTGGCTCCCTTCTCGGGATCCTCAGGCGTGACCTTGATCCCAGTTGCCATGGGTCCGGCGGTCCATTTGAAGTAGTAGGTTTTGCCCACCTCCGCCTCAAACCGGGCCCGCTCGTTTTCTTTCTGCCTGGCTTGATTGATGGCCGCCCCGGCAGACATGATGACGCTTCCGTAATACTCCTTGGGCAATCCGGAGATCACAATAGTCCCGGGCGGTACTTCCATGAATGCGTATTCGCTGTTGAGGAGTTTGGCGAGGTGAGTGCCGTTGATATAAAGCTCGTCGTGTGAGGACGAGCCGGTAAATCTGTACACGCGGTAGATACAGACGATGGCTTTG